>ERZ1026894.1129-NODE-1129-length-16750-cov-29.178077_pt1 | contig 16750 bp, 9 predicted proteins | sample MGYA00380177_ERZ1026894 | MGnify/ENA primary metagenome ERZ1026894 (study PRJEB33269, sample SAMEA4719813) | human gut metagenome | biome: human-associated habitat; feature: organic feature; material: feces | place: Cameroon | collected 2013-10 ... | reverse complement strand
CGTGTATATAATGATGGCGTTGGCTTTCGTTATGAATTTCCCCAGCAGAAGTATCTGCCTTACTTTGTAGTGAAGGCAGAACATACTCAATTTGCTATGACGGGTGACCACAAGGCCTGGTGGATTCCTGGTGACTATGACACACAGGAGTATGATTATACGGAGTCTAAACTTTCAGAAATCAGGGGATTGCTTCAGAGTGCTATTAGCGGTAATGCTTCCCAGACAATCTTCTCGCCTACTGGTGTGCAGACTTCGCTTCAGATGAAAACAGCAGATGGTGTTTATCTCAATATTCATGAGGCGGCTTTGGTGGATTACTCATGTATGCATTTGAACTTAGATGACAAGAAACTTGTTTTTGAGTCTCAACTCACCCCCGATGCTCAAGGCAACATGGCACATATGCAGACTCCATGCTCTACTCCTTGGCGTACTATCATGGTGGTAGATGATGCCCGTAAGATTCTGGCATCTCGCTTGATACTCAATCTCAATGAACCCTGCAAATATACCGATACATCTTGGATAAAGCCAGTAAAGTACATCGGGGTATGGTGGGAGATGATAGGTGGTGGCAAGCAATGGTCTTATACTAATGATCTTCCTTCTGTTCGTCTCGGTGTTACCGATTACAGCAAGTGCAAACCCCATGGGCAGCATCCTGCCAATACTCAGAATGTAAAGAAGTATATCGATTTTGCTGCTAAAAATGGCTTCTCTCAAGTACTGGTAGAGGGCTGGAACATTGGTTGGGAAGACTGGTTTGGTCATAGCAAAGATTATGTCTTTGACTTTCAGACTCCTTATCCTGACTTCGACCTTAAAGGACTTAACGATTATGCTCATTCCAAGGGCGTCCGTCTGATGATGCACCATGAGACTTCGGCTTCAGTTCGTAATTACGAGCGCCATCTTGAGGCAGCATACAACTTGATGAACAAATATGGATACAATTCTGTAAAGAGCGGTTATGTGGGCAACATTATTCCACGTGGCGAGCATCACTATGGACAATGGCTCAATAATCACTACCTCTATTGCGTTACCGAGGCGGCCAAACACCACATCATGGTAAATGCACACGAGGCTGTCCGTCCTACAGGTCTTTGCCGTACCTATCCAAACCTCATCGGAAACGAGTCGGCTCGTGGTACTGAGTATGAGTCTTTTGCGGGAAATAAGGCTTTCCATACCACGGTGTTGCCTTTTACCCGTTTGCAGGGTGGTCCAATGGACTATACTCCTGGTATTTTGGAGGGTGACATGAATAAGATAGACCCTAACAAGCATCATCACATCAACTCAACTTTGGCTCGACAGTTGGCATTGTATGTTACTATGTACAGCCCATTGCAGATGGCTGCAGACATACCTGAGAACTACGAGAAGTATGCAGATGCTTTCCAGTTTATCAAGGACGTTGCTATAGACTGGGATGAGAGCCGTTATTTGGAGGCAGAGCCTGGTCAGTATGTTACGATTGCCCGTAGAGCCAAGGGTACAGGCAATTGGTTCGTAGGTTGTACGGTAGGTGAGACAGCTCATCAGTCTAACCTCAAACTCGATTTTCTAACTCCTGGCAAGAAATATGTAGCTACCATCTATGCCGATGGCAAGAATGCAAGCTACAAGGCAAACCAGCAGTCATACGTTATCACTAAGCGTGTGGTAACCAGCAAAACTTCTCTGAAGTTGAGTGCGGGTGCAGGTGGTGGTTTTGCCATCAGCATCTTCGAGAAATAATTGATTAGTTAATAATATAGTCTCCCCATGCTAATATTTTTTTTAACATGTGGAGACTTTTTTATTTCTTTAAATGATGAGAAAAACTGTTTTTTTACACTTTGTTCCTAAGTATCTACTTTCTTTTGCTCTTTCGTTGTTGGCTGTATACAGCTCTGCCGAAAATATATCTTCACTGCTTACGGTGGATATGACTACTGATAAGGCTTGTTATATACCAGGTCAGTCTGTAGTATTTGTATTAAGTGGCAATGTTCCTGCTAATACGATGGTGCGTTACAGGCATGGTTCTGCCATTTTGGAGACCCATAAATTGTCTGAAGTGATGAGCAATAATAAGTGGTCTTGGACTCCCCCAATGGCCGATTATCAAGGTTATTTGGTAGAAGTCTATACAGAAACTAACAACCAATCTACTATTTTGGGCACGATAGCTGTTGATGTGTCAAGTGACTGGAAACGTTTTCCTCGTTATGGTTTTGTTGCCGATTTTGACAATGCTGGTGGGAGTATAGACAAGAATGCAAATATTAAGAGCGAGATGGCTTATCTTAACAGGCTTCATATCAATGGAGTTCAGTTTCAAGACTGGCAGTGGATGCATCACAAACCAGTTAAATTGGATGTCCATGGCTCACTCATACCTCGGTATCAGGATATCAGCAATCGTTGGGTTGGTGTAGAATATGTCAAGAACTACATAGCAGAGCAGCATAAGTATGGTATGAAGTCTATCTTTTATAACCTTTGTTTCGGTGCATGGAAGAATGCTGTGAATGATGGAGTAAAAACCGACTGGGCTCTGTTAAAAAAAGATGGTTCGGGCAATTTTTATCAAGACTATCATGGTTTGCCAAGTTCGTGGGCAAGTAATATTTATCTGCAGGTTCCTGGTAATATGGATTGGCAACAGTATATGGCAGAAAGGAATACAGAAATATACAGCCATTTTGATTTTGATGGTTTCCAAATAGATCAGTTGGGCTATCGTGGCGACGTATATGATGCCCATCACAAAGTGGTAGATTTGCCTGCGAGTTATAAATCATTTATTCAAGCAATGAAGTCGGCTCACCCAGACAAAGATCTGATAATGAATGCGGTTTCTGGTTATGGAGCAGATAATATCGTCAGTAGCGACGTAGATTTCTGTTATAATGAAGTATGGGGTAATGGCAATGGATATGGAGGTGTTTCCGAAGCCGATTTTGCCAATCTTTTGGGTATTATTCAGGCGAACGACAAGTATAGCGAACATCAACGACAGACGGTTTTTGCAGCTTATATCAATTATGACAAAGCGGACAACGGAGGCTCAGGTGACAAGATGGTGAATACTCCAGGAGTATTGCTTACCGATGCAGTGATTGCTGCCTTGGGCGGCTCTCATCTTGAGATGGGAGACCATATGCTTACCCGTGAATATTTCCCTGCAGCACCATTGGCAATGAGTGATGCTCTTAAAACAGCTATGGTAAGATACTATGACTTTCAGACGGCTTATCAGAATTTTTTGAGAGGCACTACCTCCAAGGCTGCTTATCTGCCTGTGGTCAGTACTTCGTCCAATTATTCTGTAAATGCTTGGCCCCCCAAGAGCAATTCTATCACTACTTTTGCAAAGAAGGTTGGTAATTGTGATGTACTTCATTTCTTGAATTTTCTCAATACCGACGATCTTTCCTGGCGTGATGTTTGGGGAACACGCACTTTTCCTGATAAATATACAGGTATCCCCATAACTGTAATTGCCAATCGCAAGATAGATAAGGTTTGGGTGGCATCTCCTGATAGTCATGCTGGAGCAGTACAGGAGCTTGCTTTCACACAGAAAGGAGATGATGTTTCTTTTGTGCTTCCTTCTTTGGAATATTGGACTATGGTGGTGATGGAAGGTTCCAATGATGAGGATCATGTCTATATCACAGGAGAGGCAGTACAACTCGATGGGCATTCTGCTTACGACTTGGACTATGCAGTTCCTATGACAAACATGGGGGAAGGCAAGGTTTTCAAAGTGACAACTTACCTAAAAGCTAATGAATTGTTCAAGTTTACTAATGGTCGTGATTGGAAATATTGTAAAAGTTATTGTGCTGAGTATAAAGATTATCAGTTTAATTCTTTTGTCAGTCTTGCTCATATTACAACCTTGGGAGAGGATTTTAAGTTCATGGTTCCTGAGGCAGGGTATTATGATATCACCATCGACTTAGAGAAGATGAGAGTTTATCTTACCAAGGCTGACCTCTCAGGGCTGTCTGCTATAATAGCCGATAAGTCTGCTTCTGGTGAGTTCGCTTCTTGGTATTCTGTGAGTGGAGTGCCTGTAGATAAGCCCTGGAAAGGGATATATGTAAATAGAGGAAAGAAAGTTTTGTTTTAGTCTATATGTTCTATCGTCACTCTTTTTATGTTGATAATCCTTCTGTAAAGATCATAATCGTTTGTATATAAGTTGTATCTTTTAAGAGTATCGTAAATGTTAACAAGCTGATAGCCAGTAGGTATGTGTTTTTGTTTGTTTGTATTTTTAATGAATGTCATCATAACTTATTAATAAAAAGACTATCTTTGCAATCGTTAATGTAAACAAATGCAATTAGTGCAAATAGTCAGACTTAATATTAAAACCTATTTTATAGTAAAATCATGACAATCAAGAGATTTTTTGCTTTAGCTTTTGCTTTGGTTGTCCTCTTTTTGGCAGAGGCGCAACCTATAGTAGATAACCCAGTGGCATCAAGCGATGCCATTGTCACATGTGGCAATGCGCGTTTTACGGTCTTGACCCCCGAGATGATACGTATTGAGTATAGTGAAAATGCTCGGTTTGAAGACCGTGCTACCTTTACTGTGCTCAACAGAAAGCTTGATGTACCAGCTTTTACAAAGTCAGAGGACGATACCTTTCTTTATATAGAGACATCTAATCTCAAGTTGAAGTATCGCAAGGGTACAGATCCTCGTACTGTACCAGCATCAGCCAATAATCTGAAAGTTGTTGTCAGCAATCATGGCGTACCTTCGGTTTGGTATCCAGGCAAACCTGACCCACAGAATCTGAAGGGTACCTGCCGAACACTGGACGGCTTGATGGGTGACAGTAAGCGCAGTGAGATGGAGAATGGTTTGGTTTCTCGCTCTGGATGGGCAGTGATTGATGATGCCTGGACAGCTACGCGTGCTGATGGAGGAAGTTCTTATGCTTTCGTTTATAATAATGAGGTGGGGTATTCCTGGTGGGCGCCCCGTGCTGACGAACATGCTATGGATACTTATCTTCTTGGTTATGGCGACAATTACAAAAAGGCAGTGTCCGATTATACTAAGATAGCAGGAAAAATTCCTTTGCCTCCCGATTATGTATTTGGATATTGGTATAGTAAGTATGCTTCTTATTCGGCACAGGATTATCGTAATATCATGGCAGACCTGAAAAAAAACAAGATTCCAACTGATGTGATGATTTTGGATATGGACTGGCATTGGAATGGTAACGGCTATAGTCAATCTGCGGGTCGGGGAGGATGGACAGGCTGGTCGTGGAACACTAATTTGTTACCAGACCCTAAAGGTTTGTTGGCTGATATGCATAATCAGAACTTTAAGACGGCACTCAATCTACACCCTGCTGATGGTATTAACGAGACAGAATCGCCAACTTATTTCTCTCAGATGCGAAACGATTTGAATGGCAAGTATCTTGACGGTAATACCATTAAGTGGAGTTTAGACTATCCCGATTTTACAAAGTCGTTCTTTAGTAATATTATCAGAGATCATGAAAGTGAAGGCGTAGATTTCTGGTGGCTCGATTGGCAGCAGTATCTTACCAGTCCTTATACCAAGGCTTTGAGTGAGACTTTCTGGTGCAACCATGTCTTCTTTAATGAGGCTATTAAGCGTGCTGACCATCGCCCAGTCATCTTTCATCGTTGGGGAGGCTTGGGAAGCCATCGCTATCAGATTGGATTTTCGGGCGATGCCAATATCAGTTATGAGGCTTTGGCTTTTGAACCTTATTTTACAGCTACAGCATCCAATGTAGGTTATGGCTATTGGGGACATGACTTGGGAGGACACATGTATTCTAATGATGAGTTGGTAAACAATCCTAATTTGGTCTTGCGTTGGATACAGTTTGGAGTATTTACCCCTATTTTCCGTACTCATGCCTCAGCTGATGGTAGAATAGAAAGAAGAATATGGAAGTTCCCTAACTTTCCTACTATCCTTGAAGCTGTTCGCTTGCGCTATTCGCTTTTCCCCTACATCTATACGATGGCACGAAAGGCTTACGATACTGGTCTGTCGATTTGTCGCCCTCTCTACTATGAGTATCCTGAGCAGGATGAGGCATATGCCTATGACGGAGAATATTTCTTTGGCGATGATATCCTTGTGGCTCCTATTACAACAAAGAGTGGTACTAACGGTATGACAGAAAAGGAAGTGTGGTTCCCTGAAGGTCAGTGGTGGAGCGTGGATACTCATGAACTGATTCAAGGACCTTGTAAGCGTACCTTGTCATACACTGATGAACAGATACCTTACTTTTTCCGCCAGGGTGCCATTATACCTTATAATCCAGAGACGGTAATGAATGTTACCGAGCGTCCAGACAGAATGATTCTCAATGTTGTGTCGGGAGCTAACGGCGAGGGGACTCTCTATGAAGACGATGGCGACAATCCAGACTATGCTTCCAAGTACGCAGTTATCAACTTTGCGCAGGCTTGTGAGGGTCAGATGGGCAGATACGTTATCTCTTCTCGCAAGGGTACTGTTGGCAGGGTACCTGTTAATCGTTCCTATCAGTTGCGTATCTTCAACACGCCAACTCCTTTGTCGGCCACTGTGAATGGAAAATCTGCAACATATAGCTATGATCCCAACAAGAAGTGTACTACAGTAGAAGTGCCTTATGGTAGTTGTTCCGTTGATAGAACCGTTATTGTAAAGTATAGTGAAACCTTAAGCACGGATATTGTCAGCGCAAAGGCAGATAAAATGAAGATTGTGTATGAAAGAAACAGCAAAAAACTGAAAGGTTCTTTTGAAAGTACTAAAAAAAAAGTCGCGCTCGAAATAAGTAACAGCATGGGCAAGACCGTGCTCAGAAACACTTACAGCAACGTGAATAGTTTTACAGAAGACCTGACAAACTTGTTCCCACAGCTTTATATCGGCAAAGTGGTAGCAGACAATCAGACCTATGTTAGAAAATTTATCAAAAACTAAAGCTATTGACATATGAAAAGGATAAGTATATGGTTTTACACTTTCTTTGTTGTACTTTCAATGAAGGCTGCAGATATGTCTAATTCCTTAGAACTGTCGCAGTTGTATATCATCGGTGATGCTACTCCTTATGCTTGGGACGTACAGAAAGCCGGTGAGATGCAGAAGGTTGATGATGGCGTGTTCCGTTGGTCAGGGCATCTTGAGGCAGGCAAAGAGTTTAAATTTATAAACACACGTGCTTTCTTCAAGCATATTGTGGCAACTTGCTCAGGACAGCAAGTAGGCAAGGGCAAAAGCTACAATCTCAATCTCGAGATAAGTTACACTCTGGATAGTAACAGAGACTTAAAGTTTAAGCCCTCTGTCACAGGTGATTATACAATATATGTGGATTTGAGAAGCATGCAGATGGCACTCTATGATGAGGAACGGGCTGTTAATCTGCCAGACAAACTTTATGCTACAGGCTCTGCTCTCGACGGAAAGGTTGTTGAGATGGAAGTGATGGGAGGTATAGAGTATAAGTTAGCTGGCGACTTCAAGTCTGGCAGTATTATCTTCCGAGATACTCCTCAGCCCACAGCTTCCACAAAGTACTATGTCCCTTTGTTCGATGGGGTAGACATAACTTTTGGCAAGGACGTGAAAGCTTCTTTAAAAGAAACCACCAATGGCGATGTAGAGGGATGGAGTGTTGCTGTTCCTGGCAAATATACTTTCTATCTGCGTAAGGATTTACAGTTAGCGTACGCCAAGGTGTTCAAACCTTTTAGCACACTCTATTTAGTAGGTGGCTGTTGTGCATTAGCTTGGAACTATTGGGATGGAGTGAGTAGCCACTTTAACCCCAATCCATCAAAACCCGAAGAGTTGACATGGGAGGGATATTTGTCACCGAATTGGAATGATTCCCGTGACGAACCTAATAAACTGAAGATATTAACAGCTCCCGATTGGTTCTCTGAGACTTATCATCCATATGTGGCCGATTATCCTTTGGTTGGCGAATATAGTTTCCGTACAACAGGTTATGATGATTTAAAATGGATTGTCAATGATGCTGGTATGTATCGTGTTACGGTCAACACATTGGCAGAAACCATGAAGGCTGAGAAGCTTAGCAATGAGGCTAAACTGAATGGAACTGATCAGTCGACAACTGCAATAGGCTGTGTAAAGGAGCCTTCGTTGGTCAAGGTGGCATGCAGCCGTGGTGCGGTGTATGTCAAGTCTACTGTCGGAGAGGTGGCAGTATCTGTTTACACCATAGACGGTAAACGTATGGCTTCAGTTCCTGTTGTTATGGATGGCATTGTGGCGGAAGGTTTGTCTAAAGGCATTTATGTCGTTAAGTTACTTGGAAATACGATATGTCTTTCACGCAAAGTCGTGATGGATGAATGAAGTAAGAATTATTAACGCAAATATAAATTTCAAATTAGAAGATTATGGTACAAAAAATTACTCGTTCTTTAATGTGCTGCGTTTTGTTTGCCATGAATGTTGTGGCTTCTTTTGCAGCAGACAAGTTGATGATTGTTGGTGACGCTGTTTGGGGTAGATGGACTCCTGAAAATAGTGTTGTCATGTTGCCTGATGGCGAAAATGTGTTTAAGGCGACGGTTTATCTGAAAAAGATAGATGGTGAGACCGTTACGGAGGGCTTTAAGTTGCTGACTGCTGCTAATTTGGAATGCTTACAATATCATGCAGGTGACAGCAACGTTGAACTTGAAGAAGGTGTGGCTGCTCAGCTGTATGATAACCAGGAGAATGCTAACGACAAGAAATTCCAGGTAAAGGAGTCTGCTAACTATGATGTAGTTTGCGACCTCAATGCCAAGACGATTACAGTCACCAAGTCTACTTATCAGGAGCATCCTATCAATCACAATGCTTTGTGGATGGTTGGTACTGCAACTCCTGGTAATTGGGATTTTAACCATTTAACCCCGATGACACAGGATTCGGAGAATCCAATGGTTTTTAAAGCTACGACCTATTTGAAGGTTGGTGAGATGAAAATAGCTCAGAATAATGATGGTGGCTTTGATCAGACTTTCTATATGAAGGATGCCACAGATGATACTAAGGTGGTTCTTGGCGGTGACGATAACAAGTGGAATATCACCGAGGCAGCTACCTACGATGTGACTGTAAATCTTGCCGACATGACAATTGATATCAAAAAGCATTATGCCGATTTCGTTGTAGATCATCTGTTTGTGATGGGCGATGCTATCTGGAGTGGTTGGGGATTTGCCAACAGTACCGTACTGCTTCCTGGCGAAGATGGAATTTGCAAGGCTACTCTTTATCTTGAGGCAGATAAAGGATTTAAGTTGATGGCTGAGAGCGACTTCAATGGTTATCAGTTCCGTGCAGGTGAGGCAGATGTTACTTTAGAGAATGGTGTCTCAGCCAATTTGGTATCTTCAGAAGTCAATCGTGAAGATAAGAAATTTATGGTAAGCGAGTCTGCCAACTATGACATTGTTTGTGATGTAAATAACAAAACTATTACTCTTACCAAGTCAGCTTATCAGAATGCCCAGGCCAAACATGCTGAGTTGTGGATGATAGGCGATGCAACTCCTAATGGATGGCAGTTAGACAAAGGTGTACTATTGACGCAGGATGCAGAGAATCCTATGGTTTATACCGCAACAGCCGATCTAAAAGTGGGTGAGTTCAAGTTTATTGTCAATAAGTATATGGGATTTGATCAGACTGCTTATGTTAAGGATGCTGCAGACGATAGCAAGGTCGTATATGGTGGTGACGACAACAAGTGGAATATTACCGAGGCAGGTACTTACGATGTGAAGTTGGATCTTGCCAACATGACTATTAGTTATGCTAAGAAAGGTGCTACAGGCATTTCGTCAGTGAATGCAGATGTAACTTCTCCTGCCGAGTATTATACACTTGATGGCAAGCGTGTGAATGGTTTTTCTGGTAAGGGGATCTATATCAAGCGCCAGGCTGGTAAGTCTGTTAAGGTAGTTGTTACCAAATAACCCTATTTCTTAATATAGGCAAATGTAAGCCCCCATACGTGCTTATGGGGGCTTACATTTGCCTTTTTTTCTTCTTATAGCTCATATTCTCATTATACAATAACATTTCATTCGATTTGTAAGATATTGATTGTTAGTGTATTGTGAAATTATTATTTAACTTTTCGTTATATATACGTTAGTCTTCTTGTATCATGTTGGGAATGGTTGTAATTTTGCACCACAGTCTATGACATACAACAATAATAAGGATTAATGAATATGAACAAGTTTTTGAATGTTATGAGAGCCGTTGTCCTAACGATGGCATTGGGCTCTTTGCTCCAGGCGCAAGCTTCGGTAGCTGATGCAAAGGATTTTCAGATATCTGGGCCCAAGGCTGACGGTATTGCTGGTGCTACCGTACCTTATGTGCGGTATGATTCTCAGAAGGCATCTTTAGGTGGTGGTGCCACCTTGAAGACTTCGGCAATGATGGATCGTTTCAACATTGCGTCTCAGGCTTCCGAACATAGTTATGTGGAATTGCCTGGCAATGGTGCCAGTGCAGAGTGGACAGTACATGTCATTGAGGATGCCAATGTCGTAGGGCGTGGCGTTACCATGCGCTTTACCATGCCTGATACAGGTGATGGTATGGGACAGAAAGGTTCCCTCGATGTTTACGTCAATGGCAATAAGGTGAAGACCGTTGACCTAAACTCGTATTGGATGTGGCAGTATTTTGCCAGTGGCAATCCTTCTGATGCTCCCGATGGGGGTGTTGGCTGTTTCGCTTTTGATGAGGTTCACTTTCTGTTGGACGAGCCTCTTAAGGAAGGCGACAGGATCAAGATTCAGAGCAGTGGTGCCAATGGCTTGACTTATGGTGTTGACTTCTTGGAGATAGAAGATGTTGTCAATCCTATAGGACGTCCAAGTGGTGCGGTAAGTGTAACCGACTTTGGTGCCTGTCCTGATGACGGAAAGGATGACCTTGCAGCTTTTGTGGCAGCAGTGAAGGCAGCTGATGCTGGCAGCAAGGTGGTATATATTCCAAAAGGTACGTGGCATCTCAGTGGTATGTGGAACATCTACTGCAAGGATGTGAAGATTACGGGTGCCGGTATCTGGTACACCAATATCCAGTTTACAAGTGATAAGGCTTTCGGTGGTGGCATTTCTGGTGGTAATGGCAGCAATGGTGGTGCAGATGGCTATTGCAAGAACTTAGAGTTCTGCCACATGTATATCAACTCTAATCTCCGCTCTCGCTATAACCAAATGGCTGTCTATAAGTGCTTCATGGATGTGTTCTGTGACGGCTCTGTGATTCACGATGTGTGGGAGGAACACTTCGAGACAGGTTTTTGGTTTGGCGACTATAATGGTGCTATGGACTATAGCGATGGCGTGAAGGTTATCAGCTGCCGCATTCGTAACAACCTTGCTGATGGTGTCAACTTCTGTCAGGGTACAAGCAATGCAGCAGTCTATAACTGCTCCATCCGCAATAATGGCGATGATGGCTTGGCTTGTTGGAACAACAGTTATATGAATGCCAAGGATGAGGAGAACAATGTCTTCGCTTATAACACCATCGAGTTTATCTGGCGTGCAGGTGGCATTGCGCTCTATGGCGGTAGCGGTCATCATGTTTACAACAACTACATCTGCGATATGTTCATGGCTGCAGGTATTCACCTGAATACAACTTTCGATGGATATAAGTTCAGTAACAATAAGGGCATTACTTTCGAAAACAACATCCTTGTACGTTGCGGTACCAATGCCGACAGCTGGAATGAGGATTTGGCTGCCATCGATTTGAAGCAGGATGTGAAGAATATAACATTCCGCAACACACAGATTTACGATTCTCCTTTCGATGCCGTGCGTACATTGACAGGACCAAGTAATGTCGTGTTCTATGATACTCAAATCTTAGGTACGGGTCTTACAGGTGAGGATATCACCTATTCTTGCGTGGGGCATACTTGTGGCGCCATGCGTATAGCTGATAAGAATGTGAAGTTTGACGGCTTGAAGATCGCCAACTATGGAAGTGACAAGAAAGGCAATAACTCAACTTATCCATTCTGGACAGACAACAATAAAGATCTGGCCCAGTCTTTAGGTGCGAAACTTTTAGGTAATAACGTTTCCTATGTCGTTCCAGAGGCAGGCAAGGTAGTCGGACCGGATCCTGTTGTCGACCCTTGGGAGAATGTAAAGGGCTATGATCTTGAATTGAAAGAACTTTCTTGGAGAAATCAGAACGATGAGTATAACCTCCAGGAAGGTGACCAGGTCGTTTTGTATGGTAAGATAAAGAACAATTCGGATGTAGATATTCCAGAGAAGGCTAATTTTACAGTTGCAGTCAATATTGATGGAGTTTCAAAAGGTTCTGTTACTATAAGCGATGGTTTGAAGGCACATGAGTCTGTTGACTTTAAACTTGCTTCTTCATGGGAAAGTGTGAAGGGCGGTCATGTTGCTGTTGCGACAGTGTGCCCAGATACAGATCTCAAAAATGAACTGACCGAAGACAACAACTCTCGTACCAAGCGTTTCAATGTGTCAGCTTCTGCAGACAACTCCAATAAGTTCACTCCTGTTACAGGAGGCTACGACCTGGTTGTCACCAAGGTGTTTGTCAGCAACAAGAAGGACGAGGATGCCATCAATACTGGCGACCACCTCGTGATGGGCGCAGTCATTGCCAATGCTGGTGACAAGGATATTCCATCAGGTACGAAGATTGGTCTTCAGTTCCAGATGGACGGCAAGACATACGGAACAGGCTTTATCACTTGGTGTGATACTTTTAAGGATGGTTTGAAGTCGCATGCAACGGCTACATTGATTGCTAATGGTGGCGGTGGCTTTGTAACAGGTGGTGCAGATAATTACTTCATTGCTCCTGAGGGAAGTCATACCATTACAGCCTGGATTGACGATACCAACGACTGGAAAGAGGTTGATGAAAATAACAACAAGAAGGATATGACCCTTATGATCCCATTCGGTGGCGTTAAGTATCTTGCTGACACAGACTTGCCTGACGATGTTAGTGCACCTACAGGTATTCATTCTGTTCAGGTAGACAACAACGAGAGCGCTGCTTATTATACTCTCAGTGGTGTGAAGATGGCGAAACCTACAACTAAGGGTGTGTATATTTATAAAGGTAAGAAGGTAGTGTTCTAATGGGATTTTAACGGTGTTATAACCGTATTCTAATATTTTAAATTCCAGTTGGAATTTTCGGGTTTGAAGAAGACAATTGTTTTAAGTAAAATGAATATGAATAAAAGAAAAGTTTATGTAGTCCCAGAGGTGAGGATCGTAGAGGTTTGTCAGGAGAATCTGATGAACAATCCTGCGTCATGGGATGACGGCAGTGGCAATAGGAATCCCATTGTCGAAGGTAATCCTGATCCTAATGATGGAAGTGGCAACTATGCCAAATGGCATGGTTATAATGTGTGGGAAGATGATATTAAGTATTGATAATGTATTAAAAAATTATAAGATGAAGATGAAACTCTTTTTCAGAATTTTGGTGCTTGCCTTGTGTATCTCGATGTCCTTGTCGTCTTATGCCCAAGATCAACAGGATAGAATTGTAGAGGATATAGTTTGGTCTGCTAATAATCAGAGGTTAGAGTCAATTGTCAGCACTTCGGATGCGCCGAAAATAACATATTTGTATGCAACAACTCCCAAAAAGTTTGTGACAGTGGGTGGCCGCTATGGAGCACAGCCAATCCTGGCAGAGGTGGGTATGAACTTCTATGTAGAGAAGGTCAGCGACCCTGGCGATAGTCGTTATTACATCCACTCATGGGTGGATAATCCTACAACTTCTCAAGGAACTGGAAATGCCGACTATCTTGGTGTCAAGCCTGCCATGGCTGAAGATGAGTACATCTTTTCTGAGTCGAAAGATGAAGCTCAGAAGTCCATTTATTTGTTTGTGGATCGTGGAAAGGACAATACCGATGGTAGTGGATTCAAATCTCCCGATAGGGTAAAATGGTATATTGAGGCTGTTGGCACCAATAATGGTTATAAAATCTATTCTAAGTGGACGGATAATCAGGGACATAGCGATAATGTAGAGCGAAAGTATTACCTGAGTTATTACCAAGGTCCTAACGAAGAAAACCCACAGAAGAAATTCCTGGTGGTTACTCCGGACGAAAAAAAGGCTGAGACGTTCTATTTCATCCAGATAGAAGACTACCGTAATGTTATTAAAGACCAGAAAAAAAAGTATATCAATGTATCTGGTCTTGTGCAGGATGCTCGTTTCGAACGTAACAACAAAGGTATTAATGGTAGTTCGTATTTATATGGCGATTATGGTAGTCCAGCGACAAAGGACAATGTTTGGCAGTTCCGTTACAACAAACACGAAGATACCTATTTTTTCCCAACTTTGCAGGATAATTTGCAAGAACTGGCGTATATGACGGCTTGGGTAGGACCTAATGGCGATTCCAATGGCATAAATGGCAATTATTTGATTCAGAAAATCACAGGCTTGAAGCCGGGTCTTTATCGTGTCAATTGCCAGGGCTTTTATTTCAATCCTGGAAATCAGTACGACAAGGACAATACTTCTTTTGTCTTTGCCTCGCAAAACTATGATAAAATAAGCAATCAGACGACTCTGAAGACCATTGAATCTGCAGACTGGGATATGATGCAGAATATGACCTTTGATGGTTCCGAAAAAACAGCGGATGGCTTGAATGGCTTTAAGAATATTGTTATCAAGTATTGTGTCAATGCAGGTAAGATATTCGCAGAGAGCAATCCTTATGAAGACAAGGATGTGGACAGTCGTAAGTACGACAACAGTGTGGCGGTCCTCGTAGAGGCGGATGAAGGTTCTGAGACGGGCACTCTCTACATCGGTGCTGGCAAGAGAGCCAATGAGGGAGGTTACGCCTATTTCGACAATTTCCAACTTTTCTATATGGGAGACAAGCAGTGGTATCTCGATGCTACGAACACAAGCACCTCTGAGTTTACCACTACCAAGAACGACGATGACACTTACTACACTCCAAGTGGCATCAACCGCAATCCTGAGGGTGCTGACCAGTATAAGTTCCCTGTTATTTACAACATACGCCGCTACTTCAACGTGGGCAAGTGGGAAAGCCTTATTCTTCCTTGCACACTGACGGGCGACCAGGTAAAACAGACATTCGGAGGCGACCAGGAGGTGCAACTCAGTGTCTTTGACAAGGTGGAAGGAACCTGTGTCTATTTCAAGACTGTTGATCTTGATAATGAGGGTATCGTTGCTGGCACGCCTTATATCATCAAGGTGGGAAAGAAGGCCGATATCGAGACAAAGAATGATGAATACACATTCCCTTGGGTTAACAATACCACGGTAAAGGTAAAAGGACCTATCTATCAGGTAAAGGGTGTTGTTCCTCCTACGTTTACTGGTGATGACGTGACAACGGAAGAGGTAACCTCTGGCGGTTATAAGGTTCAGTTCCATGGCTTCTATTATGACCCAGGTACAGCTCCTACGAATGCATACGTGGTTAATAACGGTGATATGTATCATCTCAGTTCTGCTTGGAACAGCTTTGTGGGTACAAGTTGGTATGTCACCATAACAGATGCCCAAGGCAATGCCAAGGCTCTCTCGTTCAGCTTTGATGGTGATTCTTCTACGACAGCCATAGAGAACGTGGCAGGACAAGAGGACGCTGCGGTTCAAACCGATGGATTTGTCTATAACCTGAGCGGGCAACGCGTGGGCACCCGGAATAATATGAGCAATCTTTCTTCTGGCATATACGACGTGGCTGGTAAGAAGTTTGTTGTTAAGTAATGTATGAACGTCAAATCATGAATGTAATAGAGAAGAGCATTATTGGCAAGAAGTGCCAGGAAGCCTGTGAGGATGGACTGGTCGTGACCGATGATTTCATCGCCGTAATAGACGGCAGTACGAGCAAGACCCCAAAGCATCTCAATCCGGAGATGAAGAATGGACGTTATGCCATGATGCTCATCTCTGAATATATCAGACATGAACTGAAGGCTGATGCTACGGTAGATGATTTCTGTCAGGAGGTTACATCGACAATATATAATAATGTGTATATACCTTTAGGCGTGTCTTTTCGACTGCTCCAGCATCCCGAGGAGCGCCTTACTGCTTCTGTTATCATGTATAGCAGAAAAAGGCGAGAAGTGTGGATGGTGGGCGATTGCCAAGCTATCATAGATGGCAAGTATTATGATAATGCCAAACCCTTTGAGCAAGCCATTGCTGCTAAGCGTGTAGCTTTGATAAATGAGGGCATGACGCCTGCTGAGGCCCGTCAAGAGATAGAACCGCTGCTGATAAGTACCATGCTCTCAGGTCAGAACAAGAATTATGCCGTTGTAGATGGTTTCCCTATTTACAGAAAAGGTATTGTTGTCGTGCCTGTTCCCCTTTCGGCAGTTGAGGTAGTCTTGGCGAGTGATGGCTATCCCTTTCTTAAATCCACATTGGCAGAGAGTGAGGCTGCATTGGCCGAGCAGATAGCTCATGATTCTCAGAATGTCGATACCTATATAGCAACCAAGGGTTTAGTAGCCGGAAACAAAAGTTTTGACGATCGAACGTATATCCGATTTCACCTTTAAGAGAGTGTTCAAAGAGGATAGACCTGGAATAAGGGGGTGTGTCAAAATTCACACCCTCTTTTAAAATATCACAAAGCCCGAAC
>ERZ1026894.1126-NODE-1126-length-16794-cov-4.015891_pt1 | contig 16794 bp, 14 predicted proteins | sample MGYA00380177_ERZ1026894 | MGnify/ENA primary metagenome ERZ1026894 (study PRJEB33269, sample SAMEA4719813) | human gut metagenome | biome: human-associated habitat; feature: organic feature; material: feces | place: Cameroon | collected 2013-10 ... | reverse complement strand
ATTTTAGTAAATATTTAGGTTTGGGTAAAGTAACCGGGTTTTTTTACATTAAATAAGCCCGTTTGTCCATTTTCACAGATAGCACGCCAGGAACTTTTTTGTAATATTTAATGGCCTTGGCGGGCGTTTTGTTATCCGGCACGCGCACGGCGGCGCCGTTTAAATTTTTATAATCATATAGGATTTCAGAGCCGTATTTTTGTGCAGCCTTAAAAAGCGGCTCCTTGCCTACTTGGGCATCATAAAAAATAATTAAGGTACGGTTTTGGGGGCAATGGTTGTCTGCTGTTTTGGGGGCGGTGTGGCAGGCCGCCAACGAAAATAAAACTGTAAAGATAAAAAATAATTTCTTCATAACTACATTATAGCAGAGTTTGGGGGAAAATTTAGGCATAAGAACTCCCGAATTTTTCGCTTGGAGATTTGCAGAGAAGCCCCGCCAAAGGGCAGGGCTTCAATGCTTAAACGATAATTGCGGCTTGCGCTTGAATTAATCTTACATCTTAATTTTGCGCGTTACAATCCGCGTACATAGAGAAGCCCCAAAGGGCAGGGCTTCAATGCTTAAACGATAATTGCGGCTTTTTTTGAATTAATTTTACATCTTAATTCTGCGCGTTACAATCCGCGAGCATAGAGAAGCCCCGCCAAGGGGCAGGGCTTCTCTGCTTAAATGATATTTGCGGCTTGCGCTTGAATTAATTTTACATCTTAATTCTGCGCGTTACGTTATCTTTGCGGAAGCATTCAATTACGTCGCCTTCGGCTACGCCTTTGAACCCTTCAATCAAAATACCGCACTCATATCCTTTTTCCACTTCCTTTACATCGTCTTTGAAGCGTTTTAAGCCACCAATTTTGCCGTGGCCAACTTCCTCGCCGTTGCGTTTGATGCGTACTTCGTAGCCGCGTACCACTTTGCCGCTATCTACGAGAGAGCCGGAAATTAAGCCGGAACTGAGTTTCATTACCTTTTTAATGGTGGCTGTGCCAACAACCGTTTCCACCACATCGGGTTCTAATAAGCCTTCCATCGCGGCTTTGATATCTTCCAGCAGTTCAAAGATAATGGTGTAAAGGCGGATTTCAATGCCTTCGCGTTCGGCTTCGGCGTGGGCCTTGTTCTCTACGTCCACGTGGAAACCGATTACCACCGCGTTACTGGCCTTAGCCAGCAGAATATCGGACTCGTTGATGTTGCCCGGGGCGGAGAGGATAATATCCAATTCCACTTCGTCCGACGGAATACGCAGGAGAGCGTCTTTGATAGCCTCAATGGAGCCTTGCACGTCGGCCTTTAAAATAAGGCTTAACTTTTTAACGCGGTTTCCGTTTTCGTCCTTTTGCGCCAAGTTCATTAACGAAACTTGTTTGCGGTGGGCTTGAGAGTCTTCTTTCTGCGCCAGTTTACGTTTTTCGGCGGCATAGCGGGCTTCCTTTTCGCTGTCCATAATGTAGAGCGTGTCGCCCACTTGCGGCGGTTCTCCGTTGATACCTAAAATTTCAGCCGGAACGCTTGGCCCGATTTTTTGGTAGCGTTGGGAATTTTCGTCAATCAGCGCGCGGATACGGCCGTAGTTGGTCCCCACGATAAACGGGTCTCCTATTTTCATTGTGCCTTTTTGTACCAGCACGGTTGCCACGACACCGCGTTTATTATCGCGTTTGCTTTCCAAAATGACACCCACTCCCGGGCGGTCCGGGTTGGCTTTCAGTTCCATCATTTCGGCCTGCAAGGAAATCATTTCCAAGAGTTTATCAATATTGATATTCTTCTTGGCCGAAATTTCTACATAAATGGTGTTGCCCTGCCACTCTTCGGGCACTAGCCCGCGGGCGGCCAAGTCTTGTTTGACGCGGTCCGGATTGGCACCTGGCAAGTCAATTTTGTTGATTGCCACAATGATAGGCGCGCCGGCGGCTTTGGCGTGTTCCATAGCCTCAATGGTCTGCGGCATAATACCGTCGGTAGCGGACACCACGAGCACCACAATATCCGTGGCCTGGGCACCGCGGGCACGCATTGCCGTAAAGGCTTCGTGTCCGGGAGTGTCTAAAAACGTCAGTGTGCCGCGCGGAGTGGTTACGCGGTACGCGCCAATGTGCTGTGTGATGGCGCCCGCTTCACCCGCAACAACGTTAGATTTGCGGATAGCATCCAAAAGGCTCGTCTTACCGTGGTCCACGTGGCCCATAATGGTAATAACGGGGCTTCTGGGCTTTAAGGAGGCCGGGTCGTCCGGCGTTTCCATAAGCGCGACGGTTTCTTTGCTTAAATCTTCTTCCGCCAGTTCCGCTTTAAAGCCGCACTCGTCCACAATCAGTTCCAGCATATCTTTTTCCAACCGCTGGTTAATCGTGGCGAAGATGCCCATCATCATTAACTTTTTGATAAAATCATTTGTTTTGATGTTCATCTTTTCGGCCAATTCTTTTACCGTCGGTTGGCCTACAATGCGGATAACCTTCGGGTCTTTGGCCGGAGCCTCTTGCACGGGCACTTGATGATGATGGTGTCCGTGTCTCGGACCCTGCGGGCGGCTTTCCTTCGGGTGGTTTTCCTGCGGACGGTTTTGGGGCGCAGGCTGCTGTACCGGGGCCGCTTTCGGGGTCGGGGTTACTGGCACAGGCTTCGGCGCGGGAGCAACAGGGGCCGGTTTTGGCATATTGACGGCCTTTTGCTCTTGCGGTTGGGTAGCAGGTTTTGCTGCCGCCGCCGGTTGAACCGGTGCGGCCTGTTCCTTTTCCGTCATTATATCTTCGGCAACGGGTTTGACAGCCGGTTTTTTAACCGTTGTTTTTGCGTGCGTTTTTTTAACTGCCGTCTTTTTTGCAGCCGTCGTTTTGGCGGCCGTTTTTTTAGCCGTAGTTTTTTTTGCAGCCGTCGTTTTAGCGGTTGTTTTTTTAGCGGTGGTCTTTTTTACAGCCGTTTTCTTCTTGGCGGAGGATTCTTCGTCGGTGTTAGTTGTTTTCTTTGTCGTCATTAGTTTCCTCCTGTGTGGACTTATCCGCTAAATATTTTTTAGCGCCCTCAATAATCTTTGCGGCTGTTTTTTCGCCAATGCCCTGAACCGTGGACAAGTGTTCCACATCAAGTTCGGCGATTTGTTCTACGGTTGTAAAGCCGGATTTTTGCAATACTTCCGCCATTTTGGGGCCGATACCTTCTACATCAGCCAAGGTGGCCTGTACGGCGGCAGTGGCTTCTTTGCCTTCTTTGGCCTTTTGGGATTCGCTCTTTACTTCCAGGTTCCAACCTGTCAGTTTGGAGGCCAGTTTAATATTTTGCCAATCTTTCCCAATGGCGATAGCCAACTGGTCATCCGGCACAATAACGGTGGCCTTCTTTTCGGTGAGGCTTTCAATTTTTACAAAATCTGCCTTAGCCGGGGCCAGCGAGTTCATAATGACGGTGGAAATATCGTCAGAATAGTTGATCAGGTCAATGCGTTCGCCGGAAAGTTCGTTCATTACCGCGCGGATGCGGATACCGCGCATACCTACGCAAGTACCGATAGGGTCAATTTTGCTGTCAATGCTGGACACCATTACTTTGGCGCGGAAACCGGGGTCTCTCTGTACATTTTTGATTTCCACAATGCCTTCGTTGATTTCGGGCACTTCCACTTTAAAAAGTTCTTCCAAGAATTTACCGTTGGCGCGGGATAAAATAACGTAAGGCCCGCGTTGTCCTTTATCCATTTTGAACGCGGCCGATTTGTAGCGGGAGAGCACCGGGTCGTCGCCGATATTGGCCAAATCGTTTTGGTTGAGCACCTTGGCAATAATGGCTTTTACGCGGGAGCCGTTTACATAGCGTTCTTTTTTGATTTGTTCGCAATACGGCAAAATGGCTTCTACTTTGCCTAAATCTACGATAATGTCGCGGTCGGAGAAGCGGCGCACGGAGCCTGTGATTACTTCGCCTTCGCGGGGTTTAAATTCTTTGTAGAAATTGTCGCGTTCAATGCCGCGGACTTTTTGAATTAACACTTGTTTGGCAATTTGCGCCGCAATGCGGGAGAAATCTTCCACTTCCAAGGTAATCGTTACCACGTCGCCGGCTTTGGGGGCCTTTAAGTATTTTTTGGCTCCTTCCACGTCAATTTCCATTTCCGGGTTGGTTACTACTTCCACCACATTTAGCGTTTGAAAGGCTTTAATGGAGCCGCTTTCTACATCAATTTTGGCTGAAATCTGGGCGGTTTTGCCCAAGTTTTTGCGCAAGGCGGACACCAAGGCATCTTCAATCGTTTTTAAAATGTCTTCGCGTTTGATGTTCTTTTCTCTTTCCAAACCTTCTAACGCTAACACTAAATCTTTTGCACTTCCTTCCATTTTGATAATCTCCTTTTTGCTCGGTTTAATACCGCAGCGGGGTTAAAATTCAAGGACCGGGTCCAAATTGGCCTTCTTGATATTGTCGTACGCGAAGCGGAACTGGTTGGTTCCGTCATCAAGCACAAAGTGATCGTCTTCTGCCGAGGCGATAGTGCCCGTAAAACTGCCGCGGCCTTCCAACGGTATTTTAAGCACAACTTTGGCGCGTTGGCCCACGAAGCGTTTAAAGTGTTCGGGCTTTTTCAGTACGCGCTGCACTCCGGGGGAGGATACCTCCAAAATATAAGCGCCGTCAATCAAGTTTTCCATTTCCAAAATGGAATCAATTTTGTCGGTCAGTTCGCCGCAGTCATCCAGCGTTACGCCGCCGGTTTTATCTACGAAAAACTGTAAAAGTTTCTTTCTTCCTTGGTTTTGGATAATTAAATCCACCAGTTCCACGTCTTGCTGGGCAAGTGCGCGGGCTACGGTTTCTTCAATGGTTTTGGGGTCTCTCATATTTACTCCTTTTGTAGAGCCTTATTATGGAAAGAGCGGCTTGTTGCCAAGCCGCTCTTTCTAGAACACTCATATCATAACATATAGGGAGTAATGTGTCAAATATTTATCTTTCTTGCTAAAAAGTATAATAGTTATATGACAATTTCTTTTATGCAGATATCTCCGGCAAAAGCCGTATTGGCATTAGCCTTGGTGGAGCAGCGTGTAACGTGGTTGGAAACCAAGAGAATTGAACAATGGGAGCGCTCTCATTATTTATCCCGCTACAATTTGGCTTATTTTGAAAATGCCGCCCGTCTGGGCCGGTTGTGGGGGCTTTTTGAGGCTTCCCGGTTGGTGGCTTTGGCCGTTTTGCTGGATGAGGACCCGCGTTGGCAAGATTATGAAAAAGCCCCCGCGTGGTATGTACATAACTTGGCCTCGGCGGTGGATAAACCGGGGGCCGGTGCTGAGTTTTTATATCGGGCTGAAATGAAGGCGCGGGAACTAAAAAAGCAATTTTTGCGGCTTGATTGTAGGAACGGAGCAAAAAAAATTAATGCGTATTATGAAGAAAAGGGTTTTTTATATGCCGGTGAGTGTGAGGAACCCTTCTACAAAGGAACACTTCGGCAAAAGAAGTTATAAAACTGATAAAAAGCATTTGCCCGGGCTTGGACCCGGGCTTTTTTACAAACTAATCCATTTTTGCGGTTGCGCGGAAGAGGTGGGTTGTTTACAATAAAAGAGTAGTAGCCGTAACAAAACAGAAGTGTTTTTTATAGGGGGAAAAATGAAGAAAACTGTATTAATTGCGGTCTTGGCGCTGGTGTTGGGTGTCTCGTCCGCTTCTGCCCAAGGGGGCAAAACTTCCGGGGCGGCTTACCAACATAAAGCCGGTGCCGCCGCCACGCAAAAAGCCAATGCAGCATCCTTAAAAAAGGGTGAGCCTCGTCTTAATGCAACCACCACCACTACGAACGTTTATAACGTGTCCGCTACTGACAAGCGCGGCACCACGGACTACGGCGTAATGGAGCAAACCGTTACCAATGCGCAAGGTTCCACCACTACCAATGCGGTGCTGTATGATGAATATACACCCAGCAAAGCCGCGCGTGTGAACGAAAGGGATATGGAAGTGTCTGTGGCGGGTGGTGTTTCTTATACGTTTAATAAAGACGACCGCAAAGACCGCTACGCCAAAAACGGATTCGGCGCGAATATGAATATGCTGTGGAATATGACGCCCAACTTTGCAATGGGGCTGGATTATATGATGCTCCACCCGGGCACCAAGAGCCACAACAAAGACGGCCAAGCCCGCAACTATAAGGACTTCTACTTGCACTCTATTGCCTTGGGCGGGCGTTACACATTAAACGCGTGGGATAATTGGCGCGTTTACCTGCCAATGGGTTGGGGAATGATGCAAGCGCGTATGAAGACCACTACCGACGCGGGCGACCGTTCCAGTAAGGATAAATGGGGAACCGGTTTTTATGCGGGGTTAGGTTTGCAGTATGACATTTCTACCGACTTATTTGCCGGCTTGGAATACCGCTATACCTATGCGTTTATTAGTGATAAACATCTGTCCGACTTTGGACGCAATAATGACTTGCAGTTCCACTCGCTCTTTTTGCGTCTTGGTATGCGGTTTTAAGAAAGCAGATTATTAAAAGAAAGGGAACCTGCTAAGGGTTCCCTTTCTTTTTGTGAGTCCTGTCTTGGTTGTGACTTTGGAACTTTTTATAAGCCTAAAAACACTTGTTTAATTCCTATATTATATGAGTGTTTGCTTTTGCTGATTTTTTTGTTAGACTAAACTAAAAACTGGTAAAAAGGAGAATTTGGATGAAATATACAAAACAAAGGCTACTGGGGAAAATGTTTCAAAGAGAGGGTTTTACTCTTATAGAATTGTTGGTAGTTGTGTTAATTATTGGCATTTTGTCTTCGGTGGCCCTGCCGCAATATACCAAAGCCGTGGAAAAATCCCGTGCGACTGAAGCGAAGGCGACAATGAAAAAAATCTATGAAGCGGAGTTAATTAGAAATATGGAGATGGGGACTACCGATGTGTTGTATCCGCTGGACGAACTTTCCGTTTCCTTTACAAACGCTAATGGAACTCTGGCAACAGGCACGAATTTTTCTACGAAAAATTTTAGTTATAACGTTGCATCTTTTTATAATGGACATCCTTGCATAAATGTTAGTCGTTTGCTTGATGGCAACAATGGGTACGAATTTTCTCTCCCTCTTTTTAGTGGGCGTATGTATTGTTCGGATTATGCAGATGGAAAGATGTGCGGTTCTTTTGGGTTTCTGAAAAAAGATTCGGTCTGTGAAGCCACTCTGTCTTCCAGCCGATGTTATACCGAGTAAATGAGTAGCATATATTAAAGGATTTCCCCATAAGATATGGGGAAATCCTTGTTGCTAATATTGGTACATAATACTGTGGTTGCATTTGAAAATGCCCCTCTGTACCTGTTTATTATGTGTATAGGTATAGGGTTTGATTTCTTCATAATGGAAGTGCTTAAAAGGTCCATCCTTTTTTCTAACAACTTCTTGCGTTCCTTCCAGGAAATCATAGCGTGTGCTCTCCTCGTGGCCTCCGTTACGGTATATAAAATCGGTTCCTATTCTTACCGGGCCTGGGGTGCGGCGCAGTTTACCATTGTTCAAAATGGCATCTTGCAGCCAAGAGGACAAAAACTCCGCCAAAGGATCTTTTGTCAAAACGCCTACTTCCGCTTCTACAATCCATTTGTCCAGATAATAAATCCCACGGGCGTATAATGGCCGGCCCTGGTTATCTTTGAAAGAAGCCAATTGTTTGAACACCCGGTCCAACTCTTGCAAATCTGTCCGGCAGTCCTCCGCCACTTTGGCCCGTTGCAAGTGCGTATTTTTACAATCTGAAAACCAATACTCCATACTGCCATTTTCTTGTTCCGGCGTTAAAGGGGGACAATAATTTTTTTTAACCAAACAGGTGTGCAAAATTTTGGCCCGCAACCGGGTGCTTTTGTCTTTGGGGTTTAACAACATTCCTATTACAGATAACGGGGTATGGATGTTTTTACTTGCTTTGTCATCATATTGACAGGTAGGCTCCTGCCTTTTTTGCGCTTGACTTTTCGTTACTACGCTTGCACCCACTCGTGCCATCGTGTATTTATCCCAAATAACCGGGGACATCCGCATCGGCTCGCCCCACTCATCCAACGCAGGATTTAACGGATCAAACCCGGGAATTAAAGGGAGCGCTTCTGCGCGGGGCCCCGCCACAAAAGACGCTTGCAACGCCTGTTGGGCGGCGGCAACGGTGGGCAGACGCACGGTTCCGTTTACCGTAAGATAATCGGGCAGTTGTGCTGTCATATTTTTAGGAATATATTTTCCCGGCACTTCCACATATGCCACTTGTTCCAATGCTTTTTGAAAATTCTGCCTATATATAGGCGATAAGGCATCAGACAAGGCGTACCCGAAAACGATGACAGGCGCGGCTGCCGATCCGGCTTCCAAAAACACGGTAATTCCGGCCACAGAAAGCGTGGTGGAAGATAAGGCCGCTATGCCCGACTCCAAAGTAGAGGAAAGGGCAGCCACTCCTCCGGAAGTTCCTGCGGTCTCCGCCAACACCAAAGGAATTGCGATAGCGATAGGGACCGCCGCTGTTTCGGTTTGAGATTCCACCTTGCCCGGTGTACCCTTGTTATTATCGGACGCCAAGAGGCTCACCCGGCGGATTAAGCGCAAAAGCCGTGCCTCGTCTTCCGGGCTGGCGCTTTTCCCCATATTTAATATATTTATAATAATAGCGGCTTCCTGCGGAGAATAACGGAATTTACCTGGGTACTCTTCCGGCACAGACTTGCTAAAAGCATAATTGGCGGCAACCGTGCCTGCCAAAAAACGGAAGGCATTGGAATAATTAGGATTTTTTACATAAGTTACCAGTTTGGCTTTGTCCGCAGGGGCTAAACTTTCCGCATAATAGGCTAAAACCAAACGCACAAAACGGGGTGGAATATAATTGGAATTTTTGGGATTAAAGGAGCCTTGTTCCGCCATAAAATTTAATAATGGCGAAAAATCCCCACCGTTTTTGAGTATTTTATTTAATACTTGAATATCAATGAGAAAATCTTTTTCTTCTAAGCGAGTATCTTTTTCAAAGCGGAATACCCCTTCCAAATGCTTTACATCAAAAGCGGGTGCAATTGGCTTTCCATCCGTTCCTTTGGGCAAATTCGCCGTTAATAAAGGCTTTTTGGTATATAAACCGGTGCGCTGTGGCCGAACAATTACTTCCGATAACGCCGTGCCGACCTCGCCGTTGGGCCTTACTTCCCAAAAATAAGGAGTGTTTGCCACGCCGTATGTTCCTTGGGCATCGGACAAAAGGGCAAAACTTTTTTGTAATTGAATAAAATTTTCAGCTTCCCTTTCCTTGCCGTTGGCATCTAACGAATTGTATATTCTGGTTCCTTTTATTAGTGCGGCTCCAAGGATTCTTTTCATCCGTTCCCGTTGCATTTGATTCAACTGTCCGTTTTTTTCCTTTTCGGCCAATACCTGCACACACCGGGGAATTTGCCATTGTGAATCATCCGCATTATTTAACATAGCGGATATATTACAAGGGGCTTTTGAGTCAAAAAAAGGGCTTTTCCCGGAAGAATTAACAACCGCAGAGGCGTTTACCCCGGCCACACAGAACAGGAGAGATAGTATGATAGATTTTTTCATAGAGAGCATTCCTTATTCTTATTGTAATGTTTCGTGTATCAAAAGTCAACAACGGGCCCGCCCGGACAAAACATACTTTTTTGACTCCAAAATTTGTGGATTTTACCGCAAGAAGCGCCGTTAATGCGGGGGGATGAAGGTGTTTGAGGTTATTTCTTAATAAAATGTGCGGGTTTATGGTGGGAGTGCTTGCGCACGCAATTTGCACAATAAAAACCCCAGAGTTTAAAATTTCTCTGGGGATTTTTGAATTTTTTATTTACCTGTGGCGGCTAATATTTTTTCCACCGCTTCGGACAAATTCCAGCGGACGGCTTCTTTATCGGTCCGCTTTTTATATTCGCATTGGCCGTCTTTCACCGTTCGGCTGCTGACCACCAGGCGGTACGGCAGGCCGATTAAGTCCATATCTTTAAACTTAATCCCAGCGCGTTCGTCGCGGTCATCTAACAACACGTCTAACCCTTTGGCTTCCAGCGCGGCACAAATTTCGTCCGCGTGTTTTTTTACTTCGGGGTTAGAGTGGTAATCAATGGCAACTAATGCTACATCAAACGGAGCCAGCGGCGCGGGCCAAATGATACCGTTGTCATCGTGAGATTGTTCAATGGCAGCGGCCACCACGCGGCCTACACCAATGCCGTAGCAACCCATAATCATCGGTTGGGCCTTTTGTGTTTCGTCCAAGAACGTGGCGTTCATTGCCTTGGAATATTTAGTGCCCAGTTTGAAAACATGGCCTACTTCAATCCCGCGCGTAAATGTAAAGGGTTTGCCGCAATGGGGGCAGATATCACCCGCAGAAGCAATTTTCAGGTCGCAATATTCATCTACTTTAATATCGCGCAACGGTGTAACGTTTTTTGTATGAACGTCCTTTTCGTTCCCGCCGGACACGCCGTTAATCACCCCTTTTACATAGTTGTCGGCATAAATGGGCAGTTCGGGATGTTTCTCTTTTAAGCCTTGCGCCCCTGCAAAGCCCACAAAGGAACCCGTAATCTTGGTATAAGTTTCTTCATCTGCTTTTACAAGTTCGGTGCATTTTAAAAATGCGCGGAATTTGGGTTCGTTCAATTCGTGGTCGCCGCGCATTAAGGCCACCACAGGCTTGCCGTCGGCCATAAACAAAAGGAGTTTAATCAGTTTAGAGGTCGGCACTTTGAGCATATCTGCCACGTCCTCAATCGTGTAAGCCTTGGGCGTGGAAACCTGTTCCATAGGCAGCAGTTCATCTTCGTTTAACGGTGGAAATTCCGGGCATTTGACGGCGGCCTTTTCCGTATTGGCTGCATAACCGCAATCGGAATCTGCAATAGCGTCCTCTCCGTTATCGGCCAAAACCATAAACTCGTGGGAGAAATTGCCTCCAATAGCGCCGGTATCGGCTTCTACGGCTTTAAATTTGAAGCCGCAGCGCGTAAAAATGCGTTGATAGGCGTCATACATCCGCTGATACCAATCGTCGGCCTGCGCGTCGGTAGCGGCAAAGGAATAGGCATCTTTCATATAAAATTCGCGGGAGCGCATTACGCCAAAGCGGGGGCGGATTTCGTCGCGGAATTTAGTGCCGAACTGGTACAGACAGACCGGGAGTTGTTTGTAAGAGGATAAATCTTTACGGACGAGGTCTGTTACTTCTTCTTCGGCGGTGGGGGAAACGCAGAACCCTGCGCCCTTGCGGTCTTCCAGTTTTAAGAGTTGGTCTCCAAAGTGTTCCCAACGGCCGCTTTCTTCCCAAAGTTCTTTGGGTTGGATAATCGGCATCCAAATTTCGTTGGCGCCCGCGCGGTTCATTTCTTCACGAATAATTTGTTCCACCTTTTTAAGCACTTTAAAACCAAGCGGCAACCACTCGTACAGTCCGCTGCCCAGTTTGCGCACAAGCCCGGCGCGAATCATTAATTTGGCGGACAGGTTATCCGCATCTTTGGGAGCTTCCTTTAACGTCGGAATATAATAGTTTGATAATTTCATTTTATGTCCTTTTTATGATTTCTTATAAATTTATTTCTTCCAGGTGTTGATTTTGTCAATTAAAAAATCAACCCATTTTCCTTGCGGAAGTTTGAACATTGTTTGTCCGTGTTCAAAGTACAGGCCTTCGCCTTTACCGCCCGCTATGCCGAAATCGGCATCACGCGCTTCGCCGGGGCCGTTTACAATGCAGCCCATTACGGCAATTTTCAGCCCGGTGGCCTTTTTTAACAGGTCTTTGTCGGCATAAATTTTATCTTCCAAGGCGTGTACCGTTCCCGTTACATCTACTTGCGTGCGTCCGCAGGTGGGGCAGGAAATCAGGTTCGGGCCGTATTGACGCAGGCCGAGCGCCTTTAAAATTTCGTAAGCCGTGCGTACCTGCATACGCGGATCCTCGGTTAAGGAAACGCGTATTGTCGCACCGATACCCTTTTGCAAAAGAGTGCCCAAGGCTACTGCACTTTTAACAGTGCCGCTTAAAAAACTGCCCGCTTCCGTAAGCCCTATGTGCAGGGGAATATCGCTTTGTTTAGCAAAAAGTTCGTTGGCCAGTACCGTCCGTTTGAAATTGTCGGACTTTAACGAAACGACCACATTTTTAAAGTTCAACTGTTCCAAAATGTTGGCTTGTTCCAGGGCTTCGTTGACCATTACTTCGGCCCATTTTTCGTCGGTCAGGTCCATTTTGCCCTGAACGGTTTTTAAATATTTTACGCTCCCCGCATTTACCCCAATGCGCATAGCCACGCCGTGGTCCAAGGCGGCTTTTACCACCTCTTTGGTGTTTTCCACCGCCCCGATGTTTCCGGGGTTGATGCGCACTTTATCTATGCCTTGTTTGATGGCTTCCAAGGCCAATTTATAATCAAAGTGAATATCCGCCACAAGAGGGGAGTGAATACGTTTTTTGATTTCGCCGATGGCTTGCGCCGCCTGCATATCGGGCACAGCTACACGGTTGATTTCACATCCGGCATCTTCCAATGCACAGATTTGCGCCGCTGTTTTGGCGGCGTCGCGCGTGTCTGTGTTGCACATACTTTGTACACGCACAGGGTGGCCGGTTCCCAAAATATACGGGCCGACTTTTACTTCTCTACTTTTGTACATTTTCCGCCTCCGCGGGTGTTTGTTCGGGCGCGGCCTGTGCCGCCGCGGCGGCTTTGGGCTTAAAGAAGATACGTTTCGCGTCCGAATAGGTGGCATAAACCACGAGTAAAATTAAAAGATACATACCAATATTTACCGCGATATTAAGCGTTTTTTCGGTCGGTAACTTTTTGGTAAGCCCTTCCCATAAATAGACAAGGGCATATCCGCCGTCCAGTATCGGAATAGGAAATAAATTAAACATCCCTACCGCTACGGACAGCATAGCAATTAAAAATACAAAATCTAATAAACTGCGGTGTACCGCTTGGTGAATAATATTGACAATACCTACCGGGCCGGCCAGTTCCGGGGCTTTCTTTTTAACGAAACTTTGCGTTAAGGAGGTAAGCGAAAACTTGGTCCAGTAGTAGCATTGGTAAAACCCCAGCCCGGCGGCTTTCCACCAAGGAACGGGATTATATATTACCTCTACCGTTACACCCAGTACGGTGGGGGCATCTTTTTTAAAGGAGTCCGCCTTGGCGGTAGCGGTTAAAGTTTTATCCCCGCGTTCGTAAGTAAGCGTTAAATCGCCTTGGCGCTTGCCGATTTCTTCTACAACTTGCAGCCAGTTTGCTGTCTGAACACCGTTTACGGACAAAATTTTATCCCCTGCTTTTAGGTCCAGTTCGGCGGCCGGATAGCCCTCAGCCACCGCCCCGATAACAGCGGGCATCTTGGCGCCGTCTGTTTCCGGCATCCCTTTAATGTAAATCAGTGCGCCGAAGATAAGCGCGGCCAGCAGATAGTTAAATAACGCACCGTTTACCACCATAAAAAATTTGGCATACCATTTTTTAGCCGCAAATTCATACGGTTTGGGCGGTTCGGGAGCATCCTGGGGGTGGAACATTTGTCCGGCCGGTTCAACAAATCCGCCAAAAGGGATAGCCCGCACCTGATAATCTGTATCGCCCACTTTTTTGTGCCAAAGAATTTTGCCGAAACCAAAGGCAAATTCTTTTACGCGGATTCCCGTCAGGCGGCAAGCCAGGTAATGCCCGAATTCGTGAACAATGACAATCGGGCTTAAAGCAACAATAACAGCAATAATGGATAGTAGCATTTATTCTCCTAAATAGAAGCCTTTTTATAGGTTTTATCTGCCAGACAAGCCTGCGCGGCTTCACGCGCCCAGGCATCAGCATCTAATGCCTGGTTGAGAGTTGCATCCCCGCTGGTGTGGGGGGCCTCTTTAATCACCGTGTAAATCAGTTTGGAAATATCCGTAAACTTGATTCGTTCTTTCAAAAAGGCATCTACGGCCACTTCGTCTGCCGCGCTTAACACAGCGGGCATAATACCACCTTGGCGGTAGGCCGATAAAGCCAAAGCCAGGCAAGGGAAGCGCTCAAAATCAGGCTCAAAAAATTCCAATTTGGCGGCTTCAAATAAATTTAATTTTTTTACCGGCCCAGGGGCGCGGTGCGGGTAGGTAATTGCATACTGAATCGGTACGCGCATATCCGGCTCGCCCATTTGGGCCAAAATGGCCCCGTCGTTAAATTCCACAGCCGAGTGGACGATAGATTGCGGATGAATTACAATTTGCACCTTTTCCTCAGGCAAATTAAAAAGGTTCATAATTTCAATAGATTCAAACCCCTTATTCATTAAGGTAGCGGAATCTATGGTGATTTTTTTGCCCATATGCCAACGCGGATGGTTTAAGGCTTCGGCTGGTGTAACAGTGGACAAGGCCGCCTTGCGTTTGGCAAACGGTCCGCCGGAAGCCGTTAAAAAGACGCGGGAAATATCCTGCGTGTGGCGGTGGTATGAATGCTCATCGGTTAGCCCCGCCAAGCATTGAAAAATGGCGGAAGGTTCACTGTCCACCGGCAAAATAGCGGCTTCCCAGCGTTCGCACTCTTTCATTAACGTTTTGCCGGCCATTACCATTGGTTCTTTGTTTGCGAGAGCCACCGTTTTTCCGGCTTTAATCGCGCTTACCAAGGGTTGAAATCCCACGGCACCGACCACGCCGTTTATCACCAAATCGGCAGACGGCAAGGAGGCCATAAACATTAAACTTTCTATTTCGGGCGGCAAAAGGCGCGTGGCGGCGGGGACCTGGTCTTTAATTTTTTCGTAACTGGCCGGGTTTAACACCGCCGCAAAGCGAGGCTTAAAAGTGTGCAACTGCTTTAAAAATAAATCGGTATTATTATTAGCCGATAATGCTATTACGCGGTACTCTTTCCCTAACCGTGCAATTACGTCCAAGGAAGATGTGCCGATAGAACCGGTGGAGCCTAAAATTACGATGTTCTTCATAGTTTAATCGTGTAAAGAACCACATAATAAAAGAGCGGCGCGAGCAGCAAATAAGAGTCAAACCTGTCCAAAAATCCGCCGTGTCCGGGGAGTAAATTGGAAGAATCTTTTACACCTGTGGAGCGCTTTATTACCGATTCGGCTAAATCGGATACCTGGCCCACTACGGCAATCAACAAGCCCAAAATAACGGCGGTTTTAACTGAAAGAGTGTTGGATAAAAACAAGTGCGCCATAAGCACCGCTGCACCGACGGCAAGCAGCGTGCCGCCGACAGCGCCTTCCCATGTTTTCTTGGGGCTGACTTCCGCATTTAATTTGTGCCGGCCCAGAAAGCGGCCGCAGAAATACGCGCCTGTATCGCTTACCCACACGGTAATAATCATAAAAAGTGTTAAATATTCGCCGTACTGCGGGATATCGCGCAAGTTGATAAGGTGCGCCAAGGCCCACGGCATAAAAAATACACCTGTAAAGGTGTTGCATACACGGTCCCACGAGCGTTTAGGGGTTAATACTTCAAATAAAAGCACGCCGAAGGTTACTACACTGATTGCAAAAGGGTACAAGTTATCCGGCAGTTCGGAAACGCTGGGCATACGGCCGACAATCGCCACGGCAGCCATTAACAGGCCGAAAAGCACCAAGGCCGGCATATGGACGGGCTTTTTCCCGGCGGTAAGAACAAGGCCGTATTCATACAAACAAAACAGAATTACACAGCCGACAAAGGCCATATAAATCGCGCCGCCAAAGTGGATAGCGGCCAAAACAACAGGGACCCCAATCAGGGCAGTAATGATTCTCGGTAATAGCATATCTTTATTTTACCATATTGGGGGAGATTAGCAGAGGGGAAAAAACAGATTTTTATTTCCGTTTGGCTACCATTACTTTGGTTTTGGGTAAATTTAACTCCCAAAGGGCATTGTGTGCCACCCAGCGGGCAGAGCGGTTGTCGGGGTAGAGGTCTAAAATTTCATTGGCACACGCTACGGCGCGCGGGGTTAGGCGCGGGTTTTTTTTGCCAATATTACGCAAGGCCCAGTTGACGGCCTTATGTACCATTGGGCGCGGGTCGCAAGAGTGGTTTTTGATAAGCGGCAACAGTTTGATAAGGTCCTCATCTGTGGTTTTGGCGCGCGGAGCCGATAACGAACAAATAATGGCAAAGCCTGCCCGGCGGACAAATTCGTCCTCTTTTTTTATCCAGCGTTCAGCCAGTTTTAAAGGGTTTTTTACCTTGGAAAAAAGGTTTCCGCAACATAAATCGCAAATATCCCAGGAATTTAATTCACTCGCCCAGTTGTCCAGTTTTTCGCGTGTCATTTGTTCCGGGTCCGCCAACATAGAGGCCATAATGCGGGCCTCGTGGATGCCGCTTTGCCACAAGGCTTCGGCAAGGTCTTGGTCCGGGCGGGGCAGGCCCTTTACCAGGGCGCGCAGGGTGGTAACCGTCGTGCCGACGGCCTTATCTGTGCAGATGCCGAATTTTTCCTGCATTTGCTTTTTGGTAGCCGCGGTGGCAAAGCGTTTGATGCGCGCGAGCATTTCTTCGGAGCGGGAGCGGGTAATCGGGGAAATCATATTCCTCCAAAGCGGCGCGTGCGGTGGGAATATTCGGCAAGTGCTTTATTAAATTCCTCTTCGCCAAAGTCGGGCCAAAGCACCGGGGTAAAATAGAATTCGCTGTATGCGGCTTGCCATAATAAAAAGTTAGAAAGGCGTTCCTCGCCTGACGTGCGGATAATCAGTTCCGGGTCCGGCAAGGCCGGTTGATAAAGAGCCGCTGAAATA
>ERZ1026894.1125-NODE-1125-length-16815-cov-26.774881_pt1 | contig 16815 bp, 3 predicted proteins | sample MGYA00380177_ERZ1026894 | MGnify/ENA primary metagenome ERZ1026894 (study PRJEB33269, sample SAMEA4719813) | human gut metagenome | biome: human-associated habitat; feature: organic feature; material: feces | place: Cameroon | collected 2013-10 ... | reverse complement strand
GGTTGAAACTGATATTGAAGCGGTTGTTCATCTCACCTGCTTGGGCAGCATAGAACTGATAACTGCCATCCTTCAGGTCTACCGCCTTACCGGTTTCCTTGTCCTTCAGCCATACGGTTTCATATTCGCTGGCATCGCAATCCTCAGGGATGCTGATGGTGTATTCACCCGTCTCCGGCAGACTGACTCCGATGCTCTGTTCTGCTTCGATGCTTACGGCTGAAAGGAGTGAGTAGCGTCCGCCGTTGCGGGTTGCATAAATCTGCGGATTGCGACTCATCATCCATTTCACTCCGTCACTTCCCAGGTCGAAGTCCGATTTCGCCTCCTGAGCTGGTACGGCAGCCAGCTGGAGATGATCTTCAGCCGTAGCCGTTTCGCTTCTTTTGCAGATGGCGATATTGAGCATTCTGGCGTTTGAAGCGTATTCATCTCCATCCTTTGCGTCCGAATGTTTCACTCTTATCGTCTCCGTGTTGTCCAGCGTAGCGGTTTGAGTGAATATGGCGTCCATGGCAGGAATATAACCACTCGTTGTGTTGTTTGCGGCATCTGCATCGGTGTTGATGGCTGTATAGCCCTTCGCCTCATCGTAAGTGTAGATGACTCTGCCGTATTCCATATCGCCAAAGTTCATGGCGCAGAGGTAAGGCGAACCGAAGAGATTCCAACCCATGTTCTCCTTGTGAGTGAACTTCAAACCGCCAGCCTTGCTGTCCGACCATGGCTGTTGGTTGTTGTTCTGCTTCAAGGTGATGTAGCCCTGCTTGTTGCTGTCCTTGCTTCCATCCTGCTCGTTGTACTCGTTTCCGTAGAAGCGTATGGTTATGTTTTCTTTACCGGCATCTACTCTGAAACCTGTACTGTTGTTTACCTGGCTGTAGTTGATGGATCCCCATCCGGAGTCTATGCCGAACTTGAAGTCGTAGTTGGCACGTTCTTCTGCATTGTATTGGTAGAAAGTAAGATCCTCCTCATGATTCTCTGTGCCTATAAAATCACACTTGGTGACATCGAACGGCATCATAAAGAGGTTGGTTCCTTTCCTCAGTTCTCTTTCTACCGCAAAGTTGTTGAGGGCAACATAACTGTTGTTTCCTCTCAAGCCAGAATGGTACTTCAGAAGCAGGAAGCCTGGGCTGAATAGATTCGTCTCTTTATAGAATTCGTTGTCTAGTATCAGCTCCTGATCCTTTTCCATGACGTAAACCACAGATTTACCATGTGGATAATCTGTATCATTTATGGTCTTGTCTGCAGTCAGAAACCATGTTTCGAAACATCCGTTATCAACCTTGTCTCTGATGCGCTGATTGCCGGCAAGATCATGGCTGTGCATCACCATGTCGATGCAAGTCTGTGTAGGATTTCCGGCTTCGTTGGCATCGTGTTGGTTGATGTTGGCTTTGTCTGTCTCGTCAAGCTGATACTTCCAGTAATCAGCTTCCACATATTTATTAGTAGATGCCTCAGATCTGTTTGCTGCACTACCTGTTGTTGGTAGTAATTCACTAGCAGCTGTTACATTGACGGACTTCACATCCTTCACGGTTCCTAAAGCCAGACAGTTGTAGAGCAAACCTTCTGTGTCTTCTGTGTCGCCCGATACGTTTGTGGTTGCATCAAGGACAGATGTAGAGAGCATGCTGTTGCCCTTGAGACTGACGTTGTTCGAAATCTTGAATCCATCCACCAGACTCACCTTGCCTTTTCCTGTACCTTGATTGTCGATGGTGAGCCCCTTAATAGATGACTGGGTTGAGACTTCAATGATGCCCTTCCTTTGTTTTAAGAGATCCTCCACTACAGCCTTTATATTGTCTTGGGTGCTAAAGTCTGGAGCAGCCGAACTCGTTTCGCCGTTCATGGAACCATACATCTTTACGCCCGGCATATTGATGTTGATGTCCGTGGCTTGCAGGTTGCGGTCAACAAAGACGTAGCCATAACCATCGTTCTTGTTGGCATAGAGTTCTGCCAGACTGATGGCTCCCTTCAGGTCGTTGCTTGGCGATTTCCAACTTTCGCCCGTTCCGTTTATGGCGCTACTTGTATTCACGTAGATGATAGGTTGCATATTGGCATCACACTCGTAAGCACCGATGTCGATACTATCACCAATCAGACGGCTTGTATTTGCCAAGTCCTTTTCTGAGGCAAAAGTTGCAGCGTCATTTGCTCCCTTATGAAGCTTAGCCTTATCGATGTATTTGGTGTTATTACCTTTATTCATCAATAACAGACTTGGTCGTATTCTGTAATCCTCTTTATTAGGATTAACAAAGTTAGGGCCTTTTAATACATCTTCATTTTCTACTTCATCAGCAATGACGACATTATTGTTTGTATTATTCTTGATGGAATTAGTTCCATTCTTCCATGCGATTGAATTATATACACTAGCAGTACCATCTATTGCCTGACCTTTATTTTTCACAAAGGTAACATTTACTAACTGCATACTATGTGAGTCGTTTAGCTTAATGGCATCATTATCTCCATCTGCAAAGAGAAGGTTCCACATTCGTGCGCCTAATTGTGCAGAATTATCGATGTCTAACGCTATGCCTTTATTATGTCGGAAAGAACTGTGGTGAATAAACAATTCTTCTCCCTTTCCTCCATTATCCTTATTTATCACAGCCTTTACTCCCACATCGCTCTCATTGGTAAATGTGAAACCTGATAGGGTTACAGGCTTACCGTTGGTAGTGATGTTGAGCAATACATTGGTTTGTCCCTTCTTGGTAGGGTTTTCGATGAGTACGGATGGGTTACTGAAGTCTTGTTCTTCCTTACCGTTTATGTTTTTTCCGGTACATCCACCCACAATTTCCAGCGACTGTACGAAGTTTGCGTTCTCTCCCTTGTTAACAAAGAGGGTGAAGGCATCATTACTACCGGAATAGGTTGGTGAGTAGTAGGTGCCACCACGTACATACACTTTCTTGTGGGCATGAGTAGTTTCCTTGCCAGTAGCATTTGCCATGGCAATGATGGCACCACGCAAGTCAGTACTTTGATTATTCCAATCGCTGCCATCTCCTTTTCCTTTCTGCTCCGTACCAATATAAAGTTGGTCGCGGTCGGTGAGTTTGAATACATACTGGAACTCGTACAAACCTATGTCGATAGGCTTGCTGCTTACCACACCATTCTCGTCTATCGGACCAACATAGCGCAGATAACTATCTGTAGCATCAGCATCAGAATAACGGATGTATTCTTCCGGATAACCATATTTGCTTAGACGAGCCTGGTGAACATCCCACCAATCCTTATATGCATCTGTTTCGGTGGCATTGTCCTTATCCTTTTCTCCCAAACCAGCATCCGTAAGCACAGAGATGGCTCTTGGATTCCACTGGTCTGACAAACTGTAGCCAGCATATCCCTTGGTGGTAGAAGGAGAAGCGAAGCACGGACCATTGACCGCCAGGTTATCTTTGCCCAACATGATGTTGCCGTCATCTGCTGTTGATGTAGCAGAACCATTGTTTAAGGTAGCAGGCAATTCATCCCAAGCACAGTAATTCATGTGGTCTCTTTTTAGAGATTTCTCAGGATTCTGCGATTCATTACCCCAGATGACCGTATTATATAATATAGGTGTAATGGTGCTGCTTTGGTTCTCGATGTGGATAGCTCCATCCTGCATCGCCTTGTTGTTGACGATGAGGCTGTTTGTGATGTTGACATCGTGATAAGTTCCGGTCGTTACGGCATCGTTTGCTCTTCGGATGTAGATGGCACCGCCGGTAGGTGTACCGTTACTCAGAGAATTACCCGATGTGACATCGTTGTTGGCTATCAGCGAGTTGACGATATGCAGATTACCGTTCTTCGATTCTGTCAGGTAGAGATAGATGGCTCCGCCCTTTCCCGGATAGCTTATTGCATTGGTGGCAGAAGCCTCTTCTGTGATGGCTCTGTTACCGCCGATGTAGCTGCCGATGATGTCGAAACTGGCGTTGTTGGCATAGATGGCTCCACCATGCAGACCGGTATTCTTGATCAGACGGCAACGGTTCAGCGTATAGTGAACACGATTGGAGTAGATGGCTCCACCACGTCCAATCTCGTCCATCTCGTTACCATTATTTTCATCGGTAGTAAGTTCGGTCATGGTTTCACCATTCATAATCGTAATACCATCGAGCACAACATTGTCGTTCACATTTTCTGCAGAAGTTCCCGTAGTCTTCTTCCTGCTGTAAACCACATGATACACCTTTCGCTCCTTCTCAGATTCCTTGATGTCACCTGAGAAGATCGTCGGATTCTGAAACTCCCATGGGTCTATCAGTCCATTCTTGTTTTTGTCTTCCATGCGCTTCTTGTTGCGCTCACTCAGGATAACTTTGATATCCAGGTTTGGACGCAACTTTATATTACCCAGGCTGGTAAAACGTTGGGTCTCAGCAGTACCCTCAGGATCAGATGAGTAATTGTCTGTTACAGAGAAACTGCCATAGATATCTACGTTTACAGGAATGGTGAAACTCTGTAAACGGCGGTCGTTGTTGGTCTGTGCATCTGATACATCTTTTCTAATCTGACTAGGCTTATACGTTCCACCCGTCATCAGTATTTCGAAGTGAGTTTCCTCTGTTGCGAGAGGAGTACCCTCAGCAGGTTGCTTGCGAACCTCTTCGATATAGTCGAGTGCAGCATCCAGACTGTTGAAAGGCGTGAGGAATGAACGACCATAGTATTTATGTTTCAGTTCATCACTCACTTCCTCTCCACCTTCATTCGAAACGAAGAGGCGGGTCAGAAGTTTATCCTTGTTGATTTCCGGCAAATCGAGGGCGTATGCTCCCGCTGTCTGGCGCTCGCTCAGATGTCTGGTGTTGCCCAGAATATCGTAGCCGGAAACACCATAGCTCTTCCAACCTGTGATGTATGCAGTTCCTATACCATTACCAATCAAAGGTGAATAAGCACGAGGATAGTAATATCCGTTGCTGGCGAAATAGGTATTCAAATCGCCGGTCATCGTTGTATTCATCACGTTGGCAGGCAACGACATATTTTCAACGAAGCAGTAGTTATATGGGTAGAATTGGGTTTGCAGGTTAGCATCCTGCAGGACATCTTCGTCTTGGATATCTGTTTTACCACTAATATTCTCATCGCTGGCAGCTGAGTTGCCCCAAATCACAGAGTTACCGCTAATCAGCGTAGAGTCTTCCTGGAAGATTCCACCACCTGCAGAAGTTGCCTTGTTGTCTGCAATGGTGCAGGAGATGACATAGGCATGATACTTCTTTTTATTGCTCTCGATTCGTGCAGCATAGATGGCACCACCATCTGTCGCAGAGTTTCTTGTGATGACGCTGCCGCTCACAATACCTCCCTTTAGGAGATAGAGCGCACCGCCCTTGGTTGCCTGACAACCGGTAATCAGACAGTTGCGCACATGGGCACTTCTTGGTACGATGGCTGCACCTCCCATACTGTTATAACCTGTCTTTTCGGTTGCATTACCATCAATCAGTCGGCAGCCGTCTACTACAGCACGGTAGCCAACGGCATCTTTGAAGTAGGTGTCTATTTCTCCCGAAGGCCATTTGCCAAAGGTCACGGTGTGATAACCGTTCACCTCCTGGGTAACGGTAGTTCCTTCTTTCACCTGAGTCTTGGCACTCAGTATGGTCTGATATCTGATACAGTCGCGCTGGTCCTTGTCCCAGTTGTAGGTAGTAGAATCCGGTACACCATTCTTCTGCGTACCCTCGTTGTATCCGCCCATCAGCCATACTCCGTTAGGAATTAGGAAGGTATAGCTCTGTGGAACGGTCGGGTCTGCCAAGGTGTTGGCATGATAAACGAAACGGTTTCCGCTTTCGTCTGCCTCATAACCGGCTACTTTCACATATACCTTTATTGCCTTGTCATCGTCCTGGTTCTGGTTGTCGGCTCCGAGCTTCAAGTCTTTGTTTACTTCTGCAAATTTCTTGCCGGCTTGGGTCAGTACGCTTTGCAGTTTTTCAGCACAGGCAGCGTTGGCAGGGCTGTCGCCACTACGGTTACCATAACCGTTTTGGGTTACGTAGTAAACGTAGGCTTCCACCTTACCCTCGCTGTTTTTCTTTTCCTGAGCAGCAATGTTAGCGGTATTATCTGCCTCGTAGGCGCCGATATCAATCTGGCAGTCTTTGATACGGTCGGTATAGTCCATATCGGTTTCCGGAAGTTTGACTCCTTTTCCTACGTCGGTAGAACCGCCATTCAGACATTTGTTGCCTGTTAATCCATCCTTTTCGTTCAGACGGAAGTTATTGGTAAGGCGGGCATTGCGGAAGCGGAAATTTCCATCTTTTCCACTTCCGTAGGTTTTGTCTTCAAATGGGAAAGCCAGATTCTGTCCGGTGGAGTTACCATCCTCGGCAAGGAACTTCTTGTTATCATCGCTACTGTTCATATAACAGTTGTGAGAAGGCTTCATCTTGTCCCATGCCTTGGAGTTTACCTGATCTGCTACCTCCTTGCTTCCATTATGGTTATCATAAATGAGACAATTGTAGAGTGAGAGCTGCGATGCAACTCCAGTGCTTTTGTCCTGCCAGTGGTAGATGCCTGTACCATTCGATGACATATTGTAGGCGATGGTGTTGTTGTAGAACTTGGCACTCTCCAGGAAGATGCCTCCACCATAACACTCTGCTCCATTTGCACAACGGTTGTTGGCAACCACCAGATTGTAGCCCGTGCCTTGAATCATATAGGCACCTCCTCCATAGTTTTCCTTAATGGTAGTCATGCTCAGGTTTCTGAGCAGGTAACTATTAGAAATCTTGGAGTTTTCACCATCCATATACAAACCGCCACCACGGACACGGGATCCGTGATTAAAGTTGTTTACGATGATAAGATTTTCCAGTTCTACTCCTCTGAAAACACGCACACCTGCTCCTCCGTCACGGTTGGCATCTTTATAGTTGACGATGTAACCATGACGGATTGAGAAACCGTCCCATTTGGCATTCTTGTATTCTACATACTTATCATCTGTGTACTTAGAACCCGGATAGCGGTTGCTGTTTCCACCGTATCTGTTACCGGTTTCATCATTTGTTTGTGACCAGGTTGGTATGCAGACATCCGGCTGATAGAGCACATAGTGGCGCTCTTGCGTCTTGTTGTTGATTAATTTCTTTGTATAATCATATCTGGAACCATCGTCAGGTTTGCCTTCCTGATACCACATCTCCTTGCTGCTGTCGGTGAAATAGACAGGCGATTCCTTGCGTATCTGGAGAATGGTTTCATATTTTGTTACGTCTAACCCCTGGTATTCCTTGCGTGCCGGCACGTATTGTGACAGCAGCGGATGGCGGTCGCTTTCACCCGGATAACCCTCGTGTGGAAAACCGCCATAAACCTTTACGTTGTCTCTGATGACGAAACCTTTGTAGTCGGTATAGACGCCAGCGCCTACCCAAACCACAACAGGCTCTTCGCCTGCAGGGAGATTCTTGTTCAGTACTGCAGCTCTTTCTACGGCATATTGCAGACCGCTGATGTATTTCTCGTTTCTATTGTTCGTAATCGTATTATAATACTTAGGCCAGTAACCGTCTTGATAACTGTTGCCGGAGTTCTCCCCCCAGAAATCTCCATAGGAATCTGTTTTTGAGCGATATTTACCTCCCGCCTGGCTATAATCCTTATTGTCAATAGTGGTGCTAAGCAGCGTTTTATCATTGTCACTCTGCTTTACATAGAACAGGTTATTGTTTCTCGGCACATCTTTGTCGCACATGGCATTACCGATGATGGCTCTGTCCCATGAGGTTCCGTCATAATAAATGTCTGTATTCTTCAGCAGATCGAAATCCGGTTTTCCATCCTGATCATCATAGTTGGCATCCTTACCACTCGTATAATCCGTATTGTAGGAACGCACGTAGATAATCTTTCCGCTCTTTGGCAGCAGCGCTTCGTAGGCACCCAGGTCGGCTGCACCGCCTTGGTGGCGGTCATCCCCCAGAATGTCTGTCTTCAGCGGTGACGAAGCCACGCTGTTGATGATGACACTTGCCTGACTGGAACTGGTTAACGGACGGAACGATGCATAGCCTCCGTAATAGACGTTTCCATTAATTTTTGCACCTATCTCCTTGGTTGGGTTCATAAAGTTGAGGGCGCCTTCTTTACCAAGCGTATTAAGATTCTCTTCCAGGCTGTTGTTGCATTCAGATGAACTCCATACGCCTCCCAGATTCAGCATGTTGCCGGCTGCAAAGGAGGTCTCTTTTACCAGATTGTATGCTGGTGCCACACCCACGTTGTTGACGATTGTTACGTGAGTGAGCTTCAGCGTGTTTTTGCTGTTTTCTGCTGGATTCAGATAGATGATGGAAGGCTTGACAGATGTATCTTCGCTCGTATTGTTGTTCACAACGCAGTTTACCAGTTCCAGACTTACGTTCTCGGCATCCGGCATGGTAGAGATGGCTGCTCCGTTCATCGCCGTATTATCTTCGAAGATACAGTTTTCAAACTTCACGCTGGTCGCTGCTGTAGCATCATCCACACTTCCAATCAGAACTCCGCCGCCGTATGGCATATAAGCTGTACCCGCTGCATAGCCATGGGTAAAGGTATAGCCGTTGATGGTTACACGGGCACCCGACTCGATGCGTACCAGGTGATAAAGTCCTTCGCACAGAGTCGTACCGTTGATGTTGCCATTCAGTTCGGTACGGTGTTTGATAGGGTGGCGGTCTGTATCAGCAGGCTTTGGGTTGATTTCATATTTCGGATAAGCACCATACAGGTTGAGTGGGAGCACGGTAGGTTGAATGCGGAATGCACGTGATTTCGCATCGCTCTCTTCGTTCATATAAGCGATGGTTGGAGCAAAAGTGCCCGCACGGGAACAGATTTCAAACTGGTATCCGCTCTGGGCATGTATCTTATGCGTGGTTTTGCTGCCGTTTACTACCACATCCACCTCTTCGTCTTCCTTTATGGTGGCAAGATATTCTATCAGTTCATCTACTGATGCAGAGGTATAACTCTTTTCCCACGACTCGCCCGTACCGTCAAGAATTTCCTGTGAACGGTCAAAATAGATACGGAGGCGCTGGGTTGTTTCATTTTTTTCGAACACCACATCGTGGTTTTCTGCCATATAGGCACCCATAGAAGGGACTGATTTGAATGGTTTTCCGCTCAAGTCCATCTGGGGCTGGTACAGATAGGCACTAGGCAGTAGCGTAAAGCTGATGCCCTCATTGCGCAGGCGGGTTCCTTTGTAGAGTTCCCAATAGTAGTTGATTTCGGTAAGCGAACCGATTACTCCACGTTTCGTGTTGAAATCATCAACGCTGGTAAATGGTGTTCCTGGTTCGCCCATCTTGAATCCCTTACCCGAATAATAGTTGTTGATAGAGAGGGTTCCGGTCTGATAGGTGTCATTCCATGAGGCTGCGCTCACGTCAGAGATGGCGTTGTTGTAGAATTGTACGCCCTCTTTGCTAGGGTTGGCAGCATAAACCTGTGCCTTGGAGGCTGATGAACTCTGGAGCAATGAGTTGTTCCAGAGTATATTGTTTGCCAGCAGTCCGTTTTCCTTGATGTAGACGCCACCCGTATAGGATGCATCCTGGTCGGCAACATCCAATGAGTTGGCGGTATAGTTGTTGGTGATGGTATTGTTGATGACCAGTCCGCGCCCGTCTACATAGACAGCCCCGTTTCGGGTACTGGTATTGTTGCTGATGACGGAGGTGGAAAGAATCTGATAGTAGGCAGGACCCGATACGTCGCCATGCAGATAAACGCCCGCTCCCAGATTGGCAGAGCAGTTGGTTACCATGCTTCGGGTTACGTATCCGGCTTGTTCAATGTAGATACCGCCGCCCTGATAAGCTGAGCAGTTATATACCAGATTACCCTCGGTCATACCGTTCTTACAGTAGATTCCGCCACCCTGAGGAGTCAGGGATGGAGTCTTTGTTGCGCCTGGATTGCAGTAGCGGACTGTACAATAACGCATCTTGGCGTTGGCATCGTTGATATAGACACCAGCACCATGCTGTGGCTCGTAAATCGAATCGTCCTTATCCTGGTAGCTGCCACCCTCGATGGTGAAACCTTCCAGATACACGTTGTCAGAAAATGCCTTGCCGCCAGGCAGAGGGGCAAACCAGACTACATGAGAGGAACTGCTCTTTATGTTCCATGCTTTATCTTGCTCGCTCCAGGAGGCATCATCCCTGTTGAATCCGTTGGCTTTGAGGATGGTTTCGTGTTTCCATCCCCATGGTTTCAGATTGACTGATTCGGCAATGCGCTGAGCACGTGTTGTATCTCCTACGGCAAAGCCACCATAAACGCTGATGCCGTCTTTCATCAGGAGGGAAGTTGGTGAACCCGTAGACTGGTCGATGAGCTTGGTTACCACGTATGTACCTTTTGCTACCCAGACTTCGCCTTTTGTACCTTTATCATCTGCCAACGAGTTGATGGCTTCTTGTATGTCGCCCATGGCATCAGCCCAGGAGGTACCCTTGCCGGTTCCTCCTTGTATTACGTATCTGATTCTTCCCGTCTTGAGTCGTTCATACTCGTAGGCTCCGATGTCGATGGTGTTGTTGCTTTCATAGCGCTGCTTGCCCATGACGTCGGTAGATTTCTGTTCTATATTATCATTCTCGATATATTTTTGGTAATAGCTGATATTACCCTTACCCAGCAGGGCTGAGGTCTCCTCGAAGGCGAACGAGGTATAGATGAGTCGGGTGAGTTTCTGAAAAGAGTAGTCATAACCCAGAGATACAACGCTCTGTGTAAACCAGGCAGCTGGCTCGGTAGAGTGGTTCTGGTTGCTGATGCGCACGTTGCCGTTCTTGTCGGTATGGGTTGTCTTGTCGGTTACCTTTACATCGGTCATGGCACAATTGTAGAAAGCAGGACGGGTATCCGCCTTGCTGACAGCGGTGGAATGCCAGAGTATGGTATTGTAAACGGCTCCGCCTCCGCTGTTTGAAGTGCTGCCTGCATTTACCAGGTCTACTGCCGATACGGTGTTTGCCACTACCGAGCAGTTGATGATTTTTGAGGTAGCCGACAGGCGTACTCCACCATTGGTATTGTTGTTGATGTTGGTATTGTAGATGGTTACCGTTCCGTCTGCCCAGATTCCGGCACCCTCGTTGTCGCTGGCTCCTCGCTTGCCTGCCACATTATTGAAGAGACCGCAATAGCTGATGGAAGATTGCGCATTGGTGCATGATGCATCCACATAGATGGCACCTCCTCGCATCGCAAAGTTGTTGGCTATGTTGCATTGGGTAATCTGGAAAGCGCGCTTGCCGGCATTGCTGTCGTCGTTTCTGCTGCTTTTGTTCACCACGTAGATTCCGCCACCTCTTCCGTCAGGGTCTGTAACTTTACCTTGGGCATTACCGGCTGCAATCTGGAAACCGGAAACGATGGTTGGGGCGCTGTTGTCGTTGGTATTGTTATCGGTTACGCCTATGTTAAGGGTCAGGACATGAGTGGAGTTATCGGTTCGGGTTGGGTTCTCCGGATAGATAATCTGCTCCTTGTTTGCCTCGTCGTTTATGTTGATGTCGCCCACCAGCGTAGTGAGGTAGGTCATCTGATATTTGTGTTTACCTGTGCCCAGTTTGTCTCTGTTGGCTTCTGTTCCTGCAAAACCTCCATACATGGCAACGCCCGAAGGGAGTACGAAACCTTCCTTCGGAGCCACGTAGATATTATCTAAAGTTGTGGTCTTATAGCCTTTTACCCAGATTTCATCGGTAGCTTTGGCACGGCTCAGTGCCTCATTTAATGGAATCGCCTTTTCCCATGATGAGCCGTCACTGCCTGTTGTTGCCTCTGCAGTTACTCGATAAATCTTTCCCTGTGCAAACAACTGGCAGGTGCAGCTCAGGAGGATGAGGGCTGCTATGATTTTCCTGTATGTTGTATGATGTATTCTCATGCTGAAAAGAGTTTTATATATTGAAATTGTTGATCGTGATATCTGAATTATCACCGAGTTTGGTGCCCTTGATGGTTACGTTTATCTTGTACCAGCGGGCTGGGATAAAGCCATCTTTCAGATTGCTCATGTCAAATGTTACGTTGTATTTCCCTGTCGTTCCTTCTTTCTCTGTGTCAAGCTTGAAGGTGAGGCGAGGAGGAATGGCTCCGTCTGGGAAGGTATAATGATATACTCTTCCGTTACGCTTGCTGATTTCCGAGGTGTTCACAAAGGTTGTGTGGCCGCTTACCGAAGTCCTGGAAGATACTTCTTGGTGGTAAAGGGTATAAAGGGTAGGGAAGAGTCTACCATTCCCGGAGCCGGAAATGGTTGATTCTTGATTTGCCCGTTCTCCGTGATAAGTAAACTGGCTTACTTTCACGTTGGTATATTTCAGATTTCCATCTTCGCCTTTCTCGTAGGCTCCCTTGGCATCCCATTGGATGTCAATCTTGGCAGCCAGTCTGCCCAGTACCATGCGCCAGTATTGCTTGGTGTTGATATCGGCATTGATGTTTTTTTCTACTATTACTTCTCTTACTTCTCTGTCGCTTGTCTGTAACTGGTTCTTGTCCAGCTTGACAGCATAGCCCGTGGCTACGCTGATAAACTTGGCTACGTCTATGGCTCCGTTTTTATGAGCATAGTCGTTGCTAATCTGTAAGTTATAAATGTCTGAGTCATGGTTTTGACCGTCTTTTGCGATGCCGTCTAGCATTCCCTCCAGATTCAGTCCTTCTCCGTTACTGTAGGTAACCCCATAAATGCAACAGGTGCCTAGCGGCAGATACATCGTATAGGTGCGAAAGCCGTTGGCATCAGGTCCTGATAGGGTTGAGGTGGCATGGGTGACGAGGGCTTTTCTGTCGAATTCGTCCTTGGTATAGGTATCGTAATACACCATTTTCTTGGGTGCTGCATCGTGTATTTCGTCGCCTTGCGTCTTTTCCTTATAGGCAACGATGATGGTGAGCCGGTCCCAGTCTACCTTGTCGTTGGTGTCTGCTCCTGGGTCTCCGATGCGTGTGTTTGTCTTATCGGCAGGCACAGATAGGGTGAGCGAGATGGGTGCCAACGTATCCATTGGTCTCACCTCGTCCTTCTCGCTTTCGCTGCATCCTGCCAGCATGATAAGCGATAGTATCGCAAATATGTATTTCGTAATATGATTCATGTATCAATTCTTTATAGCCGTTGTATTGGCTTTCCCTTCGGACGCCGAACGTTGTTTCTTCACTCTTCGTTCTTCACTTAAATGTCAATATCGTGACTTCCTCCTGGTTTCCAGTCGAGTTTCACGCTTACTCCTACGGATGTATTGGTAACAACCAGCGAACCGTCGGCTTTGAGTCTTGCCTTAATCAGTTTTAGCCTTCCGGCTTTCAGCGGTTCGTTCAGCGTGAGAATGGTTTCTGTATATTTGCCGTTTACCTTGGCGATGATGTGGAAGCGCCACTCTGCCTTGCTGGATGGGAAACTTACGGCATAGAGCGCATCGTGAGTCTGGGCTGAGGCTGTTGAGGCTTCGTTGATTCGCTTGGCTCTCACGATGGTGTTTCGGGATGTTGAGAAAATACTGTCGTTTACGAGAAAGTGGGTTGCCATTCCTTCTACGAATCCCCAGAGTTCGGTTGGTTTCACTTCTTGCTGGTTGATGACTACCGCTGCGGCACAGTTTGCCATATAGAGAGTGGTCTGCAGATCGTGTTCGAAATCGGCCTCGTTGATGGTGAGTCGGGAAGTGAACAGACCGATATTGTGACTGTCGATGGTATCCTTCTGCTCCTGTTCCAGGGAGAGAGCCTTGCAGGCATTTGCTCCGGTAATCTTTACGTTTCTGGCGTTTCCGGTATTGGCGAGCGACAGGTTCCGGTAGTCGTTTCGCGGCAGATAGATGGTATAGGATACCGAGTTGGCATTCATGATGTTAGCTTCGTGACGGTAGAGATCTTTTCCGATAAAGAAAGACAAATCGTTGTCTAGGGCATGGTCGGTGAAGACTGTGCCGAGTTCCTGTTTCAGTCTGTTGGCGATGTTCTGCTCTTCGGTGGTATTGAGGTCAATGTCGATGAGGGTATGAATCTGTGTATTGAGTACCAGATTATATTTAATCTTATAGTCTTTGCCACACTTGCTCATGTCTTCATTGATGCATGAAGACAAACCGGAAGCGATGCTCAAAGTCATCAGAGCTATCAGAAATATTCTATATGATTTTTTCTTTCTCATTTTCCGTCCTCTATTAGGATTATAATCAGTGAAATCTACCCTACTGAGCTTTCGTAAGTGGTTTAAGTACAGGCTGAAAGCCCAAAGCTCCTTGGCTCCATATGCCCTGAACCAACGGCCAGCGGTGCGTAGCGGAAAGGTAAAGGGCAAAGCTCCTTGGCTCTGCACGCCCTGAAAGGGCAGAAACTCCTAGCCCAGGGCATCGCCCTGGGTAATTACGCACGCAAACCTGTCGCCCTGTAAGGGCAAAAGCTTTCAAATACAGGGCAATATACAAAGCTTTTGCCCTTACAGGGCGCCTTGCTGATTGCCATTATACCCAGGGCGATGCCCTGGGCTAGGAGCTTCTGCCCTTTCAGGGCGTGTGGTGCTAACTTGCGAAAGCTCAGTAAGGTAGAATGATTAAAGTTCTACATCGAATTTTATACCAGATTCCCACTTGAGATCTACAGCAAGACCTACGTTGATCTTTGATGTACGCATATCAGGGATATGGTTGTAGGCATTCTGTAAGTTTTTGATGGTGAAGTTGGCAACAGTGGTATGATCCTTGACGAATACATGGTCAACAGCTTCTGTAGTTTTTCCTTTAGGGTCCAATTGTCCTACTAAATAGAATCTGCTACCTTCAGGAATCAAACCTTCTGCACCATAGAAATCGCCCATGTTATTTTCTAATTCAACTGTCACATATACCATGCTTTGTTCTGTGGTTTTAGGCGATGAATCTTTATTGTCCAAAACCAAAGTATAGTTCGGAGCGGAGTCAGAAGTTTTGGCTGCTATTCCATAATTCATATTTCGGTCATAAATCGTATGATCAAATGTTGCGCTAGAAGCAGGTTCGAAATTCCATTCTACTCCCTGAGGCTGGCCTCCAATCAGAATACCTTTTACTTCAATGCCGTTTGCAGGAACTGTTAGAGTGTTATTTGCTGCAGATTTTATAATCTGCTTAGCATTGTCTTCTAGTGATGCTGTAGCACACTTTATCTTGGATTCCAAGCATGCTACACCATATTGTACAGGATTCTTTAATACCACTAATTTGGTGTTGCTTTTAACAACGTCTTCGTATGAACTCCAATCGGCTGTATTTCCTAACCATGCGTCATAGTCTGGTAAGTCTGTAAGTTTATTCTTTGTTGAAGAAGATGTTACGACAGGAGAACTTACGAAGTATGCCAATTCTGATGGGTAAGTAATTGTCTTGTGGTCAACAAGATTACTTCCTGTTGGTATTCCTGTTGTAACTTCCTTATATGCAAATTCTTTGCTGTCAGAGTTAAATTTCAATACTGCAGCACCATCAGGTAAGCCAAGGTTTCTCGGGAATCCATTAACTTTGGTAAGACCACTCGTTGTACAATTAGTTTCAATGGCATCTGTCAATGCTTTGAAATCTTTGAGTTTTTGTGTATTGACAGCAGCCTTTAGGTCTTCTATAGCACGTATAACAGAGGTCTCCGAACCTGCTTTTAATTTAACGAAATTATTGTATAAATTCTTCAGAATATCACGCTCTCCTGATGTTCCTATGGTGGTAGCTTCTTCTATATTTGACCATACAATAGTAGTTCCGTTAACGTCTGCGCTCGTTTGTGCGATAGAATTCAATACATTCAGTATAGTCTTGCCTTTAGTATCAAAGTCATTCGCACTATAAATTGTTTCCAAATTAAAATTGATCTCCGATAATTTTGGCTTTGCTTCATCCGTAAATTTGGTATAAATAGGTGTCAAAGAACCTGCTTCGAAGTTAGTCTTGTTGGTATTTGGGGTACTATTATCTCTCTTAGAAGCTCTTGTATACAAAACCATATGAGTTGTACCTACCGGAATCGCAATGTCACTATAGAGTTGGCGCTTATTTTCGGTATCGTAATTACCTAAATTATTTCCAATTCTGATAGTTCGGGTAGAGGTTGCTTCCGAAATGGGATCCTCCCCGAATGCAAACATTTCCAAATCTACTAATCCCAAGAAATTATTATTGTTTTGGGTATTGGTCGCACTCATTCTCGTTGAAACTCTGGCATTTCCGCCCTCATCATTTCCGGCATACGGAATGTTCAGGTAGAACTGTGTCTTCACCACCTGTCCTGCCACACCTGAGCCACCTGTTGGCTCGATTGAATCTGAAGAGCAGGAAGTCATTCCTGCTGTACTTGCAAGAAGCACCGCACTTGCAAAGCTAAAAAATTTAATCTTTTTCATAGTCAAGCTATATTTTATTTGTTCTTAAATGATTTTGTTCTATTTCTCTGTCTGCCCAATGTTGTAAACCAGCGAGACTGCAACCTTGGTTGGCATTACAAAAGCTTTCGTCTTCTTGCCAGCAGCGGTGGCGCATCTGCCATAACAGTTGTATTGGGTATAGCGTGTGATTCCCACTCCTAAACCTACTGCCGCCTCCAGATTCCAGCGGTTTTCCTTGTCGAGCGTCCAGTCGTAACCATATACTACGCCTAGGGCTCCCAAGTCGCCTTGGAACCTATGCTTCTTGAGTTTCGGGAAAAGCCCCAATGGGAGGTGTACACCACCCGCATTGTAATGTGAGTAGAGTAAATTGGCTCCAA
>ERZ1026894.1121-NODE-1121-length-16893-cov-14.757038_pt1 | contig 16893 bp, 14 predicted proteins | sample MGYA00380177_ERZ1026894 | MGnify/ENA primary metagenome ERZ1026894 (study PRJEB33269, sample SAMEA4719813) | human gut metagenome | biome: human-associated habitat; feature: organic feature; material: feces | place: Cameroon | collected 2013-10 ... | reverse complement strand
AGGCAACCCGTGAAAATTCATTGAAATTTGTTGTAAGGGGCAAAGTTGGGCTAATATTGTCTTTGGTCTGCTATCGGGACGGCGCCAAGTGGTTCTCGTTCCATAGGCGCTGTGGGCGAATGGAGCGTTGCGTGCCCTAAGCCCTCTTGTAGGGGTGTGGGGTTGCTGTTCCCCGTTACACATAAATAATACGCATGATTGCGAAGATGCACCCAAGAAAATCGACACGAAACGACATTTTCTTGCTGATGGAAGGGGAAGCGGGCGTGAGCCGAGGATGTTTTGCCGTGATATTGAATGGGGAGGGATAAATATTTGTGGTTTTCTTTTTGGTCAGTTGGCAGATTGTTTGTACTTTTGTGGATGTAGAAACCAAACAAACCAATGCTATGGAAGGATTGTTTAGAGAAGAAATAGAGACCCGGCAAGTCGACATGTTTTTTGCCAACGAGATGGGGCGGCAGATCCATCGTTACATCAAGGCCATGCATGGCTCGCTGGCGATGCTCGAGAAGTTTGAGGCCCGCATGAAGACCCTCACCGTGCCGCAGCGCGAGGAGGCTATGGCCCGTTACATCGATCTCAACAGAAAGGTTGTCAAGGACCTCTCGTGGCGCATGCTTGTGGCGCGCGCCATCGCCAACTATTGCGACACGTTCCATTACTTTATCAGCATGATTGGCGATGATGAGACCATGTCATTCTACGTAACACGCATGAAGGACAAGTACCTCAAGTATCATGAGGTGTTCGAGAAGGATGGCAAGTATGGCATCAAGGACTATGAGGGCAATGTGCTTTTGTCGCCCGAATATGAGTTCCTGCGCACGCCCTACGTCTATGTCGACGACATGATGACCATGCCTATCATTGCGCAGAAGAACGGTAAGATGGGCCTGGTGCTCCCCGATGGCAGCCAAACGGTTGTCGCTCCTTTCGAATACGACGACATTTCGCTGCGCGATGTGGAGCCGTGGTTCGAATGCACCAAAGGCAACGAAGTTGAACTCAGATAAACGACCTTGAAGCACAAGATATTTCTGATTGTCGCCACCTTTGTGGCTTGGACATTGCTTTTCATACTGCAAAAACCGGTGTTCCTCCTTGTTTATGATGGAGGATTAACCGATTTGTGGCCCGTGGTGGGCCATGGCTTGCCGCTCGACCTGTCGATGGCCGGATACCTCACGGTGATTCCAGCCCTCGTGCTGTTGCTGAGCGACGTGCCGCTGGCCGTGTTTCGCCGACCGTCGGCAGACCGATGGTGGCGACTTGCGTTAGCCGCCTATTTCGGGGTGGCCTCGGTGGCCGTGGCCCTGAGCTTTGTGGCCAATATGGGATTGTATGGTTATTGGCGCTTTCCGCTCGATAGCACTCCTGTGTTTTTCCTCACCTCGTCGCCCGCCGACGCCTTGGCCAGCATCAGTTGGGGCCAAGGCTTGATGGCGCTGGTGGGGTTGGTGCTGGTCGTGGCCCTCATCAGCCTGGTGTTCCACCTGCTCTATCTTAAGGCCTTCCGACAGAAAGGTAAGCGTAAGGTGTGGCCTGTGGTGGTAGAACTGTTGCTGCTGGCATCCCTCTTCCTGCCCATCCGCGGTGGCGTTACGGTGTCGTCGATGAACACGGGCAAGGTGTATTTCTCCCACCACTCGGTGCTCAACCATGCCGCCGTGAACCCGCTCTTCTCGTTTATGGAGAGCATGAGTCACCAAGAAGACTTCGCCTCGCAATACCGTTTCATGGACGATGCGGAGGCCCATCGCATCGTGGCTGACTTGAACCGTCCCGTGGGATCCGCTAACCATACCCAAGTGCTGCGCTGTGAGCAGCCCGATGTGTATGTCGTCATTCTCGAGAGCTTCTCTGACACGGTGATGCATACCCTCGCAGAAGGCATGGATGGCCGTAAGTGGCCTGTCACGCCGAACCTTAATAAGCTTAGCGAAGAGGGCATCTTCTTCCGCAATTTCTATGCCAACAGTTTCCGCACCGACCGCGGCCTGTTGTCGATCCTTATGGGCTATCCCACTCCGTCGGTGGTGAGCCTGATGAAATATCCCAAGAAAACCGCTGCCCTGCCGTCGATAGCGAGCCATTTGGCCAAGGCGGGCTATGGCTTGGAGTATTATTATGGTGGCGATGCCGACTTCACAAACATGCGCTCGTTCTTGGTGAACCAGGGGTTCTCGTCGATTATTTCTGATGCTGACTTCCCCGTTTCAGCCCGCCTCAGCAAGTGGGGTGTGCCCGACAACTTGCTGTTTCAGCGTGTGGAGAAGGAGTTGAAAGTGGAACGCCCGTCGCGGCCTATGATGCGTGTCATACAAACTTCGAGCTCCCACGAGCCTTTTGATGTGCCGCCTGGGTATATGCAAGACAAGACGCTCAATGCGTTTGCCTTTGTCGACAGTTATTTGGGCGATTTTGTGAAGAGTCTTCGCAAGACCGATCGCTGGGATCGTTCGCTCGTTGTCATTGTGCCCGATCATCTTGGCGCATGGCCTGAGGAAATCGATAATTTTAAGCCGTGGCGCTTCCATTGTCCTATGATTTGGACGGGTGGAGCCATCGAGAAGCCGATGGTTGTAGATACATACGCATCGCAGCAGGACATTGCCGCTACGTTGCTCGCACAGTTGGGCTTGCCCCACAACGACCTACTATTCAGCAAGGACATCTTCGATGCGTCGATACCCCATTACGCCTTCTTCCTGATGAACGATGGCATTGGATTCATCGACGCCGACAACACGATGATTTACGATAACAAACTGGGTCGTACGGTCATCGATGAGGGCCGACAAAAGGGTAAGAACCTCCAGCGGGGCAAGGCGCTTCTGCAAGTGTTGTTCGACGATATCGCCCGGCGCTGATCTTCATCGGCGCCATGCTCTATCCGCTATGTGCCCCGCCTCATGGGGCGTGGGTGAGCAATGAACCATTCAAAACGTAACTATGACAGACTTGTTATTATCTACCGTCATTCAGACCCTTGTCGACTGGGACACGCAAATATTCCTGGCCATCAATGGTTTGCACAATGATTATTGGGACAATTTCATGCAGATGTTCAGCGGTCGGTTCATCTGGTTGCCGTTCTACCTGAGCATCGCCTATGTCATGTTTCGTTGTTTCCCGTGGCGAGTGAATGTCACTTGCCTCATTGTATTGGCCTTGCTCATCACCATCAACGACCAGATGAGTGGTTCTCTCATACGCTCTTTCGTGGGACGCTTGCGCCCCGCCAACACCGATAATCCCATATCGCCCCTCGTGCATATCGTGGATGGCTATCGTGGTGGGCGCTATGGGTTCCCGTCGGCCCATTCGGCCAACTGTTGGGGATTGGCGTTCTTCATCTATTATGTGTTCCGACGCCACCTGCTCACCACCACGCTCATGGCGTGGGCCTTCATCACTTGTTGGTCGCGCATGTACTTGGGCGTTCATTATTTTGGCGACATCATTGTGGGCATGCTGGTGGGCGTGGTCACCGCCTCGCTGGTCTATTATGCTTTCCAGCGATCGCTCCACCGCATGACCGAGACTTTTAAGCCCTACCAACCCGATGCGCCGCAGATGTATATCCCGGTTATGGTGTGTTGGTTGGAGATTCTGCTGATGCTGATTCTGTCGTTTGGCTACAACGCGCATACCGACACATTCTGATAAACGCTTGTTTTACCCGTCATGACCATCACTCCCATAGCCCATTTCCATTCACCGTTTGCCTCCAAGTTTGGCATTCCCAAGCAGAGCGGCTTGGCTCCCGACTTGCGCGGCACCATTGTCTTTGAGCCCGAATGGCGCAATGCCGATGCGTTGCGTGGCATCGAGGAGTTCGATTATCTCTGGCTGATTTGGGCCTTCTCGGCCAACCGCCACCAGGCCGTCAGTCCTGTGGTACGCCCGCCGGTGTTGGGGGGCAATGTGCGCATGGGCGTGTTTGCCACGCGCTCACCGTTCCGCCCCAATCCGCTGGGGCTCTCTTCGGTGAAACTCGACCATGTGGAGTGGGCCACGTCGAAAGGGCCGGTCATCCACGTCATGGGCGCCGATCTCATGGATGGCACTCCCATTTTCGACATCAAGCCGTATGTGGCTTATGCCGATTGCCATGAGGGTGTGCGGTCGGGCTTCGTCGACAGTCATCCCATGCAACGCCTCACGGTGGTCGTGCCTCCCGAGATGGAGGCCACATTGGGTGCCGACGCCACCGCCGTGTTGCGCCAGGTGTTGGCCCTTGACCCACGTCCCCATTATCAGAATGACGCCAACAAGACGTATGGCATGCCGTTTGAGGGCCGCGATGTGCGTTTCACGGTCCAGGGCAATGTGCTCACCGTGGTTGAGATCGTGTGAGCCGCATTGCACAATAGAAAGTCGTTTAGATGCGATGCGTTCTTTCGCCCATCCCCCTTAGGTGTCTTTTCTTCCCTAAGGTTTGAGGAAAGCCTTCACCTTATTGAGTGGAATGCCGAAGTTGAAGTTGTCGCTTGCGGCCAACTTGGCGAAGTTTACCGCCACCAAACGGCCCTGGCTGTCGATGACAGGGCTACCACTTGACCCCTGCACGGTGGGTATGCTGTAGAGCAAACGGTCGCCGTCGGGCAGTTGGGTCACCTTTCCGCTGGTCATCTGCACCTGTATGCCTTGCTTGGTGTTGGCCAATACCGGACCTGCGTTGTAACCAATCATGTACAACTGTTGGTCGATTTGCAGAATCTCATCGTTGTGCGAGGAGAACAGGTCTTTCACCTTGGCCACCAGGCCCACGTCGGCCTTGCCGTCGGTATTGAACACGTATGCCCCTTCGGGTGTGGTCTTGTTCTTCAGTTGGATGAGCGCCAAGTCGGTGTCTTCCTTGCCCGACACCTTCGTCACCACACACGGGTTCTTGTCGAGCAAATCGCTGCTCGAGGTTACGTAAGTGTTGTTGTAAGCAATGCCCACCTCGCAAACCACCGCTATTTGCAACTCGTCTAACGACACATGGTCGTTCATCGACTCGCGCACATCGCGCAGTTGGTTGAACTGTTCCTCCAGTTCGCCCTGTTGGGTGGTAATGGCTTGCAGTTTCTCCTCGTCCTGATAGGCGTTTCCGTAGAAGTCGAAGCTCACACAGTCGCTCTTCTGGTTCTCCAGCGTGCGGTACTGATCGGCCAACTCTTCCATTTGGGCGCCGAAATAAGCCTTGAGGGATGCCACCAAACTGTTGTAGCTCTCCTTCACGGCTTTCTTGTCGATGGCGGGCTGGGCCACATGGCGGTTGGTCATGATGGTGCCCTGTTTGTCGATGAAGAAGCCCGTGCCACTAAGCGTTTGGCGCTTGCCCTTGATGTCGTCGTAGTCCGCCGACAGGTTCTCCAGGCTTCCGTCGTCGTCTATTCCTGTGAAATACAGGGTGTTGCCGTTGGGCAGCTTCATGGTGTAGTAATACTCGTTGAGGATCAATACGACCCCCGACTTGTCCTCGTCGAACAGGTCTTGTGGGGTGCGCTCGCTGCAACTCACCAATGCGAGGAGCGTGGTAATGAGGAGAATTGCTTTTTTCATGGTATTATTTCTCCTATTTTGGTCTAATGACTGATTGGGGTTGAAGAAATGAGCAAGCGGTCGTGTCATCAAGATGAAGGCCAGATGCCGGATGTTGTTTTATGGTTTGATTACACCAAAGGCTCGCAGAGGGTGGCTATCCGCTCCAGGCCTTCTTGGTCGATGGTGTCGAAGGAGTTGAGCTGCTCGCTGTCCACGTCGATGACGCCCACCACGTTGCCGTTGCGCAGGATGGGCACCACGATCTCCGAGCGGGAGCGTGAGGAACAGGCGATGTGCCCAGGAAATTGCTCTACATCGGGCACAATGAGTGTCTGGGCCTGTGCCCACGACGTGCCGCATACGCCGCGTCCCTTGCCAATGGTGTAGCATGCCACGGGACCTTGGAACGGTCCCAGTTGCAGTTGGTCGTCTTTCACGAGATAGAATCCCACCCAGAAGTAATAGGGGAAGGCCTCTTTGAGCAGGGCCGTGATGTTGGCAAGTGCTCCCACATGGTTGGTTACGCCGTCCACCAGGCATTGGGCTTGGGCCACCACGGTGTCGTATGTCCTCTTTTTGTCGTCCATGATGATATGGGGTTTTTATGGGTTTTAATTGTTGTTGGGTTGCGTTTGCTCTTCTGTCGCCTCGGCGTCGCTCTCGATGAACATCGATTCGTCCATCTCGTCGAGCGTCTTTTTCTTTTTGTTCTCCTTGGCGCCCGCCATCAGCAACTTCTTGGCGGCGGTGATGATGCTGGGCCCATTGTCGGCCGTGGTAATCTTCAGCTTGGTCATCTTTTTGAGGGTGTCGTTCATGCTCGACTCCACATCCATGAAGCGCATGCCGAAATCCTGCACGCGGTCGATGATGGTGTTGGCCGCATCGATCATCGTTTGCTGGTTTTTCAATTGTCGCACCTGGGTCCACATCATCTCCAGTACGCGCAGGTTCATATACATGGTCTGTGGGCCGAGAATGAGCACGCCCTGGTCGTAAGCCTCGCGCCACAGCGAACCGTCGTTGAGCAGGGCCAGGTTGAGCGCACCCTCAATGGGCACATACATGATGGCGAAGTTCAGGCGGTTGTAGCCGCTGGGCAGATACTTGGTGTATTCTTTCTTCGCCAGGCGCTTCACCTGCGCCCTGACGCTGGCTATGTGGGCCTTGAGATAGTCGGTTTTCTCCACGCTGCCGTCCTCGGCGTTCATGTAGCGCTCATAGTCGGTGAGCGACATCTTCGAGTCGACTACCACGTGACGGTTGTTGGGGAAATGCAAGATGAAGTCGGGAATGAGGCCCTTGCCGTCGTCGCCCTTGGCCGAGCGTCCCACCTTGTCGCGCAGCGTCTCTTGCGTGTCAAACTGTTCGCCCTCCTTGAGGTCCATGTCCTCGAGTAACTGTTTGAGCTTCAGCTCACCGAAGTTGCCTTGCACCTTCACCTCGCCCGTCAGGGCGCGTGTCAGGCGGTCAGCCGTCTCGCCCAGTTCGGCGCTCTTCTGCATGTTGATCTTGATGGTCTCGTCGAGACGGGTCAGCGCCTCGCTCTGCTGGCTCTTCGAGAGGTTGAAAGCCTCCTGCATCTCCTTCAGGCTCTGTTGCAGCGGGTCGATGATCTTCGACACCTGCTCCTTGTTGCGCTCGCCCAACTCGTCTTGGCGTCGTTTCAGCACCTCCTCGGAGGTGGTTTGCATCTGCTCGCGGATGAGTTTCATCTGGCTGTCAACCTGCTCCTTGTTCATCAGGCGCAGCGCCTCTATCTGTTTCTCCGTGCCGTCCTTGGTCTGTGCCAACTGCTTCTCGTAGGCGTCCTTGAGCTCCGCCAGTTGTTTGTCGTAACCCTCGCGCAACTCGTTGTGGCGTCGTTGCTGCTCCTCACGCTCGCTCTTGAGGGTGGCGTCGGCCTCTTCCTTTTGCGAGCGTAAGCGCTGCTCGTAGTCGTCTTTCTGTGAGGTGAGCTGTTCGCGGAAGCTGTCGGCGTGTGCCTTTTGCACATCGCGCTCGGCCGTCAGGTTACGGATGGTTTCTTGCTGTGCGGACAACGTCTGTTCCTGCTGCTTCATCTTTTGGTCCTGATTGGCCAGTTGGGAGCGCAGGTTGTCGAGCAGCACGGCGTTGTCGCCCTGCTGACCACACTTCCCACGGGTTCCAAGGATGAAACCCACAGCGACCATGAGGATGGCCGCCACAATACTGATGATGATAGTTGTAGTCATTTCGTTACAAAAATACACATTATTGTTGAATGTGACGAGCCTCCAGGGCAAGTTTTTTGGCTTCGACTTAAAATAATCGGTTGTAGCGATACGTTATTATAAAAATGATTTGTAGCGTGAAGCACTATTCTGTTTCCTCCTTCCAACCCTCACGACCTGCTGGACAACGGTCGGTGGTGGGATTTACCGCACAGCCGATGGAGCGTGTGCGGGTGGGCTTTGTGGGCTTGGGCCAACGTGGACGCGAGGCCGTGATGCGTTGGTGCCATTTGGAACGCACCGACATTGTGGCCGTGTGCGACCTGTCGGCCGATAGCGTGGCCGATGTGCAGCAACTGTTGCGCGACAATGGGCGACCCGCTGCGCACGCCTTCTCGTCGGCGGAGCAACTGTGCGATATGCCCAACCTCGACCTCGTATATGTGTGTACCGATTGGGCCAGCCATTTCTCCATGGCTTGTTGTGCCTTGGAACATGGGCATCATGTGGCGGTGGAGGTGCCGGCGGTGATGACCATCCGCGAGGCGTGGCAGTTGGTGGATTTGGCCGAACGCCAGCAGCTCCATTGCATGATGCTCGAGAACTGTTGCTACGACTATTTTGAACTGGCCACGGCGGCCATGGCGCAACGCGGCCTATTGGGCGAGGTGGTGCATGGTGAGGGTGGTTATTGCCACAACCTGGGCGACCGGTGGGAGCCTTGGCGACTGCGTTACAACGCTGTTCACCGGGGCGACGTTTATCCCACCCATGGGCTGGGGCCTGTGTGCCTGGCCATGGGCGTGCATCGTGGCGACACGCTACGTACTTTGGTGAGCATGGACACCACACCGTCGCCCGCCGTATGCCAGCACCACGCCAGCATCGTGACTGATGAGGCGGAATCAGCATCGACCGCGCCCAACGGCTTTGCCAATGGCGCTGTAACTACCACGCTGATGCGCACCGCCTTGGGGCGCACCCTACTGCTTAGCCACGATGTGCAGACACCGCGACCCTATAGTCGTGGCTACCGACTGGTGGGAACGAAGGGTTATGCTGATAAGTACCCTGTGGAGCAACTTTGGGTAGGAGAGAAGGAGGTGAGGCGCGATGAGGTGGAAGCTATGATCGAGCGTTTTCTGCCCGACGACATTCGCAGCTTGCGCCACACGGCTGAGCAATACGACAACCGCGGCGGCATATCCTACATCATGGATTATCGTCTCGTAGACTGCCTGGTCAAGGGCCGACCGCTCGACATGGATGTGTACGACTTGGCCGAATGGTGCGCTGTGGTTGAGCTCTCGGAGCTGTCGATCAGCCAAGGGTCTGTGCCGGTAGCCGTTCCCGATTTCTGCCGCAAGTAATAAATGAGGGGCATTCCCATATTAGGAATGTCCCTAAATCTTAACCTTACTCGTCCGCAACCACATTGCGGTATTCTGCGGGAGTCATGCCAAACTTCTTGGAGAACAGGCGATAGAAGGTTTGGCGGATGGGAACGCCACACTCGTTGGCGATGGCCTCGATGGTGTAGTTCGACTTGTTCTTCAGCAACTTGGCGGCATGCTCCATGCGCAGGTCGTTGATGAAATTGGTGAACGACTGGTCGGAGAACCTTGCAAACAGTTCGTTGAAATGGCTGGTGGAAATGCCCATCTCCTTCGCCACATCCGAGCGCTCCAACTTAGGTTGGAGGAACAGGCCCCTGTCGATAACCATTTTCTCCATCCTCAGGAACTCGTCGTACTGCTGTTGCTTGTCGTCGTTGGCCTCAAGGGTCTTGCGATTGTTTTTCGCGTTGTTGGCTTCGTCGGCAGCCAAGTGCTCCATGAGCTGCTTCTTGTATAGCAGCAGTTCGTTGACGAGCGTGGAGGCCGCTTGGTTCTTGGCCTTCAGCTTCTTGTTGATGCGGAAGCCGATAATCATCAGGCCGATGCAAATCACGAGCAGGGCGCCAATGACGATGTTGGCGATGTGGTTGATTCTCAGAAGGGTATCTTGTCGCTCAATGTATTTCTTGAGCATCTTCTTGCCCAGTTGCTCCGACACCCTGAGCGCGTTTTGGGCCTTGATGCGCCTGTTGAGCGAGTCGTTGAGGTCGTAGGCGCGTATGCCCGTCTCCAAGCTTTCCTTGTAGCGGCCCATCGCCTGCAATGTCTTGGCTTTGTTGGCCAAGATGTTATGGATATAGTTGTAGTCGATGGTGTCCTTGCCGCTACGGGTCCACACGCTTTCCATCTCGTTCACTTTGCTCAGGGCCTCGTTGTAATGCTTGGTCAGCATGAGGTAGGGCACAACAAATGTGGCGCCCTCGGGCGTGTTGGCGGCGCGCGTCACGATGAGCTTGTCGTAGAGGGCGCTGCCCTGGGCGTGGTTGCCCGTCTCCTCGTAGCCGATGGCGTAGATGGAGTAAAAGGTGGCGTTGGCCAGGTCGTTCACGCCGCTGATGCCCTCAGGCAGGGTGTTCAGCTTCTTCAGCGTGCCCTCATATTCGGTCTTCATCTGGAAGAGTTCCTTGTATTGTTTCATCTCCAGGTAGGCGTTGGCCTTCAGCGCGTTGCTGGTGGTCAGTGCGTAATAGAGGTTCCATTTGGGCGACTTCTTCACCTCGCCCTTGAAGATGATGATGCTTCGGTCGAAGCAGTTGATGGCATGGCCCACATTGCCTATCTCGCTGTGACACTGGCCCATCGTGGTGAGCACCTGGCCCACGAGCTGGCGGTTGTCGTATTTGTAGCCGGTAGTGATGGCGCGGTCGGCCATGTTGAGGCACTTGGCGTAGTTGCCGCAGTTGTAATACTCCAGTGCGGCCATGTACGGCAGGCTCATCAGCTGCTCAGGGCGGTTGTTGATGTCCGAGTCGTTGAGCGCGGCCTCGGCGTAAAAAATGGCTTTCTTGTAGTCGAGCGTCGAGTTGTAATACACCATGCTCCTGAGGATGTTGATGTCGATGGGCGACATCAACTTATGTTCTTCGGCGTGCTGCAACACCTGCAACGCCTTCTTAGGCTGTGTGACGCTGATTTTCTTAACGTATTCGTACGAATAGCGTTTGTCGGTATTCGTCTGTGTGGCTCTCTGCGATGCGTCCTTGCTCGTGCAAGCGACCATGACCGATAGTAAGGCCATGAGAAAGAGAGCGATCTTAATAGGTAGTTTCATAAGCTACTCCTTTCATATTAGGTTGTGCCTACCGCATGGGTGCGGCTACTGCCATTTCATAGTAATGGTGCAAACGAATTTCTTGGTTTTCTGATTTCCCCCAGTCCGTATGCTAACTGTCTGTTTGCAAAGATAGCGCATTTTTGTAACAAAACAAGGGGATGTAACACTTTTTTTCATCGAAAATGTTACAAAACGATGATTTCATGCCTATTGTCTCATTTATGGGAAATGTTACAAAAGGTGGATTCCTTACAATGTCAGTCTGTAATGGGCTGAGTTTAAGTGGGTTCCGTCTTTTGAGGTTTGTAACATTTTCGTATGGGGCCTCCCTGGGCGATCTTTGCGGTGTCACATTTTCACTTTTGTAGGAATGAAACTGTAGCATTGCGAAATGCTACAAAAATGCGACTTTCAAATGTTACAATGTAACACTCCAGATGTTACATCTATGAAAGAAATTGTAAGGCTCTTGATGATTTTTTACGCTATCTTTGTAACGACAAAATTCGGGGAGGCGCACGGCGACCCAACCGTGAAACCATAACCGAAACGCCTCATAGCCGTAAAACAGAAAACAAGGCGTAGATGAAATGCAAAGGTCGACACCTATTATATAATGTTTAACCTCTTGATCAGTTGGTCGAGGCTGCGCTCAAGAACAATATTCGATTGCTATATGGAAAAGTTAAAATTATTGATTTCAAGTTGCCGGAGCGTGATCAGATGCGCCGCAACTGCAGTTCTGTTGACGGTGGGAATGGCGGCAGCCGCCCAGACAGTCAGCATCAGCCCGAAGACGGGTAATGTCATTTCGGCTGCAAGTTATGGTACTGAGAGCCATAAGGAGAATTTTGGCGGAGTTTGGATTCATAACCAGTTGCCCATGACCCTTATCACGTCCGATGAGGCAACCATCACTGCTGCCGGTTTGATGAAGGTACATGCCAACAACGTTTCAGCTATGGGCGACAAGTTGACTTTCATCTCTGGACAGGGAAATACTGTCAACCACATGTCGTTGTCGTTGCCTAAGGGTTACCGATTCACGAGTTACAAGATGGTCATCAACTCTAATGATGCTTCGCCAGTGGCAACAACCTTGAAAGAAATGGATGCTTCGTTCACCACAGAGTACGCGTCCGTGTCGATTAAAAAGTCTGGGAGTGAGGGGGTTACCATGCAAAGAACTTCGATGAACAATTCGGACATGGGCAACATCCTTTATTTCAAGCAGGATCATGATTATGCACGAGAAGGAAGTTCTACAATTGATGTCGTGTCATTCGTTGTTACCTTTGAGTGTACCGATAAGTTCAACGAGTCGCTCCAGGCGGAGCCCGACGCGTTCACCAGTGCTGTGAGTTGTCTTGCCTTGCCGTTCCAAACCAATCGTGTGGATTATGGACCTATTAAGATACAGACGGTCAAAGACTATACCTCTTTTAAGTACGACTACAACAACATCAAGGACCTCGAGGCCGATTTCCTTTTATACGACGAAAAAGGAGTGGTTGGTGGTACAGCTGTGGCAGGCACCCCAGGTGATGGTAGCATCGCTTCGGTATCGAATGACGGTAAGCTTACGTTTGTTGGTCTGAAGAATAACACCTATTGGTTGGAGACGCCGACAGACGCACTCGCCGAAAATGGTCAACGTATACCTGTAGGTTACCGCATTGTGGGTGCACGTTTGGTGTATGCCAACAGTGCTAAGCACGTGGGCTTTAAGAAAGGTGACCAGATTTATATTACTGATGGTAATGGACGTTACATGAATCACTCTTTGGAATTCACTGCTAATAAGGTGGTTTGGACGTATGGCACAGATGGAAAGGTGTATACAAAAAGTGGATATAATACATACTATTTAGCCCACAACTATACTACGAATAATAATAAGAGATTCTATTACTTGGATGTTACAACGAGAAGTTGGAATGCGGCGGTATACAATACTAAAGGTTTGAACCTCTTCATTGGTAGTGGAGCGGAAACGTATTTCGTTTCTTGTAACGCTGACGGAAAAGGTGTTTACAACTATGCCCAGGGAATGGCTGTAGTTGTTAATACAATCACTACCGAGGCATCAAGTACGGGATTTACTATAAAGATTTTCGACAAGACTGGTACAACCGTCGAGCATGAGGGTCAAGCGAGCGCTGAACATCCTGAGGGCGAGCTCGTCTTAGAGAAGATAAACAACGACGCCATCAAACTGCAGATCGAGGGTCTGGAGGAAGGACAGAAGGCGTACGTCTGCTTCCAGGTGCAGCTCGAGACGCTCAATCCTTACATCGATAAGATGGACATTACGTGCACGCAGCCCTCGGGTGAGCAGGCACTGAAGAAACAGTATCTTGCCGACGACTTCACCATTGGCACTGATGGTAAGGTGGACTTCGGTGTGCCGTCAAACTTTGGCACAACAGGTCTGAGGTTTGCGTTCGACGGATTGCACTCCAAGAGCGCCGACGAGACCTATCCTGCTGGACAGGTGGGTGAACATTCGCGCTATCATTTCGTAAAGTCTGATTATTACAACCTTATTGGTGAGAACCTGCAGGCACATCGCAGCGAGGCTGCCGATTACGACTATACCAAGAAGGTGAGAGTGGCTGTGGCTGGCGACAAGGCCTTCTACTGCAACAACTCTGATAAGTTTAAGGCAGGCTCAACGGGTTCGGGCACCTTCTATTATGAGGAGTACCGTTACTCGAACGCGGCATACAACACCCAGGGCGGACAGTGGAAGGAGATGGTTGCCAACAATGACGACAACTATGTGAAGCGTTACATCGTGGTTTGCGACGAGACGCGTTACAACATCGCACCCACCACCACACCGCGCCATGCCATCTACGCCTACTATTCAACCGACCTCAAGTTGACCACCGTCGACTACAAGCCTGAAATCACTTACACCAAGGTCTACGACGACGCGGTCATTCCTACAGGTCCCGACAAGAACTATTACGTGGGCGCTACCCTCCGACTGAAGGATGAGGCAGGTTCATTGCTCCCCGAGGGAACGGGTTATGCTTTCACCAAGCAGATTATCGACCAGATCAACGCCGACATCGCAGCGCATAAGACCAACGCACCGGTCGACGCCGACCATATCCTCTACTTCGACGCCAGCAAGGTCAACTCGCTGCTCTTCAGTAGCAACAATGCGGAGTGGGGTCAGCTCGAGGACCTGAAGCGTGAGCTCGGTACGAACGCACTGATCTTCTTGCCTACGGGTGTTACCGACAACCACGACAACGTGGCCTCGAAGTCGCTCTCTGGCGACGACTTCATCGCTGAGAACAACATCGTGCTCGAGGACCAGTGGCCCTTCTTCTCACCCTACGACATCCGTATCAACGCAGCCAACGAGGTGAGCTACAAGCGATTCGTGGCGAATAACAACGACACGAAGAAGTGGGTGTCAATCGTGATGCCGTTCACCGTGGCTGTCAACGCCGAGACCGGTCAGTATACCAATGAGGACGACAAGTGCGACTTCACCTTCTACCAGATGAACGCCACCAATGCCTTCAGCAAGCCTAACTCAAGCGGTGAGCTGATCTTCACCGATATCGACGGCCACTTCTCACCCTACGCGGGAGTGGAGACAACCCAACCGAACGACGCCTACATTGTGCGCATCGACAGGGCTGAGATGACGGAGAAGGAAGCGAAGCTGATGTTTATCCTGCGTCAGCGGGGTTCTACCATCGTGAAGACGCCTGTGGGTCGTACCATCCAGGGGTTTGCCTCTTCAGGAACTGTCGATGGCCAGAACATGGATCTCATACCGCAGGCCACCTTCTCTGGTGCCGAGGTCGACAAGTCGAAGGGTATCTTCTACTTCAACAAGGATAAGTTTGTGTCATCATTGGCACTCGAGATGTCCAACACGGTCAAGGTGCTGCCGTTCCGCTCTTACTACGATTGCACGGGCACACGCAACATCCGTTACATCAACATCTCGCTCGAGCCTAACAATGACCCGACCGACATCCAAGAGGTGACAAGCAAGGCCACTAACGCGGGATTCGTGTTCTCTGCTCAGGCAGGACAACTCACCGTCAAGGCTACCAAGGATCTGCGCGTCAATGTGCGCAACGTCAGCGGTCAGACCATCGACGTGAAGGCCCTCAAGGCTGGCGAGTCCCACTCAGTGAAGTTGCCAAGCGGCATCTATGTGGTGAATGGAACAAAGGTGATGGTTCGATAACAACGAACCGATAACCTGATTACTAACGATTTAACACCGAGCATTATGAATAAGAAGAAATATATTAGCCCCACCACAGAAGTGGTGAATGTGCAGGCGAGGTGCTCCATGTTGTCAGCCTCAATTACCGATTGGGCTGATGCTAAGCAGAACAACCCAAGCCACAACCTGTGGGCAGATGAGGAGGAGTACAGTGCGCCTCAAGAGAAGAGCACCAACTGGGCTGGATACCAAAAAGACATGAGTCTGTGGTAATCGTCTCGCTTCAACCCATTTCGGTCTCATGACCGATTTGGGTTGAATAGGCCAAAATCATATAGCAACCCATGGTTTTGGGGTGAATACCGTTGGGGTGGAAGCCTTTAGGCAACCAACTATCGGCAAATTCCTTCAGGAACCGCCACATGGCGATACTTTTCGGAAGGCGCCCTTAGGCAAATACCTCTCAGTACACGCCTAAAGGAACCCACCTCTGGTAACGCACCTCAATTCCATGGAAGGCCTTTCAACGACGAATGGCCATCGGCTTATGATAGGCCTTTTGTCTATGCACTCCCCAGGCTGTGGGAAGATTTGATCGAAGCACTCCCCAACTGCGAGAGTCATTGGTTTTGCAATCCCCAAGCAACGAGAAGAGTTGCCTTAATTAGTTTCTGATAACATGCGTCCTCCCCATCGATAATAAGATAGGGGAGGGCGCTTTGGTTTTTCTCCTTCCCTTTTTCTGCTTTCGTCTTTTGGTGTTCAGCGCATAAAGAGGTACTCTTTCATCCGGTTGTTTCTGACTTACTATTGCCAGTGGATGTTGGGATGGCAGTCCGCGCATCATGCTTTGTTATGCTTTTTGGTTAAAAAGTTGTGTCGTGTTTTTGTGCAAACCAGCGAGCGAAAATCCCTTTTTTGCGCGATCGCGGCTGGCCAAACGGAGCTGCGCGTTGCGATAGGCCATGTATCGCGTTGCGAAAGATGCCCATCCTCGCCTCGATCGGGCCTCTTTCGTCGTGCGGTTAGGCACGTTCCGGGGTGCGAAACATGCCTAACCGCAGCGTGGAACGTGGAGTGTGGAGGATCGAAGGTGCGCTTGCTGATGTAAGGTGTTGAATAGTAGGTGGTTATGTAAATGCGGTGAGACTCGCGCGTTTGCGCCAAACATCCTTGCTGTTGAAAACAAACGTGTAGTTTTGGGGGAGGTGTGTCGCAATCTTTCGGTGGCGTTCGCAGAGGTGCGTCCTCCTTTCATCCTCCTTTCCATCCTCTTTTGGCTTGCTTTTGATCATCCTTTCGGCCTTTTCTCTCTTTCTTTTTTCCTTTTGCACGCTCTTTTTTTCTCCTTTTCATCCTTCCCGTTCCCTTTGGGCGCATATTTGCGCCCACCCGTTAGTGATCCTTCTTTTGGCTTTTTCTCTCCTTTTCTCTCTTTCTTTTTCCTTTTGCACGCTCTTTTTTCTCCTTTTGTCCTTCCCGTTCCCTTTGGGCGCATATTTGCGCCCACCCGTTAGTGATTCTCCTTTCGGCTTTTTCTCTCCTTTTCTCTCTTTCTTTTTCCTTTTGCACGCTCTTTTTTCTCCTTTTCGTCTTTTCCGTTCCCTTTGGGCGCATATTTGCGCCCACCCGTTAGCCTGCGCTTCGCCGCCCCTTTGTCAGCGCCCAGCCTCCGAGCCCCTCTAATAAAATAAGGTGTACCGCCCTCGCTCGCCCCTCTTTTGTCAAACAATCCGAAAACTTCGCATAAAATCCTCATTTTTTTCTGCAAAAGTTTGGAGGGAA
>ERZ1026894.1120-NODE-1120-length-16909-cov-3.211760_pt1 | contig 16909 bp, 8 predicted proteins | sample MGYA00380177_ERZ1026894 | MGnify/ENA primary metagenome ERZ1026894 (study PRJEB33269, sample SAMEA4719813) | human gut metagenome | biome: human-associated habitat; feature: organic feature; material: feces | place: Cameroon | collected 2013-10 ... | reverse complement strand
CATGTGTGACTAGATGGCTGACGGTTTTTTCAAAAAAATGATAACTTGTATATAAATAAAGCGGATTACAATTCCCGACCAGGAGGTGTAATCCGCTTTGTATTACTTAGTGTTTATAATGCGTAATGTCGTTATGTTTTGCTTAATTCCGTCAGGGCAGCGTTATTCCAAGTTTTTCAATCTTGTTGTAGATGGTCTTTCTGTCAATGCCGAGCAGACGGGCAGCTTTAGCTTTGTTGCCGTTGGTCTGTTTCAGTGCGGCTATAATCCTTGACCGTTCGTCATCCTCGTCATGAAGGGATGTGATTGAGGATGATTGCTGGACAGGCCCCATGGCAAGAGAGAGTTCGGTGGCGGTGATGAGATTGCCACGAGTAAGGAGAACGGCACGCTTGACCACATTGTTGAGTTCACGCAGGTTGCCGGGCCATGAGTGGCTGACGAGCATCTCGGCAGCGGCAGAGTCGAAACCCTCTACAGAACGGTTGAGCTCTTCGTTGGCATGTCTGACGAACAAGTCGGCGAAGAGGAACAGGTCTGTGCCTCGCTCCGAAAGCTTTGGCATATAGATAGTGAATTCGTTGATGCGGTGGAAGAGATCCTCACGGAACCGTCCTTCGTCTACCGCCTCCTGCAGGTTCTCGTTGGTAGCGCAGACAAGACGGATGTCGATAGGAATCTCTGCCGTACCGCCAACAGGACGGATGCGGCGTTCCTGGAGGGCACGCAGCAGCTGTACCTGTACGTCGTAGCTCAGATTTCCCACTTCGTCGAGGAACAGCGTTCCGCCGTTTGCCACCTCGAATGCACCACGTTTGTCACTGTCAGCACCGGTGAATGCCCCTTTCTTATGACCGAAGAATTCAGAAGCCGCCACATCACGGGGTATAGCTCCGCAGTCGAGGGCGAAGAATGGTTTGTCGCTCCGCTGGCTCAGTTCGTGGATGCGGCGTGCAACATATTCCTTTCCGGTGCCCGATGCACCGAGAATGAGCACCGACATCGGTGTTGGTGCTACAAGTTCCACATAACTGTATAACTGTCGTGACGCTTCACTCTTTCCTTCAATATAGCGAGGTGCTTTAGAATCAGCAGAGTTATCTTTCGAGAATGCTTGGTTTGCAGTGCCTGTCTGGCGTGTTGATGAGTTCATATCAGCCGCTTTAGCATTAGCATTCCTACTATTAGCCGCTGCGTTTCCATCCTTTGATTTATTGTCAGTAGCCGCAGTATTTAAATTCTTTGCCTTGGCATAGCCCTCTATCGCATCGTTTATTTTCTGCAGCAGGATATCCGGCTGAACAGGTTTCGCGATATAGTCGGCAGCTCCCGATTTCATTGCCAGTACCGCGTTCTGCACTTCGGCATAGTTTGTCATTACGATGAAAGGAGCATAGATGTCGTTTTTCCGCATCCAGGACAACAGACGTAGTCCGTCGTGGTCAGGTAATCTCAAATCAGAAAGCACGAGGTCGACGCTGCCGCTCGATGAGAGTATTTTCACGGCAGCACCTACCGATGTGGCCTTGTCCACTTCGAATCCCTTTTTCTTTAACCATGTCTGAAGCATCGTGCCGAAAGCGATGTCATCCTCAACAATTAACAAATGTGACATATCGTATGAATAGTATCTTATGCAAAGTTAGTCCAAACCGAGTGAAGAACGAAATGAATCCATTCATTTCTTCTTTTGAGGTGCCGGCTAACTTATGCAAAGTTAGTCATTTTCATTTGATTCCGCATCCTTTTTTATTTCTTTGAGTCTTTCAGCGAGTTTTTTTGTCAAATCCATACGTTCTTCATCCCCGGTTTCAGCGATATGTTCCGGTGTGATAGGAGTAAGCCAACTGTTGGAGTCCGGCTTTATCATCTCGAGGAGCGGCATCGCCTTGTGGGCAGCTTTGGCAATGGAATCAGAGTTGTCAGCATCGTCGAGCAGCTCAAGATATTCGTCAATCGACCTGCAGATGTCGGCAATAATCAACCGTTCCGCTTCAGCGTCGCCATCGGTGAATGGGAGTAGGGCTCCTGTTTTTTCTCCTTCACCCTCACTATATGTCCCGTGATCTGACAGATAGTAGCGGCGAGAGTCTGCACCGAGAAAGGTTTGAAGAGACATGCGTCGAAACCCTCATTGTGCAGTTTCGGCATAATGCTCGGTTCGTGGGCAGTGATAGCCACGAATTTCATCGCCATCCCGTTTTCCCGTATTCTCTTCATTATCTCATTGCCGTTCATCTCCGGCATTTCGATATCCGTGAATACAATATCCGGTTTGATGTCATGTGCGAGTTGGATAGCCTCACTGGCATGAGTCGTAGAAGTGATGTCCAAGAGTATTCCTTCAACCCTTGCGAACATCTCCAGGAGCAGTTGCTGCTGCAGTTTGTCGTCGTCAACTATCAGTACTCTCAAACTATTATCCCCAGCCATCCTGTTGTCGTCGGTTTGTGAGATTCCTGCTCCGGCATCAGTTCTAATTCCGTGTGCCGACTCATCATTATTCTGTATTCCGACTACGCCATCAGCAGAATCATCATTCTGTATTCCGGCTCCGGCAGCAGCAGAATCATCATTCTTTATTCCGGCTCCAACCTCCGGTTTGTCATCATTCTGATTTGCCATTCCGGCATCCGCTGTTTCATCAATCTGTATTCCGCTTGGTGTTTCAGAATTGTCGTTATTCCCGTCAGCCATCTCCATAGGAATGACCACGGTGAATTTCGATCCTTCCCCCTTGCGAGATACCAGATTGATGGTTCCGCCGAGACGTTCCACGATTTCGCGGGCTATAGACAGACCGAGACCCACGCCCTCCTTGCCCTGAGCACCAGGCAGTCGGGTGAAGGCGTTGAACACCCTCTGCTGTCCTCCGGCGTCATTCCGCATCCCGTGTCAGCCACACCGATAGTGAGTCTGCCGCTCATGTAAACCGTGCTGACAGTCACCTTTCCCTCGTCGGTGTATTTTATAGCGTTGCCAACGAGGTTGTTCACAATCTGTTTTATTCTGAAAGCGTCAGACCGGCACACCATGCTGTCCGCCACATTGATGTTCGCCTCCAATAGCAATCCCTTCTCCAGCGCCAGTGGCTTCATGCCGCCGACACACTCTCTTATGAGCGTTGCCGGCGAGAAGCTCTCTTCGTGGATCTCCGCCTTTCCGCTTTCCAGCTGATGGTAGTCGATCAGAGCCGACACGAGCTGCAGCAGATGCTGGGCCGAACCGCCGATGCTCTTGAGATAACCGATGGCCTTGGGGCGGTCAACGTATTCAGCGAGCAGATCGATGAATCCGGCTATCGATGCCGCCGGTGCCTTTATGTCGTGGGTGATAGTAAGCAGAAGCCGTTCGCGCTGTTGCATTATGCGTTCCGTTTCCGCCTTCGCCTCTATTATCCGTTGGCGGTCGCGCCTTTCCCGACGGATGTCTCTCAGGATATACACCACGAGAATCGCTGCCGAGAGGATGGCGAGGAGACCCAGTCCGGCAATCCTCATTATCATAGTGCGCCTTGAGCTCATAGCCTTGTCAACCACTCTTCTGAGTGCCGTGTGCTCATCATTCTGTATGTCTTCGAGCAACTGTCCCGTGCGCCATGCCAGCAGTATGCTCACCCTCTGCAGTTCACTGTTCCGTCCGGCAATTCTCTCCCTCTGCCTTCCCGACTCCCTTTGCTGCTTCTGCTGTATTTCAGCCAGGGCGTTAGCCACGGAGTCAGCGATGTCCACCCTGTGGTTCACGGTGTCGGCAGTAGCCCTCTTCTGCACCCTTGTCATTCCCACGGTGTCGGTATGCTGTCGGCGGAAAGCGTCGCCGAGCCTTCTGAAGAATCCCTTTTTCGTTTTCACTATTTCATACACCGTCTCCCGCTGGTCGTGCTGTTCCGCCGTTCGTGGATGAATCACCACCGAGTCACGTCCGCTGTGCAGCGCCTTCATCTTGTTGCTGTAGAAAATGTCGCGGTTGTCCTTTCCCAGTTCCGCCATTACGAGCATCGTGTTCTGCCGTTTGGCTTTCAGTAGAATCACGAGAGTGTCGAGTCGTTGTTGCTTCAGCGAGTCGGAGATTAGCGGGCGCAGCTGTCGTGCCTTCTCAGTAGAATTGCTTATGGCATGGTCGAAGCGTTGCCATTCGCTGGCGTCGCCGAGCAGAATAGACCGTTCGGCATTAGCCGTTTCGAGCATTGAGAACACGAGAGTGTCCACGATGTCCCTTCGCGCCATCAGTCTTTCCGACGCGCTGTTCACGGCAGTTAGCGACCGTGTGTTATCGTATATCATCCACGTAGCAGATAGCAGCACGATAGCGAGCAGTGCGTATCCTACGAGTATTTTTATTCTGGTGCTGAACATGAGGTGTCGTTATTTTTTATAATAGGAGGAGAGATGAAGGGCGCTCTGTATGTAGAGGAGCATCTCAATTGGTACAAAGTTAAGTATTATTTTGTAAAGCTGGGAGTTATAGACGGTATTTTCTTCAATGTAGGACGTGTATGTCATATAGGACGTATATGTCATGTAGGACTTATATGTCATATAGGACGTATATGCTATGTAGGACGTATATGTCATGGAGGACGTATATGCTATGTAGGAGGTATATGCCATGCTGGATATATCCTCCATGCAGATGACAGAAAACGCATGCCCTCTGGCTGATTTGTGATAAACACAAAGGCCTGCACCTCTTGCTTTTGCCAAGTAGATGCAGGCCGAACAGTTATCCTGTCAGAAATAGTTATGAATAAGTGGTAACCCCTTTCTCCCAAATCATTTATTTGGGTTTATACTTCCCCATTTACTATGCCACCTGAGGGGCTGCCGGTGTTGTGGTGTCGTTCTGAGTAGAGTCGGTATCTGTAGAATCAACTTCTGTAGAGTCAGAGTAGATTACCAGTGCTGTGTCGTCAGCGCCCGGTGCCACTTCCTCTGCCGAGTCTTTCAGCTCCTCTGCCGGAGCTTCAACTGGAGCCTCCGTTGAATCTGTCGGGTCTACTACTGTAGAGTCTGCCACTGCTGAATTGTTGCTCACTGTCATTGCGTTGTTAGCGAAAACGTTGCTTACTGATACCATTACGATAGCTGCGATAGCTGCAAAAAATAACTTCTTCATATCCTTCAAATTTTTAAACTGTTTATAATATTCTTGTTCTCTCGTTGAACTCCGTTTCGGATTTTTTTTTCCTTCCTCAGGGTTGACTTCTCCGTAGTTCGAATCATCTTCTCCGTCGTTCAGATTGACTTCTCCGTCGTTTAGGCTTCCTTCGTCCGTCGTTCAGATCATCTTCTCTGTTGTCAGGATTTGTTGTCTGTCCTTCGAATCATCTTCTCCGTCGTCAGGATTTCTTGTCCGTTGCGTCGTTCGCTAATTATATTGCAATGGCCGTGCCAAAAATAGGTGTAAAATCGTAAGGTGTTGATAATCAGAAGGTATTGCAGAATAACGATTTTTTTCACAATGTGTGGAAGTGTGGAAAAGTGTGGAACTAGTGTAGACCTTTTCCACACCATAGTGTGTAATGTGGTGACTAAAGCCACACAAAGTTCACTCCTTTATAAATATGTTCAACTCTTCAAATAAAAAAATCCCAGCAAGCCCTAATGACCGATTTTGATTAAATAAACGGGCTTTTTCGTTACATTTTACGCTTTTTGTAACCAACAGGCAGGTCGGAGAAGCGGCAAAGCTACGGCAGAATGCTTAAATTTGCCAGAGCATATTCTTTAGATGGAAGATAGACATATTCTCTAGATAGGAGAAAGACACATCCTTTTAGATAGGAGATAGACATATCTTTATAGATAGGAGATAGACACATCCTTTTTATTAACCTAATTATGTGAGTTATGAAAAAGCTATTAACCCATTACATTATGGCCGTCATAGCCCTTTGCTGGCTTGTTCCCAGGCAAGCTTCGGCAGAAGAATGGACCGACGGCTATATCACCTACGCCACGCTGTCTACCAGTAAGGTGGCAGTGGTAGGCATCAACATTCCTGATTACTCCAGTGATTTGCCCGACAGTATCAACATCGAGATTCCAAGCACTCTCGGGCTGTTTATGGTCACTACCATTGGCCGTGACGTAGGAGTGCCAGTAATAAATTCCAACAACCATACCACTAAGGTGCGAATAGTGTTTCCCGGCACGATACAGAAATCTTATGCGCAGGCCTTCAGTAACACGACAAACAACATCAGCATCGAGTTCAAGGCGAACCATTATCTGGAATCGTTGCCGAAGCTAATGTTTGAGAATGCGAAGTTAGACCAACTCATCCTTCCCAAAGGAAAATGGACCAAGATTCCAGATTATTTCGCTGCCAATTCCCAAATCAAGACCGTGGTGCTCCCCGACAACGTGCGCGAGATCGGAGAATACGCCTTCGCCCAGTCAGACCAAGAGCATCCATGGATTTTCACAGAATTCAGGTTCAACAAAGGCTTGCAGAAAATCGGTGCGTACGCATTCAGCAACACCAGCCCCCGCACATCCTATCGCGGCACCGACAACGCCTACGAGCTAAGGCTGCCCAACAGCATCACGGAGATAGGCGAAAGCTCCTTCGAAGGAATGTCAGGCATCTATTCCCTCTTCATCCCCGGTTCTATCAAGAAAATACCGCGCCGTGCCTTTGCCAGATGGACCATAGCCCGCTACCTGACCATCGACGAGGGAGTGGAGCGCATAGAAGACGAAGCCTTCTATCAGAACGGCGAACGACGGTCTACCCTCTACGGTACCTCAATCACAGGTGTTTATAACTACAGTCTGCCAGCCTCAGTAGGCTATGTCGGCAAGAATGCCTTTGCAAAAGCCATACAGCTGCAGGCCATCCAGATTCCACGCTCCACGCCGCCGGCAACGGGCGGAGCGGTGACCGATGACTATTCCGGCGTATATCTCTCTGTGCCCAAAACCGCATACTGCCTATATGCAGAAGATTCAAACTGGAACAAGTATAAGCTCACGATGTGGAGAAACGCCGCATCGCGCATTATCATATTCAAGAATATCAAAGACGGCGGCGACGTGAAGGGCGAAGCGTTCTGTACGCGAGGCGAAGCAGCCAGCGTAAGCGCCACTCCTGCGGCAGGATACAAGTTCGTGGGCTGGCTCCGCGACGGCATAGTGGCGTCAACAGAGCGCGAGTTCCGATTTACGGCAGACGGCGAGAACATTCAGCTCACAGCCGTCTTCGAGCCCACGGACGGCAGCGTGTCGGCAAAGCCCGACGAGTTGTATGCCCACATCGACTACAAGCCAGGAACAAACTATATCTTCCTCGACGACATCTCGCTGCGCAATGGCACCGAATATGCCGACGACTGGGATTTCGACCTTGATGTGGCATACAATGACATTTTCCGTTTCGATGCAGCGTATGTCAAGGCAGAATTCATCCATGCCCATCCCGATAAGTACCCCACTCAGACCATGACGTTTATCGGAGACGGCTGGCCGCTGGAGAAGGTTGTCAACAGATGGTGTTTCAGAACAAATTCATATCTGAGTATTCCAGTAGACAAGTCATTCATCCTGAAGAGCGAATACGACTCAAAGGGGAATCACGTGCCGAGCTGCACCATGAAGATGTATCTGCCCATCATCAACAAGAAGACCTCACAGCGCGACACGCTCGTGTATACCGCCGACGTGTATATGAAAGACTACATCGCCAAGCCCGAGATATCCCGCGGCTTCAACTACGACTATCAAGGCGATTTCAAGGGTCTTAGCGTAGATCAGAACAATTATATGGTCATGACAAACGTGTCGGGCCTTGACACTAAAAAAGGATTCGACGTGGAGCTGAACGTTACCCGCCGTAATAACAATGTTGAAAACAGCAAGTTTGAAACCGTAGACACCTACAATGTGAGCTACGGTCCTGGCGAATTGACTCCAGACAGCAAGATCTTCGACGAGTCGGGAGAAAACCCCGGCATCGAACTCGACCTTAACACCCGCTATGCCTCAGCATCCCAGATGATGAATGGCTTACTGGCAAAAGACTACAACTATATGTTCACCCTGCGCGCCAGAAACTATGATGACAACGGCAAACCGGGACAGTGGGTCCAGCAGACATCCGGTATCTCCGGCAAATACGCCAATCCGGATGATATAGATATATATTTGGGCTATTCGGATGGCTGTATCACATACGACGGCAAGTCGGCTTTCAACAACAAGAAGGGAGTAAAGAAATTTTCAAGCGCCGATTTCGCCAAAGCCTACATCCTTGACGCATACACCGTAAATGTGCGCGTCTACAAATATCCCACATGGTGGGGCAAGTGTGAAGTGGCGGTGGAAAACCCCGATGATCCAGGTTCGCCCACGGTGATAAGAAGTTTCAGCAAAGTGGCAGACAATTCTTCCAGCGAATACGGTGTTCCGCTTTTGTTCCCAGCCGACGGAGCCACCCATTCGTTCTATGTGCGCTGGCCCGAAGTGGGACTGGAAAAGGAGATGACCTTCACCGATTGCACCCCAGACGACTTCCCCCGCTATGCCTTCAAGCTGAATCTCATAGGAGGCGGTGCGCAGAACATCAAAGACCTCTATATGGTATACAAGACTGCTGACGGAGAAATCAACGGAAAGCTCATAAAACATGCCGATTGGTTCGACACAAAGTGGGACTACCGCCGTGCACAGACCATCATGCTCAACGAGAAGCGTGTGATCACCCGCATCATCAGTCTCACCGACTCCGTGCCAGAAGGTACCGCCCACTCGGTAATCCTGCCAGCCTCGCTCGACAATGTGAAGCCGATGAGCTCATCGTTATTAGTTGGAAAGAAAGTGACCGAAAGGACAACCTCATCACTCTGCAACACGATGAACCTCTACGGATTCACCGACGTGTATTTCAAACTCGTAGATGCCTCTACGGGAAAACAGATAAAGAGCGGAATAACGTTGGAAAACTCATATTCCTATGCAGTGCAGCCGGACGGCACTGTGAAAGTGCAACTGTATAACGACCAATCAAGCAGTTCCATTTCCGACCATTCGGGGCTGAAGCCAATTATCAATGCCGACGGATACGTGCCCTATTTCTTCGCCACAGAATTCAAGGTGGACGGTCATGCCATCAGCGCCGACGGATATCTGGGCTATGCCGATGCCGACAACAAGGTGACCATCACCATCCCTATGCGCCGCCGCATTGCCAAACGCCCGTTTGATGTGGTGAGCCTGTGCTATCGCACGCCGGGCATCGAAGAGCCTAAGGACGTATACACAGAAAAGGAATTCGACCAGATAGAGTGGACCTCAGCCAGCTATGTGGGAGCAAACAGCCGTATAGCCTACGAAGGCGGATTCAGACCCGCCGTTGAGTACCGTCGTTTTGACGATACCAAGGAAAATGTAGAGCAGCCTACGTTAAGACTCACGATAGTATATTATGACACGGACTATAAGTGGGTGGCACACGTAAAAAACAGAGACAACAGATATGGTCCTGCCTCTTATCTGACACTAAGGAACGAAAGCGGCACAAAGAAGAAAATCTACCCGGCAAACTGGTTCTCCGACCATGGAAGCTCTGATCCAGGACCAATCTGGGACGAGAGTGAAGGCATGAATTATTCTTCCGACTACAATGCCAATTATACTTTCACCCACAATACTGGATATAAATACACCTACATCACATACGACCTGAAGCCCCAAAGCTTTGTGAAGCCGGAGACGGAAGAGAAGGTGTATGTATCGCTTAAGTCGGGCGACGAAATCGCCCTCGGCTATTTCAAGAACCTCACCGAAGACGCCCTGTATATGTCGAAATATGCCGAGACAGAGGCACCTGTGGGTCAGGAGCATGTGAGCGACATGTGCTCCGGCGAAGACCTGGAACGATTCAACGACGCATTCGACAAATTCAAGGTCGATATGCCCGACAACAGAAACGCATACGGCGTTGACGATTATGAGATAGAACTGCCTACCGACGTGGTGCTGCCGTTCAATGTCGGTGTGCAGAAGCTGAACAACAGCTATGTGGTCCGTGGCGTGATGTCGTGGAACTTCCTGCCTGGCGGACAGGCCATGGATATGATAGACAAGGCAAGTTTCCTTGCCGATATGGACAACGTGTTCTACAACATCCAGCGCGCCGTAACCCACGACAAGACAGAGTATGCACGAGAAGACCGTGCGTTGGGCTTCCCTACGGCATTCGTAGGTCTGCGCGGATGGCTCGAAGGCCGCTTCGTGAAAGATGCCTCCGGCCATTACGTGCCGAGAGCGTCTGGCATCGGCATCAAGACCGAGGCGTCGGGCTTTGTGCGCACAGGTCTGAACACTCCGCTGTTCAAGGCAGAGATGTCACTGTCGGGCGAGACGAGCACATACGTGGCACTGGAATATCCCGACGAAGACGACTACCAGTGGGGCGTGAAGACCAATGCCAACTTCATGCACGATGTGGTTCAGCACACCACAGTCTCGCTGGGCACATCGTTCAACATCGGAGCAGGCATCGACATCTATATCGCCCGTGCCATCTGCGGCGTGAAGGGTTCGCTTTCGGCATCGTTCGATTCAGAGATACGCTACAAGCCATATCTCAAGGGAGCACGCAAGCTGTACAACGCCCCGAATGTGACAGACAAGCCCGACTACATACCGTCGTCCTACACCTATTCAGGCAGCAGGATGAAAGTGGCAGGCGACCTGAAGGCGTATGCAGAAGCCAAGTTCCTGTTCTGGAAAGCAAGATACGAACACCGCATAGCCTCGTTCGACAAGACATGGTATGACCCCGACGACATGACGAATCCGCTGAAGAAGCGCGACTCTCAGGATGACGCCAAGACGGTCACCACGCTCCGGAGTTCGGTGTACAAACCGCTGAAGCTCTCGGCAGCGCCCGAAAACACCAAGATACTGCTGAGCGACGTTGACACCTATGCCGAGCCCCGATACATGTTCGGCGGCACCGACATGGCATACTATAAGATAAATGCAGCCGACATGACCGACTCCCACATGCTCTTCAGGAGCGGCAGGCTCTTCAATTCGGGCATCGGCGAACCGATCGTTACGGCAGACGTGAGCAGCACCGACGACAAGGGCATCATGGCATACGAAGTGTCTACCGCACCCGAAGACAAGATAAACGACGCCGACGAATCGCCCAAATACGTGGGCATCAAGGCATCCGTCTACAACGGCACTGCATGGTCTGCACCAACGATGCTGAGCGGAGCCGACCTTGCCAACTACACTCCGCGCACGGCAATAGACGAATCGGGACGTGCGGCAGTGGCATGGAAAGGCGGCGAGTTCAAGGCGTCAGGATATATGGAGAAGACGGGTGGCGTGGAAGGCAACCTGTATCTCAAGCAGTTTGACGGAACGAAGTGGGGCGACGCCATCACCGTTACCTCTACCAAGGCGGGAGCCTCGATAGGCGACTACTCTATGGCAATGCTCGGCGGCAAACCGTATATGCTCGCCACGCTCGGCACTACGGAATATGACTACAACGAAGGCGATGTGCCTAAATACACGCTCGCCTCTGTGGGCTATGACAGTGGAGGCAACCTCCGGTTTGTGGTAAACAACGACATGACGGCCACCAATCCTCAGCTCGTGAACTTCTCAGGACGACTCTTCGGAGCGGCACTCGTTGATGAAACCGACAAGAACAGCAGCGGTGATGAGGAGACCAAATTCGACATCCATCTCTATTCGCTTGCCGACGACGGAATGGTCAGCGACCTGGGCGCCCTGGGCTTGAGAAACAGAAACATCGACGACTTCAGACTCATCAAGTCTGACAAGGCGATGGCTCTGGTATGGAGAGAATCCACCCAACTGCTCGACGAGCAGAACGACATGCTGAACATCACCCCGAGCGTTTACGGAGCATTGATACGTTCAACGAAGAACGACAAGGGACAGACCACATACTTCATCTCCTGTCCGCAGCTTATCGCAAAGTCGGAAGGCGGTCTCGACATCTCCTTCTACGACGCTTATCTGCCCGACGAGAGCAGCATAACCGGTGCGGTGACATTCTACGACAGTGCGACCGGAGGTGCAAACGTTGTTGAGGGCACCAACTATTTCGACAACGACTTCACGATACGCCATGCCGGCATCGACACCCAGGTGGAACGCGGCACCGACTTCGGCTACTATGCCGTGGTGTTCAATGAGGGTAAGGACGTGATAGACTATGTAGACATGAAGCTCGGCGACGAATCGGTGACCAAGACATTCAACGTGAGCATATATCCCGGCCACAGCGAGGTGTTGAGCGACCTGGCATTGTATACCCCGCAGCTCGAGAATGGCGTGGTGCCGGTCATCACTCCTCACTTCAACGCCTCCGGACTCCAGACACGCTCCTATGAGCAGGCACGTGTGGCCACGGTCGGCGCCAGGAAGCAGAACCGCCGCCGTCCACGCATGAAAGCGGCACAGGCAACGCCGGCAATACAGCTGCAGACCGTAGACATGAAGGTGACTCCTCTGAGCACCTTCGTAGAAGGCGGTGACAACTACTATGTGGCATCTGCCGACACCGTAATCAATGTGGGCGATGACGTAAAGGACCTGGGCGAGGCAATGCCAGACAAGTACACCGTAGTGCTGCTCAACGTGATGAACGAGTCGCCGGTAAGTCTGAAACCCGACTACCGCACCCACATCGCGCTCTATCACGACATCAATGGCCAGAAGCCTTACGAATATGCCAACGAAACACAGATCTCGGCTGCTGAATTTGCAGAGCAGGGCAATTCGGCAGTGGCTTGCCTCCTTGTGGGCAAGGTGCCGGAGTCGGTGATGCTCTATGCCGTAGCCTACACGCTGGATGGTTTCGGCAACGTGGTGAGCGACCAGAATTTCAACAACAATGCCTCTGCGGTGTATCTTGAGAAGAATGATCTGCAGGTGGTTCCGAACGGAGTGGAAGAAGTGGTTGCCGACGACGACAGCGAACAGAAGAAGTTCACCGTGAGCTGCAACGATTATGGAGCAACGGTGGAAGGTCTTCAGAAGGGTCAGACTCTCAGGGTGTATGACATGAGAGGCGCTCTGCAGCATCTCTACAAGGTGGAATCAGAAGGCAGTCATACCGTGAGACTCAAGGGCCGCGGCATATACATCTTCTCCACCAGAAACCAGTCAGAGAAGATAGCATTCTGATAACACAAGGACATCTGAAATAATACCTGAATCAGGGCTGGCACTTCCCGCGAGGTGTCAGCCCTTTTTGACGATTTGAACCTTGGATAGCTGTATCAAAACAAACAAAATACGTGGAAAAAACTGACAAAAAGCCTCCAAATATCATGATTTTATGGGGTTTTTGTTGCAAATTCAAGAATTTGAAACGGCACGACTTGCAGTTTTCTTGTCGTTTCGATACAATTTCCTACCTTTGCGATGTGAAACAATTGAACGGATAATCAATCATCGGTAATTAATAGAGATAATCAGGAATTGATAGAAACATAAATAATAACTTGCCAAATGATTCCATCCGGCTGCAGCGTCAGCAAGAATGGGTCTGGGTGAAAATAAATTTTACGCTTATGAAAAAGACATTATCTACACTGTGCATCGCGCTTGCCGCATTCGCGGTAACGGCAAACGGTCAGGAAATATCAACCGTATCTGGCAAGATACGTTGTGGCAACCGTTCAGAACTGCTCCTGCCGCCAGGTAATTTCACTATGCGCGACTACGGATATATGAGAAGTTTCACTCCAGTGAACGTGCGCAAGGCCGACGCCACTGCCGAGACCGCAAAGCTGACGCTGAAGGTGACCAGCAAGCGCTCTCCAGACCAGGCAATCGTGATTGGCAAGAACTTCATGCAGGCAGTAGAGTTCAGCGCCAAGACCGGTTCCATAGATCTGCCTAAGGGCACCTACGACCTCTATGTGGAGTTCGGCGGAAAGACCTCATACTATGTGTTCAGAGAGAACGTTGAAGTGAACGGCGACATGGAACTCAGCATCGACCAGTCTGAGGCAAACATCCCTATCGAGACATATTATTATGACGAGAACGGCAACGAGCTCCACGCCGTGGTGAAAGACAAGGGCGAAGTGGTGGAGGAAGCCACTTGCGACGACATCGTGAAACTCTTCTCTTTCGTCAACAAAGACTATGGCTACGTTTCGTTTGTGATGCACTGGGGCTACTTCCCCAAGGACTGGCGCATGAACTGCTATGTGAACAAGCTCAGCGACAGATATTATTTCGCCGAGGCAGGCACATACATGAAGGGAACCCACAACTATGCCTACAAGACCATCATCAATGACTTCGAGAACGACAACATCCACAAGTCTGTTCCTGCCAATCTCAAGAGGATGGAGACCGACTTTGCCGTTTCTCCAGTCATGAAGGGCGACAAGTATGTCAATATGCCGGGTATCGAGACGTCGCTTATCATCAACGGTGCCACATTGGGCGACTCCCGTATGTGGGGACTTCCTGATGCTGCCGACAACGGCAAGGTGATTACCTATATCGACAGCCCTGCGTCTGATCCAACTCTCAAGCACCAGATGGATATTGGTGTGCGCCCGTTAGTGACAGACTCCTATGTGATGAAGAAGGACTATGACGGATATGACTACGAAGATTTCTCATTCATGGTGGCACCAATTGCCACTGGCAATGCCAACGAGGATATCAAGTATAACGTTTCCTGCTACGACTTGAGCTATCTCTTCAACGTGCCGGAGGGTACCATTAGCTATATAGTATATCCAGGCCATCCTCAGTTCTCCTACTATTCTGCCGACGGCAACGCTCCATTCGGCGAAAGCGTTCCGGTGTTGTCATACCGCTCGGTGCAGATGATGGAAAGCGATGGACTCAATCCTTACGACCAGATACGCTACATGGGCCGCTACGGTGAGATGCGCGAGACCGACGCAGTGCGTGCCGACTACCAGAGCGAGGTGACAGACGACGGCATCTTCGTGAAGGTTACGAACGACAACGTGGAGATCGACGGCATGAAGGGCAAGAACTACACAGAGGTGCACTACGACCTGAAGAAGGAAGACACCACGGCTCCTACATTCCAGATGCTCCAGTTCAAAGACGCTGCCGGCAACATCTGTGACCGCTTCGATGATATCCATGGTGCCAAGATGCAGATGGCAGGAGGTGACTTCGCCTATGTAGACAACCAGAATCCTCCATACGTCGGCCACTTCACATACAAGGATCCGGCAAGCGTGAAAGCATACTATGCTCCTCACGGAACAGATACATGGACCGAGCTCACCGTCAGCGAAGACAAGTCAAAGCTCTTCCTCCCGGCATTCGGAAACTTCTATGAGGCAGACCTCAGCTCTGTGAAGGCAGATGCGGCAAACACATGGTTCGACGTTCGTATTGAGATTGCCGACGCAGTGGGCAACTACCAGAAGCAGACCATCGCTCCGGCATTCATGCTGAACAACACCAACTCTATCCAGCAGGTGACTTCCGACGGCAAGGGTGCCCTCGTGATGAGCGGCAAGACAGTGAGACTCGCCGACGGCAAGGCAGCCAAGATAACCGTGCGCTCTATCGACGGCCGCACAATGGAGAGCGCTTACGCCAGCGAAATCGACCTCAGCAACATGGGTACAGGAATGTACATAGTGACTGCACAGACCGACAACGGCACAGTTTCAGCCAAGGTTGCTCTCTGATGACAGGAATCATACAGGCTGACTGACAGATTAGAATCATACAGGCTGACTGACAGGCAAGCGGGTGGGGCGACATTCTATTACCACTATCCAAGGCCATGACCTTACTTACTTTCCCGCCAACTTGTCTGGACGTCGGCACATCAACAGCAGGCAGCAGTGATGAAGAGTTTTCTTCCACTGCTGCCTGAACTGTTTTTTATGCTGCCTGAACTGTTTTTTATCCCAAACCGGTCATTGGAACTTACCTGGATTTTGCTTTTTCAGAATAGTGGATTACTGTCCGTCCAATGTAATGTTTTGGGCACAGTTTGGAGTGCGGAAGTTGCCCACTTGGGGCACGGTGCTTGCCCCAAGTGAGAAAGCTGCTTACCCCACATGGGCACGCTGCTTGCCCATTTTCTGTAGTTTTTGTTATACTTTCCAATGATTGTGGTCTGGCAATTTTCAAAGCAAAGAACAACTGCCAGAGGTGTGTCAGTCTTGTGTAGCTTGCAATGGTTTTTCCATGCAAAAATAGTTTCTTTTGATGGTGTTTCAGTCAACTGAGGAAATGAAATACGGCCAACTGAGGAAGTGAAATTCAGCCAACTGAGGAAATGAAATACGGCCAACTGAGGAAACGAAATTCGGCCAACTGAGGAAATAAAACACGGCCAACTGAGGAAATATGACAATAAATTCTTATCTTTGCATTCGATTTACACTATCTTAAAATATAAAGATGCATATTGTGATAACATAAAAACACGTTTGATGTTACCGTTCTTCATGCATTATAATTATATGAATTCGTAATCAAATATCTGAGATATGGAATACAAACATAGAATTGCTGACCAGATGCTTGCTAAGAAACTGGCAAGCAAGGGGGCGGTTTTGATTGAAGGACCTAAATGGTGCGGAAAAACGACCACCGCAGAGCAACAAGCCCGCAGTATCCTGTATATGGACAATCCTGCCTCGCTGGAGACGAATCTTCAGATGGCAGAAATCGACGCTTCTGTCTTGCTGGATGGTGAAACTCCAAGGCTGATCGACGAGTGGCAGCTGGCACCAAAACTCTGGGACGCCATAAGATTTGAGGTTGACCATAGGCATGATGTCGGACAGTTTGTCTTGACTGGTTCTGCCGTTCCTGCCGAAGAAAAAGACATGCACCATTCTGGAACAGGAAGATTCAGCTGGCTTACCATGCGTCCCATGAGTCTGTAT
>ERZ1026894.1114-NODE-1114-length-16956-cov-16.607538_pt1 | contig 16956 bp, 15 predicted proteins | sample MGYA00380177_ERZ1026894 | MGnify/ENA primary metagenome ERZ1026894 (study PRJEB33269, sample SAMEA4719813) | human gut metagenome | biome: human-associated habitat; feature: organic feature; material: feces | place: Cameroon | collected 2013-10 ... | reverse complement strand
ACCCGGAGACGTGACATCAAGGCGTGATGTTCCGTTCGCCGTAGGCGTTCGTGGGGTTTACGGCAACCCTACGTTACGAGACATGCATCAATTCATAAATGTGTCGCAAAAGGCGCTCCACATTTATTTCATTGACGGCTGTCGAGTGTGTCCATTGGACGCACGGTATAAAAATAGAACGAAATAACCTCTTGTGTGAGCAAGCTCCCACCGAGGTATTCCGTTCTATTTTTGCATGGCTCGTAACTTTCAATTTACAACGTCTCGCGTAATTTTTCCGCTACTTTCGCATACATGGGCACGGGCACATGGTATCTCCCTCCCATACGAACGACTTCGTACACGAGTCCATCGATCTCGGAATTTTTCCCTTCCATGACATCTCGCTGCATGGAAGTGGTAGCTTCCGGAGCCAGGGAGGACAATATCTTCAGGTTGACTTCCACCATATTACGCTCGAAAGGAACACCCATAGCTTCTGCCAGTGCGGCGATCTCGCGGATCATGGTCTTGAAGGCTTCCCGCTGCTCGCCTTCTCTCTGGAAGTCCGCTGCGGTGGCATGATAATAAAGTCCCGCCGCACCGATGGGCGATACATAGGAGAATTTCTCCAAGGCATCCCTTTGAATATTTTCGGAGAGCACGCCATCGATTCCACTGTCATCAAAATCTTTTTTAATATTTTTCAGAGTATCCATTATTTCTTCTGAATGTGCCCCTTTAACGGTTACTTTTTGAGAACTCATATTACGGACACCATATACTACCCGTAGAATCCTGCCATGCTGGATCAGTACCCCCGGTTCTTTAATATTGGCGGAGACATAGATACAGCCGTCTGTCACCAGCAGTTCCGGCAGTTTTTCCTGCAGCTTTGCACCGGTTCCGTAGATGTTTAACACCGGGATCACCATAGTGGAAGGCTTCGCCACGCGCTGAATAAAAGGAATGGTTTCCTCCAGGGAATATCCTTTCACGCAGACCAGTACCACATCCGGCTGTTCATCATAATGCTCCATATCCGTAGCTTTTACCGGGATGGTCTCGGTGGTGCCGTCCCACATTTTCTCCACAGCAAGTCCCTTCTCCTGCATGGCTGCCAGATGTCTGCCTCTGGCGATCAGGGTGACATCCCTGCCGGCCTTTGTCATATAAAATCCTAAAATTCCGCCGGTTCCTCCGGCTCCGATAATTGCGTATTTCATAATGATAACCTTCCCTTTCTACCGTCCCGGAACAGCCGAACCATACTCCTCCCGGATGTTCCTAAGCTACAATTTATAACTGCTGTCGTATCCACTTCACCCTCAAAACAAACTTATTTACTCACAGACAATCACAGTGCATTTATGATACCACGACGCAAAAGAAGCCGCCAGTCTCTGTTTTCACATAACTGGTGGCTTCTCCTTGATATCATTTATTCCTTACAGGAACTCTTTTACAGACTTGTAAACGCCCTTGGCATCCAGACCGTACTTCTCTACCAGAGCAGCAGCGGAACCGGACTCGCCGAAGACATCCTGCATACCGACCTTCTTCACGGGTACCGGGTAATGTGCACACAGACAGTCGCAGACTGCACTTCCCAGGCCGCCGATGACGGAATGCTCTTCCACAGTAACTACCTTGCCAGTCTTCTTCGCGCTGTTAAGGATGATCTCCTCATCGAGAGGTTTGATGGTGCAGATATTTACAACCTCTGCGCTGATGCCTTCCGCTTCCAGCATCTTCGCTGCACCCAGAGCGGAATCTACGCAGATACCGGTAGCTACGATGGTGACATCTTTACCTTCACGGACCACAGTTCCCTTACCGATCTCGAAATGATAACCGGGATGATCGTTGATCACGGGTACTGCGGCACGTCCGAAACGGATGTATACAGGTCCTTCATATTCCAGAGCGGCACGAACAGCGGCTCTTGCTTCCACATCATCGGAAGGACACATTACTACCATGCCGGGGATGGTGCGCATCAGGGCGATATCCTCGTTACACTGATGGGTAGCGCCGTCCTCACCTACGGTGATACCTGCATGGGTAGCACCGATCTTCACATTCAGATGCGGGTAGCCGATAGAGTTACGCACCTGCTCGAATGCACGTCCTGCTGCAAACATTGCAAATGAGCTTACGAAGGGAATCTTGCCTACCAGGGACAGTCCCGCTGCCACACCCATCATGTTTTCCTCTGCAATACCGCAGTCGATATGACGGTCGGGATATGCCTTACGGAAAATTCCGGTCTTGGTAGCTGCTGCCAGGTCGGCATCCAATACTACCAGATTGGGGAACTCTTCTGCCAGTTCCTTCAGGGAGTTACCATAGCTTTCTCTGGTTGCGATCTTTTTCACGGTATTTTCTGCCATTACTGCTCACCTGCTTTCTCTAATTCTTTTTCGATCTTATCAAGGTCTGCCATTGCCACTGCGTACTCCTCATCGTTGGGAGCCTTACCGTGCCAATCCACATTGTTCTCCATGAAGGAGACGCCCTTACCCTTCAGGCTATGGAATACGATACAGGTGGGCATGCCCTTGGTCTCTCTTGCTTCCTTGAATGCTGCACGGATCGCATCAAAATCATGTGCATCAGCATTGATCACATGGAAATTGAATGCCTCGAACTTTTTATCAATGGGATAAGGAGAACATACCTGATCGATGGGGCCATCGATCTGCAGGTTGTTGTTATCTACCATAACGCAGAGATTGTCCAGCTTACGGAAGCCCGCGAACATAGCAGCCTCCCATACCTGGCCTTCTTCGATCTCACCGTCACCCAGCAGTGTGTATACACGAAAATCACGTTTGTCCATCTTCGCACCCAATGCCATGCCGACTGCTGCGGAAATACCCTGTCCCAGAGATCCGGAAGACATATCCACGCCGGGGATATGGATGCAGGGATGACCCTGCAGGTAGGAACCTAAGTGACGCAGGGTAGGCAGATCCTCTACCGGGAAATATCCTCTGTGAGCCAGTGCGGAATAGAGTCCGGGAGCTGTATGACCCTTGGACAGCACGAATCTGTCGCGCTCCTCCATATCGGGGTTCTTCGGATCAATATTCATCTCCTCGAAATATAAAAATGTAAAAATATCTGCGGCTGACAGGGATCCGCCGGGATGTCCTGCTTTCGCACTATGAACTGCGGTCACAATGCCCTTGCGGACATCATTGGCACGCTTTTGCAGTTCTAAATTCTTCATTGTTTCCTCCATTCCGCCATATTGGCTTATCTGTTGCAATTTACGTTGTTATACTAGCATACTTCCCGATGCTAGTCTAGTAAAAGAATTGCTCTTCTACCGTAAAATATTGCGATGGCAAATTCCAGCATGCAGTTCAGACCTCCATGAAATGAATTTGTCATATAGTGCTCTGTGTGCAAGCACCCTCGCACTATAAGCCAAATTCTATTTCTGAACTGTTTGACCATAGTATGCATTCTTTCCATGCTTGCGATTATAGTGCTTATCCTGCAGCTCCTGCGGTGCCGGCTGAATTCTGGGGTTGATCGTCTCTGCACGATAAGCCATTTTTGCCACCTCTTCCAGTACTACCGCATTGTGGACAGCCTCTTTGGCATCCTTGCCCCAGGCAAAAGGCCCATGGTTCTTGCACAGAACGGCAGGCACTGCTTTCGGATCCTTACCCAGACGTTTGAACTCATTAACGATCAGGTGTCCGGTATTTTCCTCATAAGCGTCCTCGATTTCTTCCTTTGTCAGGCAGCGCACACAGGGAACCGGGCCATAGATATAGTCTGCATGAGTGGTTCCGTAGCAGGGAATGCCTCTTCCCGCCTGCGCCCAGCTGGTGGCATAGGAAGAATGGGTATGTACGATACCGCCGATCTCCGGGAAAGCCTTGTATAACTCCAGATGGGTAGCGGTGTCGGAAGAGGGATTTAAGTTCCCCTCTATCTTATTGCCGTTCAGATCCATGACTACCATCATCTCCGGTGTCAGTTTGTCGTAATCCACGCCGCTGGGTTTGATGACGAACAATCCGCTCTCTCTGTCAATGGCGCTGACATTTCCCCAGGTAAAAGTCACCAGACCATACCGGGGCAGATCCATATTTGCTTCATATACTTTCTGTTTTAATTCTTCTAACATATCCTAAACCTCATTTCTTTTCACCGCTGCAAACCTTCCGACACATAAGTGTCGTGCAGGTATAATTTACGACCGAAAAATTATTTTGCGGCAACCACTGCCTTCTCTGCGGGAAGGAGCTTTTTATACTCTTCCAGGAAAGCCTCAAATCCCTTCACATCCTCTGGCTCTGGTTTCAATGTGGTTCCGGTCTGTCCAGCGAAGATCTTGTCATTTAAATAAGAAGAAAGGGTCTCGCCGTCTTTTTTCTCCTTCATGAAAGCTGCCAGAATGGCAATACCCCAGGCACCACCTTCGCTTGCCGTATCCATAACGGTGATCGGCGCGTTCATACCCGCTGCCATGACACGCTGTCCCACCACGGGAGTCTTGAAAAAGCCGCCGTGTCCCATCAGGGAATCCACTGCCACATGCTCCTCTTTTAACAGAATATCCATACCGATCTTCAACGTAGCAACTGCACTGTACAAGTGGGAGCGCATGAAATTTGCCAGTGAAAAGTCCGCATCGGGAGTTCTTACCACCATAGGACGGCCAGCATCCAGACCGGTGATGGGTTCTCCGGAAAAATAGTTATATGCCGTTACGCCGCCGCAATCCGCAGCACCTTCCAGTGCCTTGCGGTACAGCACACCGTACAGCTCGTTCTTGTCTACTTTCACGCCAAAGCTCTCTGCACACTCGCCGAAGAGGTTCACCCAGGCATTCAGATCGGAGGTACAGTTATTGCAGTGTACCATTGCCACAGGCATACCGTCGGGAGTAGTGACCATATCGATCTCTTCGTGTACTTTTTCCATCGCCTTTTCCAGTACGATCATGGCAAAAATAGAGGTTCCGGCAGAGACATTACCGGTGCGGACAGCCACGCTGTTGGTAGCTACCATTCCGGTTCCCGCATCACCCTCGGGAGGACACATGGGTGCACCGGGCTGTAAGGTTCCGGTGGGATCCAGTAATCTGGCACCCTCTGCGGTCAGAACACCGGCAGGCTCTCCGGCTACCAGTACCTTGGGCAGAATATCGCGGATCTTCCAGTCAAAATTGTGTAATCCATCGAACTGGTCTAACATCTTCTGATCAAAGTCCATAATGGTGGAATCAATAGGGAACATGCCTGCTGCCTCACCGATGCCCAGTACTTTTTCACCGGACAGCTTCCAGTGAATGTAGCCTGCCAGGGTGGTGAAAAATGCGATATCCTTTACATGCTCTTCTCCGCTTAAGATTGCCTGATACAGATGGGCAATGCTCCATCTCTGGGGGATATTGAAGTGAAATACCGGAATCAGCTTCTTGCAGGCTTCTTCCGTCATCGTATTTCTCCAGGTACGGAAAGGTACCAGGAGTTCACCCTCTGCATTAAAAGGCATATAGCCGTGCATCATTCCGCTGAATCCCAGTGCCCCCAGCGTGGTCAGCTTCTCACCGTATTTTGCCTCCACATCGTCTGCCAGGCTCTTATAACAGCCCTGCAGTCCTTTCCAGATGTCCTCCAGGCTATATGTCCAAATATTCTTCTCCAGTCGGTTCTCCCAGTCGTAAGTTCCCATGGCAATGGGGGTGTGGCTAACATCTACCAGTACCGCTTTGATCCTGGTGGAACCGAATTCAATACCCAGAACCGCCTTTCCTGCTTTGATGGCTTCTTTTGCTGTTTCGTTCATTGTATTCTCTCCTTTTGCTTTTATATCGTTTCTGCTTCCTTTTTCCTTCATTATCTCTTACACTCTGCTATCTTTTGACCCTGGTATCAATTAATTTCAGTATAATAAGACAATGCTTCAAAGTCCATACATCTTTTGTCTTTTGTAGATACATTTTCATGGTTGTATAGTGCACAACTCCGTTTTCTAAATCACTTATCCATAGGATGTCAGGGTGCCCTGCGCACCGGGTAAGTCTATCCTAGGTGCTGTTCACATATACTTTTACCAACACTCTCTGTCATCAGGTAACTATCGTGCGAAAACGTCCTTCCCTTTCCTTCCCCCAACTGCTTCTGTGTATCTGCCTCCTTTGCGGTCTCACCGGCGCTATGGCTCTTTTGTCCCGTTGTACTTCCGCAGACAGGCGCTTTGAGCAATTCACCTCTCAGGTTTTCCGGGAGGAAATGACTGCCAGCACCCTGAACATGCACTACACCATTGCGGATCCTGCCGCCTTTGGGATCACGGATTACAAGCCTGTCCTTCCTCTTTATACCTCCGGGCAGTCGGACGCGAGTGAGGAACGTTGTTCTGCGCTCCTTAGGCAATTAAGTTGTATTGCTTACGATAAGCTCTCACCGGAGAATGCTTTCACCTATACACTCCTACAACGGTCTCTGGAAAATGACCTGGCGTTGGCGCAGTTCCCCTATTACAAGGAACCACTATCCCCATCTTCGGGAATGCAGTCCCAGCTCCCCATCCTGCTGGCAGAATACACCTTCCGCACCGGGCGGGATGTGACAGACTACCTGGCACTCTTAGACCAGGTAGACGATTATTTTGCCTCTCTGCTCCTCTATGAGCAGGAAAAAGCTGCCGCAGGCTTCCTCATGCCGGATGTTTCCCTGGAAAAAGTCCGAAAGCAATGTGACACCATCGTCACCATACAAGAGCTGGCACAGGGAACCCACTTTTTGCAGACTACCTTTGAAGACCGGCTGATGGAATTGCAGGCACAGGGCATATTATCTGCTGAAGCCGTCTCTTCCTTTCTTAAGGAAAATGACCGGCTGCTCACCACGGTAGTACAGCCTGCCTACAACACACTGTCCGAAGGACTGTACTCTCTGGAGACTTCCGGCTCTGCCGGTCAGGCATCTTCTATCTCCCAGGCATCTCCCGGCGGGATCATAGATACATCCGACGCCCTGCCGAAAGGTCTCGCCCTTCTGCCGGACGGGAAGACTTACTATCACCACCTGCTTTTCGCCGAGACCGGTTCCTCCCGTTCGGAAAAAGAACTGGTGCAGATGCTTCTGGCGCAATTTCAAGCGGAGCAGTCTGCCATCCGCAACCTGGCGAGGCAGTCCCCTTCTCTGCTTTCCATGCTTTCCGAAGGGATCACGGAAGATTTTCCCATCACGGAACCGGAAGAAATGCTTTCCGATCTACAATCACGCATGATAAATGACTTTCCTGTCAGTAATCCCACTCCCTCCTTTACTGTCAAGGATGTCGTTCCCAGTCTGGAGCCTTACAGTGCGCCGGCTTTTTACCTGACAACTCCCCTGGGCAATTCCGACAATAATGTCATCTATATAAACCGCCGCAATTCTCCCATGGGGCTGGAGCTCTATACGACCCTGGCACACGAAGGTTTTCCCGGGCACCTCTATCAGACCGTGTACAGCAACCGTACCTTTTTAGATAAAAACACGGATCCTGCGAGAAAGCTTGTCTGGTACGGCGGATATCTGGAGGGCTGGGCGTTGTATGTGGAATTTATTTCCTATGATTATGCGGCAGATCTGCTGGAACAGTCCGGACAGTCGGATGCCGCACAGGCCGCTCTCCTGGAAAAACATACCCGGAGCCTTCAGCTGTGCATGTATACTTTGTTAGACCTGCTGATCCACGGGGAAGGTGCCGGATACGATCAGACTGCCACATTCCTTGGAAAGTTTGGCATTGATTCTCCGGAAGCCTGCAAAGCGATCTACACTTATATTGCGGAGGAGCCCTGTAATTATCCGAAGTACTATGTGGGCTATCTGGAGATTTTAAAATTACGGAATACCGCTGAAGATCACTGGAACAACACCTATTCTGATAGAAAATTCCACACTTTTTATTTAGAAGCGGGAACTTCTGATTTTTCCTCTCTGGAAGACCTGCTGTTAATGACAAATTAAAGGTTTTATGCTAAGATGAAGTGTACGGATCATCAGGTTGGAGGAACCCATGACACAGTTTACGAGCAAGGCTATCGAAGAATCCTTTATCCGGCTGCTGAACGAGCGGCCGTTAGATAAGATTACCATAAAAGACATTGTCGAAGACTGCGGGATCAGCCGCAACACTTTTTACTATCATTTCCAGGATATCACTGACTTGTTAGAGCATATTCTAAATGAAGATGTGGAGCGGGTTCTGTCAGAGCACATGGATATGGACTCCTGGGAAGAGGGCTTTATCTTGGGAGCCCATTTTGCCCTGGAGAACAAGCGTCTCGTCTATCATATTTATAATTCTGTCAGCAGAGAGCGGGTGGAACGGTATCTTTACAGTATTGCCGGAGAGGTCATGCGGCTGTACGTTGCCAGGGTCACAGAGCAGGTGGAGCATGCCGCCCATAAAAAGATATTTCCCGCCGACCAGAAAATGGTGGTGGACTTCTATAAATTTGCCCTGGTGGGTATGATCTTAGACTGGCTGAATACCGGAATGAAGAAAGACCCGGAAGACCTGATCCGGCGCGTAGGCGAGATCTTCCGGGGAAATATCGAGATAACGCTGACCCGTATCGCCAGATAATTTGGGCATTTACCTTTGTTTGCACATATTTTGGATTATTTTTAAGCAATGCGCAATTTTTGTGCATTGCTCTTTTTTGTCTGTTTTCAAGGCAGGAATCCCTGCATAAAATACCAAGTGAATAAGACGACAACGAAAGGAGCCCTGTTTATGAAATTTGGAAAATGGGTTGTTAAATGCCGTATTCCCATATTGATACTGGCAATCGCTTTACTGATCCCCTCAACGGTCGGAATGATCAAGACACGGATCAATTACGATATGCTGACTTATCTGCCCGGTGATATCGACACGGTCGTGGGTCAGGATATTCTGATGGATGAATTTGGAAAAGGTGCGTTTTCCTTCGTAATTATCGAAGGCATGGATCCGGAGGATGTGTCTTCCCTGAGAGAGGACATCTCCCATGTAGACCATGTGGATACCGTTCTGTGGTATGACGACTTTGCAGATGTGTCTGTTCCCATGGAAATGCTTCCTTCCAAACTGTATGATGCTTTTAATTCCGGCGACAGCACCATGTTAGCAATCTTTTTCGATACTTCCACTTCCTCCGATGATACCATGGAAGCCATCTCCGAGATCCGTAACATCGCCGGAAAGCAATGTTTTGTATCCGGTATGTCTGCTATGGTCACCGACCTGAAGGATCTGTGCGAAAAAGAGGAGCCGATCTATGTAGGTATCGCCGTAGCACTGGCATGTGCTGCCATGATGATCTTCATGGATAACTGGATCACACCGTTCGTCTTCCTGTTGAGCATCGGTATGGCGATCCTCTTAAATATGGGAACGAACTACTTCCTCGGAGAGATCTCCTATCTGACCAAGGCTCTGTCCGCAGTATTACAGCTGGCAGTTACTATGGACTACTCCATCTTCCTCTGGCACAGCTACGAAGAGCAGAAGACCACATACGAAGATAATAAAGAAGCCATGGCAGTTGCCATCAACAATACCCTGACCTCCGTGATCGGAAGTTCCATTACTACTGTGGCAGGCTTTATCGCACTGTGCTTTATGAGCTATACCTTAGGACTGGATCTTGGTATCGTTATGGCCAAGGGTGTCATCTTCGGTGTCATCGGCTGTGTCACTACTCTGCCTTCCATGATCCTGTTGTTAGATAAAGTATTACAGAAGACCCGCCACAAATCCCTGCTTCCGGATATGGAAAAAGTTGCTTCCGGTATCACGAAGGTGTTCCCGGTATTCCTGATCCTGTTCCTGGTGCTGGTGCTTCCTTCTTATTTCTCTTATAAGGCAACCAATGACGAAGTATATTATGATCTCGGCGAGACTCTTCCCGAGGACATGGCATATGTGGTAGCCAACAGTAAGCTGCAGGAAGATTTCGGTGTCGGCGCCACTCACATGGTACTGGTAAGCACTGATGTATCTGACACTGACGTACGTGCCATGATTCATGAAATGGAAAACGTAGAAGGTGTCAAATACGCCCTGGGACTGGAATCTGTCGTAGGACCTCTGGTACCGGAGGAAATGCTTCCGGAATCCGTAAAAGAAGTCTTAAAGAGTGATGACTGGGAACTGCTCTTAGTCAACTCTGAATACAAGACCGCTACCGACGAGGTCAACGCACAGATCAATGAATTGAATACTATTTTGAAAAAATATGATTCCAAGGGCATGCTCATCGGTGAAGCTCCCTGTACCAAAGATCTGATCGAGACTACCGACGAGGACTTCAAAGTCGTAAATGCCGTCTCCATCGTAGCGATCTTTGTGATCATTGCTCTGGTAGAGAAAAGTATCACCCTGCCGCTGATCCTGGTAGCAGTTATCGAGCTGTCCATTTTCATCAACTTAGGTCTGGCGCATCTGACAGGAACGTCACTTCCCTTCATTGCCCCCATCTGTATCAGTACGATTCAGCTGGGTGCCACCGTTGACTACGCTATCCTGATGACCACCAGATACAAACAGGAACGATACGAAGGAAAAGAAAAGCGGGAAGCTGTTACCAATGCCCTGAAGGTATCCATTCCTTCGATCATCGTCAGCGCCATGGGACTGTTCTCCGCCACCTTCGGTGTTGCCCTGTATTCCGATGTGGACATCATCAGTTCCCTCTGTGACCTGATGGCAAGAGGCGCTATTGTAAGTATGTTCGCTGTTATCCTGTTCCTGCCTGCCATGTTCATGCTGTTTGACAAGGTGATCTGTGCTACCAGCATCGGCTTCCGGAACAAAGCAAAAGATACAGACACTTCTAAAACCTGGAAAGAAAGGACGGTATAAGATTATGATAAATATGAAAAAACAAGTCTGGAGAGTCGGCACTCTGTGCCTCGCCGGCGTAGTCGCTTTAAGTGTCACCGGAGTCTCCGTATACGCCAAAACTTCTGAGAAAAAAGAGACCGAGATCAAAGAGCAGATTCAGGATGCCGTAAGCGACATCTGGAAATCCGAAGATACCACCGCTGCCTCCATCGATGAGACCGTATATGTGATCCTGGATGCCGACGGCACCCAGCAGAAGATCTATGTCAGCGACTGGCTGAAGAATCAGGGAGATAAGGATTCCTACACCCAGAGCACTCCCGACAAAGATGCTCCTATCTCTGTAAAAATCACTTATCTACTGGACGGCAATGAGATTGCTCCTGCCGACCTCGTAGGCAAAAGTGGTCACGTAACGATCCGCTACGACTACACCAACGAAGTGTATGAGACCCGCGAGATTGCCGGTGAAGAAGAAAACATCTACGTTCCTTTTGCCGTAATGACAGGCATGATCCTGGATAATGATGTGTTCAGCAATATTCAGGTATCCTCCGGAAAAGTCATCAACGACGGCAGCCACAGTGTTGTCACCGGTATTGTCTTCCCCGGTCTTGGCACCAGCCTGGATATGGAAGATGATTTTGATGATTATCTGGAGATCGAAGCAGACGTTGAATCTTTCACTATGAGTGAAAGTTATTGCATCGCTACCAACTCTGTTTTCTCCAGACTGGACTTAAGCAATATGGATGATCTCGATGATCTGAAGGATGCCATGAACGATCTCGATGATGCTACCATGCAGCTGATGGATGGTTCCTCCGAGCTCTATGATGGCGTATCTGAGCTCTACGATAAATCCGGTGATCTGAAAGATGGTGTGAAAGAGCTGTCTGACGGATCCGTAGACCTACGGGATGGTGCTTACAAATTAGCTGACGGTACTGTCACCTTGAGAGACGGCATCGGTGCTCTTAAGAGCGGATCCGAAACTCTGCAGAGCGGTGCCAAATCCTTACAGGCCGGTGCCGCCGACCTCAGTACCGGTCTGACCACCCTGAATTCCAACAGTGCTACACTGGTGGGCGGTGCAACTGCAGTGTTTAATTCTTTGCTGGATAACGCCAACAAACAAATGCCTCAAGGTGTTTTATTGACCATAGATAACTATCACGCTACACTGGAAACAATGATAAAACAACTGTCCGCCGCCGGAACTCCTTCCGGTTCCACCGCTTCTGCTCCTGCATCCCAGGCAGCTACTGCTCCCGCAGTAACCGACAACGCTCCTGCCGAGGAAGTTGTCACCGATGAGGCAGATGCTGATGGTTCCGAAGAGGATTCCATACCGGCAGAAGATACTTCTTCCAAAGAAGAGAATACCGTTGTGGAAGATACTACTCCCTCAGAGAACACCGTATCCGAAGCAGTTTCCGGAGAAACACCTGCTGCCTCCAATGAAAACCTTGCGGATAATGAAGAAATCACCACAGACGATGTTACTCCCGATGATGAGAATACTACCACAGAGGATACCGCGACAGAAGATACTACTCTCGCAGCGCAGCCTGCACAGACGGCTGCCGCACCTCAGACAGCCGCCGCAAGCAATACCAATCAGCCTGTAACTTATGCTGACCCTACCCCTTCCACTGCACAACAGCTTGTAACTCTGAAAGCCGCTTTGAAGAGTCTGGATAATTATAATACCTTTTATCAGGGTCTGATCGCATACACCGCCGGTGTAGCTTCCGCTAACGAAGGAGCTGCCAAGCTTGCTGCCGGAACCACACAGGTCACTGACGGTGCCAACAAGCTGGTCTCCGGAAGTGATAACCTCTTTACCGGTGCTACCTCTCTGTTAGACGGAAGTAAGAATCTGGCTTCCGGTGCCGGAACCCTGGCAAACGGTGTGAACACCCTCTCCGATGGCAGCGATGCTCTGATAGATGGTATTCGCCAGCTGAGAGACGGTGCTAAGGAGTTAAAAGATGGCATCGTGCAGTTCAATGACGAAGGTATCAGCAAACTGACCGAGTTAGATACCGACGAGCTCCAGGAAGTGATCGACCGCATGAAAGCTACTGCTTCGGTATCCGAGAATTACAATTCCTTCACCGGATCCAATGACGGAATGGACAGCAGCGTGAAATTCATTTATAAGATCAGTGCTGTAAAATAGAACAGCCTTGTAAAACAACACAAGACCATAACTTGACAAAGCCCCCCTCCTTTTCTATACTTGCAAAAGGAGAGGGGCTTTTCGCTTCCTATATTCCTATTCCGCTTCCGATAACAGAAAGGCATATAATTCCCATGGAACAACTATTATTCAGTCTCAACGCAACGATCCCCGTATTCCTGGTCATGGTGATCGGTTATGTTTTACAGCAGCTGCATGTTACCAACGACTCTTTTGTCAAAACCCTGAATTCATTCAATTATAAGATCACCCTGCCCGTACTTTTGTTCAAGGACATGTCCACTGCAGATTTTTACAGTGTATGGGATACCGGTTACGTGCTATTCTGCTTCTTTGTGACCCTGTTCTGCATCGTCATCACCTGGGTCGTGGCAGGCATTTTTTATAAGAACAGATCCCGCCTGGGAGAGCTTGTCCAGGCAAGCTACCGAAGCAGTGCCGCTGTCCTGGGTATCGCCTTTATACAGAACATCTACGGGAACTCCGGCATGGCTCCCCTGATGATCGTGGGTACGGTTCCCCTGTACAATATCGCTGCCGTGCTGATCCTGTCCTTCACCGGACCGGATGCGAAGGGCTTCGATAAAGAATCCCTGCTGAAATCCTTAAAAGGGATCATCACGAACCCGATCATTATCAGTATTGCCCTGGGCATGCTGTCCAGCGCCTGCCGGATCAACTATCCCGTGATCATTTCCAAGACCATCAGCAATGTTGCCGTACTGGCTACGCCCCTGGCTCTGATCGGTCTCGGTGCCGGATTCGAGGGAAGAAAAGCGTTAAAGCTTTTAGCCCCCACCGGAGTGGCAACCGTGTTAAAGCTGGTAGTATGGCCTGCACTGTTTCTGCCGCTTGCCGTGTATTTCGGCTTTACCGGAGAAAAACTGGTGGCGATCCTCATTATGCTGGGCTCCCCCACCACCGTAAGCTGTTATATTATGGCGAAAAACATGAACCACGAAGGAACTTTGACTTCCAGCGTGGTCGTTGCCACCACGTTTTTAAGTTCCGTTACCCTGACGGTATTTTTGTTCATTTTGCGAAGCTTGCAGCTGATTTAGTTATATGATGCCCCTGGCATCATCACATTTTCCCCGCAAGAAAAATGCTTGCCACTGTTCCCGCTAACGTTGCCAGTAATGCTCCCGGCAGCGTGTAGCGGGTTTTCGTTACCTTTGCCGCCAGAAAATACACGCTCATGGTATAAAAAATCGTCTCGGTACAGCTCATAAGGATCGAGGTCAGCATTCCGGCATAAGAGTCCGGACCGCAAGTCTTGAAAATATCCAGCACCAGCCCGGTAGCCGCAGAGGAAGAGAACATTTTTACGATAAGTAGCGGGATCAGCTGCGTCGGAAGCCCCACTGCCTGCGTCGCCGGTCCGATCAATTTCCCCAACAGTTCAAAAAATCCGGAGGACCGAAGGATTCCCACTGCCATCATCAGTCCTACCAGTGTCGGAAGAATTTCCACCACAATGCGCAGCCCCTCTTTTGCCCCCTTCAAAAATGTCTCGTATACTTTCACCCCTGAGACCATACCGTAACCCACGATCCAGAAGATTACCATGGGGATCATAATATCTGACATATGTGTCAATACGTTTATCATGATCCTCACCTATCCTTCCATTTACAATAAATGACGGAAATGATAGTACTGAAAAGTGTAGCCACCAGTGCCGGAGCAATGATCACCGCCGGGTTGGCACTGCCGTACCGGCTGCGATAGGCGATCATGTTGACCGGGATCAGCTGTAAGGATGAAATATTCAGGATCAGAAACGTGCACATTTCGTTGCTGGCTGCCGTGACTTTTTTCCCCCTCTGCTCCTCCAGCTCCGCCAGCTGTTCCATGGCTTTCAGTCCCGCCGGGGTACATGCCCAGCCAAGCCCCAGCACATTGGCGATCAGATTCGTAGCTATGTATTCCCCCGCCGGATGATCTTCCGGAAGTCTTGGAAACATGAATTTCAAAAAAGGCCGGATCCCCTTTGTCATCTTCGTGATCATGCCGGATTCCTGCGCGATCTCCATCAGTCCCATCCACAGTGCCATGACCCCTGCCATGGTGATGCAGAGGCTCACCGCCTCTCCGGCACTGTCAAGCGCCCCTCCTGTCAATGCACTCATCTGCCCGGTACAGACACCGTAGATCACACCTAACAGGATCATTCCTGCCCAGATATAGTTAAGCATCTTCTCCAAACCGCCTGCTGTTCCTTCGTTTCACTATATGCGGGCGTCGGGATGTCCTATGAAAACACGAATCGCGCCTTCGGTCATGCCCTACCCTACCATGCCTGCATTTTCATCCGGAATTTCTTCCCGGCATACAAATATAAGCCTTCCGGTAATATATTTTCCGAAAGGCTTATCTGGTTCATTCTCTCAAATTCTTTTACAGAGTTCCCTGTGTGAACAGGCTTCTCACATGTGCCACTTCTTCCGCAGTGGCTTTCTCTGCCGGCACATAATAAGATTTCTCTCTGGCGATCTGATACAGCTCCTCCTGGGACTGCTCACAGGCGGTACGGAACTGCTTCAGTGTCTGTTTTAATTCCTTGTTCTCTGACTGAGCGATCATTCCCGCATAGCGGGTCAGTTCTCCGTTGATCCCGGCCAGAGTATCTGCTACCATTGTCTTTTCCTGCATTCTGCTGCCTCCTTACTGCAAAAACTTCATAAGCTGCTGTTTGTTCTCCATAGCGCTGCGGGCGCCCTTTTCAAAAAACTGTTTTACCTTCGGGTCCTCTGCTTCCTTGGCGTACTCCTGCATTTTGCAGTGAGCCGTGTCAAAGCCGCCGATCAGATGGCGCAGATTCTGCAGATCTAATTCTGAAATATCACTCATGCTGTTAACCTCCTTTTGATTCCTTCTGGTCTATGCGAGGTTAGTATGCGCAGGATATTTTTTTCTATACTAAATAAAATTAGCAAAAATAGATACGGAAATCACAGTCAAAATACCGCAGACCACGATGGACAGGCTGCTCATCGCGCCTTCGATCTCGCCCAGTTCCATGGCTTTCGCGGTTCCCAGCGCATGGGCACTGGTGCCGATGGCAAGACCTTTGGCAATGGGATCCTCGATCTTGCACAGGCGGCAGATCGTCTCTGCCAGGATATTACCTAAGATTCCGGTGACAATGATGACAACTACGGTAATGGTCACGATCCCACCCATTTTTTCAGATATGCCCATACCGATAGCCGTGGTAATGGACTTGGGCAGAAGCGTTACATACTGCTCATGATTCAGGCCGAACATCAGGCTTAAAGCAAAAACGCTCACCATGGCAGTCAGAACGCCGGCGATGATTCCGCCGAAAATGGCCTTGGGATAAGTCTTTAACAGCTCCAGCTGACGATACAGAGGCACTGCCAGACTGACCGTTGCCGGAGTCAGGAAAATGCTGATATACTGCGCGCCGTTTGCATAGGTCTCATAATCTATATGGAACAATAACAATACTGCCACGATCAGGATTACGGAGATCAGTAAGGGATTGGCAATGGCTTTTCCGGTCTTCTGTTTGATCCACAGACCGATCTCGTAGGTGACCAGTGTAATGGCAATGCCGAAAAAGATAGACTGGCTCAATATTTCATTCATTTATCTGTCCTCCTTATCATCTGCGGCAGCTTCGGTTCCGACCGTCTGCATGACTGCGGCACCTTTGTTTTTCTGCCCCCGGATAATATGCTGGGATACCCGGCCTGTCACGATCATGATCAGTACCGTGGATACCACCGTGATCACACAGATGGGGAGCAGCATCTCTTTTAAAGCATCCACACTTGCCATGATTCCCACGGTAGCGGGCACGAACATAATGGACATGGCATCCACGAGGAAATCCGCCGCGGTCTCCACCTTTTCCAGCGGGATCAGCTTCGTGATCAGCCCCACCA
>ERZ1026894.1112-NODE-1112-length-16976-cov-3.368418_pt1 | contig 16976 bp, 15 predicted proteins | sample MGYA00380177_ERZ1026894 | MGnify/ENA primary metagenome ERZ1026894 (study PRJEB33269, sample SAMEA4719813) | human gut metagenome | biome: human-associated habitat; feature: organic feature; material: feces | place: Cameroon | collected 2013-10 ... | reverse complement strand
CTTATAGGGATATGATATAATTGTGCTGTAATTAAATTTGAGGAGATGTTAATTATGGCACAGGATAAAAACAACACATACAAAACTGGCAGAGATAATCCAGACGACTATATCCGACATGATGGAGTAACAGAAAGCTATATCCCGCCAAGGAATTTTACTATTATATCCAAAGATACTGGAGTAACTCATGACGGAGGATTAGTAAGAGGTGTGCCTGCTGGAAAAGAAAGCGAGTGATTTTATACGAATTTAAAAGATATAAATGAAATTGTAACGGCGATCCCCGGTATATTGCTATATTTTGTTCCTGGATTTATTGGCGTGTGGCTGTTATGCAAATTGCGTCAAATCAAACTCCCAGAACATTATGCGGTATTTGCTCTTACAATAAGCTATATTGTTGCATTATTTTGTCAAAATCCATTTATCAATATTGGCGTTATCGTGGTGGCGTCTATATTATTACATGTAATGTTTACATATGTGCCTGTAAAAAGTATGCTCAAAAACATTGCAGGGTTTTCCCCAGAACAGTCTATGTGGAACGACTTGCTTGACTATGAGACTGGTACATATGTAATTGTGCAGCCAAAAAATACGAGACATTATTATTCTGGAATATATTGTCGACGTGACACTAGCGAAAGCGGTCAATTTTTCGCTATTTGCAGTTTTAAAGAATATGATGAAGCAAATAAAGTTGTAGATGATCAGCCTGATTGTGTAATCGCATTTTCAATAAATGATATTGGAAGTATTACATTAGGATATCCAGATGGGTCTAAGGTAAGGGACTATATTATTGGGAACAAAAGCAGCAAGTAACAACCATAGGTATTGACATACAACCAAAAGTGTGGTATGATAGCCATGCTGAAAGGTTAGGAACTCTCCTTTTTAATGGATACCGTTCATTATTTTCGTCCGAGTTTCCTTGTCAGTACCCTTTCTAGTGTAGTCGTCTGGTTGTCCTGCCAGACGGCTTTTTGTTTTATAAAGTATAAGACCGCCCCGCGAAGGGACGGCCTTTTGTTGTTTATGGAGGTTTTTATGGGGAAACTCTTAGAATGTCAAAAAGCATTACTCGTTAATCGGTGGTATGACGCAAAAACAGATTCTTTAATGTACGAGTGTAAACCTGGCAATGGAAAGCGTAATATCACAGCTGTGGCGTGTGATGATCTGACTGTTGAAGATGTTGCGCACAATATCGATTTGGTTGCGTTGAACTCTTTCAAGATTCAGTGTTGCATAAATTGCAAGGAATGTAAATAGGCATACCGCAATTCGGGCAATAACAATCATAACAGTCAACACCATTTATATCTTGAGGTCTTGTATTTAGTGGTACCTCATTATCGTTTACAGTTGTAACTGGATATATACCAGAATCATTTTGCTCCCGCAAAATAAGCTTCCATTTAAATGTATACCCGCAGTCACTACACGTACAAGTCCCTTTTACTTCATGCATATTATTACCTTACCATTCATATCCACAATGGTTGCAGTGGAACTGATGTTTGATCTTTTGGCTAAAAATGCCGAGCATCAGGAAACTGCCAGCCTTTTGAGTGACCGTGATTGGCTTGATGTCTGTGCTATGACAGGTGGGGCAACGGGGGCGAGTGGCCTCGCGTTCGGCACGTTCACGGTCACGGCGGGCTTGAGATTCTTGCTGTGTATTCTGTTGTTGCTTTTCTTTTAATTGTCTTGTTCTAACATCAAACAATCCTTTGTTGAAGTCGGAACTATTATACACATAAATATTTCTTAGATACTCATCAATAATTGGACTCTCTGTTTCATTGTCTATGTTCGCAATTGTATACTCTCTTTTGGAGATTTCTTTAAGTATCTGGTTTTCGCTTTTTGATAGAATTTCACAGAACTGTTGTTGTGTTAATAATTTTATTTTTGGATTATGACAAAACCAACATTCATGTTTTTCATCCTGATCCATTGCAGTAACATCCCCACAGATTGTACATATAGACATTTGGAGAGAGTTAAGATAATCGTCCATTTTATTCTCCTTTTATACTTAATGCGTTATTATGAATAAACCGCCAACAAGCAGAATCAGAATGCCGACGCCACTCTCGGCAGCAGACATCGAACCCGTGAGTAGTGTCAAAATCAATGTTGGAATACCAGTAATAGCCCATAATACCAATATTGCAAAAATAATAATCGAAAAGAAATCCCAAAAGCCGGAAAATTCTTTCTTCTTTTTATTGCCTTTTTGACTATATTGTGTGCTTTTTTGCTGTGCGGACGGATAATAAAAGCTATCAGAATACATCATTGAATCGTCAAGCCGGGGTGGAATATCCCTATCAGGTAAAGAGTCCGTCACATTCTGCTGAACATTGTGCTGTGCGTGGGGGCTGCTGACCGAAGTGTCGTGACGGTGGGTTGAGCCATGAGAAGACTGCCCGCTTTGTGAGAAGTTTCGATCGAATGCCTGCTTGTAGTGGACATATCCATCAATGCCCTTGCCAAAGTAGCCGTAATCATTCTGCTTACCTGCCATAACGTTGCACCTCCCAATTCAAACATAATTATAACCTTACATCGATTATATCACACTGTACTCGATGGAACAAGTGGTCTTGAATCTTTTGAATATGTTTGGAACTGGTAAAGATGTAGATACTGGAGAAACGTACTTAACATTCCTTGGAAAAGAACTAAATAAGACTATTGATGACTATGACGCTGTAATTAAGGTCGCACAAAAATTCAACACTGTAACAGGCAGCAGTTTTGGAGCGAATGAAAAGTGGGGCATTAGAGGATCTTTTGCTTTAGGAAACATAAATCAAAATTATAACTTTTCACAGTATTTAGATACTGATGTAAAAGCTCTTGAAAGAACTATTTTTCAAGCAACACAGTTAAAAAAGCAGGGCAAGAATACTGCAGAAGCTGTATCAGAAGCATTTGAAAATGTAAAAACAACAATTTCTGGAACGAGTGTAGAACTTGAGGATTTTGTAAAGACAATTGATTTAACTAATACGAGTGCGTTGACATCTATTAAAACAATTGTGCCTCAATTTATTTCTCAGATGACGAAGGCTATAACAGTAACTACTGTATTAAAGGGAGCATTAAAAGGAATTGTTGGAATTGCAGCAAATCTAGCCGTATCCGCTGTTGCTTCACTGGCTGTTGGCGCATTGGTGACAGTTGGTGAAAAGGCTGGCGAAGTTCTTCATAATTTCAAAGATAATACTTTCGGAAAATCTCTTGAAGAACAAAAAGAGCAGATCGATGAAATGGGACAGGCACTGGACAACACGGCCAGCTCTATTGATTCCTACAAATCAAAAATTACAGACCTGAAAGATTCCATTGATAGTGGCACACTTAGTGAGCAGGAAGCTTATCAGGCACGCAAGGATCTGCTGGATATACAGGACGAGCTGATTCAAAAATATCCTGAAGAAGCGTCTGGCATTGATCTGCTAAATGGCAGCCTGGAAACGCAACTCGACTTGTTAAATGGTATTACTGAGGCAAAAGCTCGTGCTTATCTCTCTGAAAATAATGATATAATTCAGAAATCTTATGAGGAGATGACAAAGCAGCGCACTTATAAGTCTACTGGTTTTGACGATTATCTTGAAGCCGATAGCAATGACAGGTCTGAAATCGAAAAGATTGCTCAAAAATATGCAGACAAAGGACTAATATTTGCGCAATATGGTTCTGAAAAGAATGGTAAGGCGCGTTACGATATTGAAGTGACTGCTGATGTTTCGCAGGCCAAAGATGCTATTGATGATTTTTATAATGACGTACAAAAAAGCAATCTTATAAGCGATGATGCAAAAGAAGCCTTATCTTCTCGCCTGTCTCAGTGGAGCAATGAAGCAAAAGGCATAGTTGATGAGTATGGTGATTACGCAAAACAAGCGGCTAAATACGAAATCCAGCTCAATGATACCTGGTCCAAGACTTACTCCGACCTGACCGAAGCACAGGAATCCTACAATGATGCCGTTGCCAAGAATGACGACAAGGCCATTGCGGCGGCACTGAAAAAGGTTAAGGCGGCGCAGGACGAGTTTGCGAATACCGACATTGACAATAGCTTTGTGCAATAGTATATGCAGGAGCAGGCTGATCAGCTGGATAGCGCTACAAAGCAATCCTTTGCACAGCAGGCAGTTACGCAGGGATTCTCCCAGGCGGCTCAGACTTATAAGGAATGCTCTAAAAACCTTGCAGACTTAAACGATAAGTACAAGCAGTATGGCAATATCAGCAACACGAACCGCGATGTATTGAAGTGGAACACTGAAAATCTGAAGAAGTACAAGGACGTCATTGCTTCCTGGGATTGGGATGTTGGGGTAGGGGATTACTCTACCGTTGAAGCCACTTCCGGCAGTTTTGGTGAAGGTGATAATGAGGTAGAGATTGCCTATACGCCGATGTTACAGACTAATAGTGGTCTTGTTCCATTTAGCTCCGACATAATGAACGAGTACATCAATAGTCTTGTTGAAAAGGCCACTGACAGCAAGACTGGCAAAATCGACATTGATAAATTGATGGAGCTTGATGCAGAAGGTTTATACGTTCAGGTCGATGGCGTAGAGCAGAAGATCTCTAATATGATTGCGGCCGTACAGGGCCAGATTGTAAATGGCGCACAGCTTACTGCTGCAGATGTTGCTGCAATTGCCGGATCTAGCGAAGAAGAATTGCAGAAACTGTTTAAGCAGAGCAGCGATTATGTTGGCCACAGCATGCACGATGTACAGGATTCTGTGTTGCGTTGGAAAACGTTGGTAGAGGATGAGGACTCTTTCGACCCGTTTAAGCAGTTTGTAGAATCGGCAAACTTGAGCGAAGACAAAGCTGAGGAAGTATATAAGAATATAGGGTTTGCACTGGATAGCATTGACAAGTACGGCCTGCAGGATATTGATATTTTAAACATTGAAAGCCTGAGCAAAGCAGACGAAACATTAAATAATGTAACCGGCGATGCACGAAAGTCGATTGGCGCATATCTTGACTTGAAAACCGCCGCAGAGGAGTTGGATATTCCTCTTGATACATTGGTTGACACGCTTGTCCAGATCGGCGTTGTTTATAGTGACAATATCAAGTACACCAACGAGTTTACCAGTTCTGCTTTGACCATGGCAGCCGCAGCCAGCAAAGCGGTGTCCAGCGTGACTTCTATCCTGAATTCGCAGGGAACTGGCATCAATGTCGATACCGATTCTTACAGTGAACTGATCAAGGATAACGCTGAGTATGCGGCGGCACTGCAATACAGCAACGGTACCATGCAGCTGAACCGTGAGATGACTGAAAAACTCACGAACGCTAAGGTCAAAGAATCTGAGGCAATCATTAAAGTTGCTTATAGCCAAAATCAGTATAAATACCAAAAAGTTCGTAATGACCTGTCCAAATACACGGATGAGGTCCGCAAATCCATTGAGGCCGACGCGGACAAGCTGAAACAGTTTGACGAGGAAAAGGCTGCACTGGAAAGCCAAAGCCAAGCACTTCGTGACAATTGCCGTAGTTTGCAGATGCAATATTCGGCTTTGATGCAGGCGAGCAGCGCTTACCAGGATTGGCTGAATGCACAGAACGCTACCGAATCCGGAGACATGTACGACAGCGCCATTGAAGCAAAGAAAGCTTTGGCCGAAGGACTGAAGAACGGCAAAGTTGGCACGGTTAAGTGGCAGGCTGCTTCCGAGTTTTTGATCCCGGATGATTATGAGGGTACAGCTGCTGAATATATCAAAAAGCTGAATCGTTACTTTAAGCAAGCCAGTGATGGCAGCGATGATGGTTCTGGTATCAATAATTTTATCACAGACAGCTTGAAAGCTGGGTTGATGAAACAGGAGAAGGATGGCTCTATCCAGATCCTGGCCGATAAGACTACAGAAGATTTTGCAAAAGCACTAAAGCTTTCGCCTGATGCTGTACAGTCTATCTTTGGTGAGATGCAGGAGTATGGCTGGACCTTTGACTGGGGCAGCATGCTCGGCGACCCAATTACCAACTATCAGATGCAGCTTGAAGATCTGAAAGACACAATGGATTCGCTTGACCCTGATAGTGAGGAATGGGGGATTGTCAACGAGCAGGCTGAACAATTACAGACCACGCTTGACGGGCTGATGCAACGTAGTGGCCTTGACCAGCTTGCTGATGTAGTTGCTGATGCAAATGAACAAGGACAAGGTTTTAGTGAAGAAGTACAGTCTGCAGCGGATGCACTAGATTCTGCTTCACGTGTGCAGCTTGCCATTGACGTTTCGGATGCCAAAGATGCAATAACGGAAGCGCAAAAGAATCTTGATTCTAATAAGACACTTGAAAACTACGATGCCTTGCAAAAAGCCGAAGAAGAATACAATAAGCTTTTACAAAAGCAAGAGCAAGTTGGCGAGCCAACTCCGGTAGAAATTGATATGTACCTGAAAGAAGATACTTCAGACGGTACTACAGTATCTGAGAAAATCGAAAATCTGCAAAAGGCCGGGCTTATTCAAGTGCCAGTTGAGAGTGACGATAGCCAGTTGCAGCAGGCTGCTGACGAACTTGACACCCTTAAAGACAAAGCCGCAGACCCAGTAAAGATTACAGCCGATTCTTCTGATGCCATGACGAAAATCAGTAATCTTGGCACTGCTATTAGTAACCTGATCAAAGATTATACTATCAATATTAAGGTAAATCAGAGCAGTTCTAATTCTGGCTCTAGCGGAAGAAACCAAAAATCGACTCCGTATGCAGCGCAATATCATGGCATCAATGGTGCTTATGGTGGCGCTTTTGCCGGTGGACGCACTCTGGTTGGTGAGCTTGGCAACGAGTTGGTTGTGAACCCGCATAGCGGCAAGTGGTATACTGTTGGTGATAATGGCGCTGAATTTGTAAACCTGCCTAAAGATGCGATTGTATTTGACCACAGCAAAACGAAGAAGTTACTTGACCAAGGCTTTATTGGCGGGCGCGGTGTTGCGCTGGCCACTGGTACGGCCATGGATTCCGGCAGCCCGGGTATGGGCAGTTATGTTGGCGGAAATGGCTATAAGGTTGGGCAAGACCCGCGGGTCAAGAGTACCTACAAGGCAACTACTGCATCTACCAAGGCGACCAAGGACAATACCACTGCGCTGGAAGAAAACAAAAAGGCACTTGAAAAGCAGAAGAAAGCTCTCGAGAAGCAGAAGGACGCCCTTGAAAAAGAATCCAACAAGCTGAAAATCTATGGCCAGGCAGCTATCAATGAGATTGAAAAGCGCATTACTGCCTTGAACAAGGAAAAGGATGCGCAGGACAAGGTCTACGAAAACCAGATCAAAGAGCTTGAAAAGCGCAAGACTGCTTTGCAGAAGGCGAATGACGAGGAAGACCGCGCTATTGAATTGGCAAAGGCTCAGGATGCGTTAGAAAAAGCAAAAGCCAATAAAACTGTTCGCATCTATAATAAAAATGAAGGTTTCGTGTGGCGTGCAGATCAGCAAGAAGTGAATGATGCACAGACAGATCTTGATGATAAACAACGCGATTATGCACGGGATAAAACTTTACAGGCGATTGATGACGAAATTGAACGGATCAATAACCTGAAAGATGCTTATGACGAGTCTATTGAAGCTCAGATCGACGATCTTGAGGCCATGAAAGACAAATGGAATGAGGTTATCAGCCTGATTGGTACAAGCTGGGAAGATTATCAGCTTGGACTTGAGGCTGCGGCGCACTTCCAGAATATGAGTCTTGATGGCATGGGCAAAGACCTGGTTGGGTATAAAGACGATGTCCTTGCTAATATGCAGGAAATTGGCGGCGTGACTGACCAGATCGACAGCATTACGGAGTCGATCGAGCAGTTGGATGAAGCGATCCAAAATGCGAAAGACTCTTCGAGTAGTGGCGGCGGTTCTGGTGGAAGTGGCGATTTTGGCGGCGTTGATACTGGTGCAGATGTTGAGGCTGATTCCGATTTAAGCCAAGATACACAAGATTTACTTGATCGTCTGAAAGAGTTACGCGAAGAATATGCAAATCTTGGTGACGAAACGGATGAATTAAGCGAGAAACAACTTGGACTTGTTGATACAATTGCTGATGCGACAATTGGCACAAGAGAGCATTTTAATGCTGTAAACGATCTAGGAACTGCCCAGTATGAAACAGGTCAGAAGCAAAGCCAAATGCAAGATATCCTAACGACTTATATGGATTTGCTTTCGCAATGCACAGATCTTACTGACGAACAACGTACTGAGCTTGTCCAAAGTATGGACGACGTTGTTAATAGTTACTCGGGTGGTTACGAAACTATTGATCAGCTGCTTGATGCCTATGCAGATAATATTATCCAAAATAGCGATTTAACTATTGAAGAGCGTCAAAAACAGCTTGACAATTTAGTAGAATTTTCGGAGCAGTATGGAGCAACTTATGATAGTGTCAACGACATACTAGATCATAGCGCGGAAGTTATTGCTGAAAATACTGAGCTCACAAACACTCAACGTCAAAGCCAGATTGACAACCTTGTTGCTCTCGCAGATCAATATGGTATTAGCAAAGATACGATTTTACAGCACCTTATTGATATTGCTGCCCAGGAAGAGATTTCCAGAACAAGCACAGAAGAAACGCACCAGGCAATGCTTGAGACGGTTCATGCGGCTTGCGAGTCGATGAATGTGAGCTATCAGAGCACGATCAACAAAATCAATGAATTGACGGCCGCTGCCCAAGCCGCAGTCCTTAAACAGAAAGAACTTGCTGCTACGAAGGTCAACCATAATGGTGGTGGCGGTAGCAAGGCTACACAGACTGTTGCTCGTTATGCCACTGGTATTATAGGTGCAGCTACCACTCATATTGCTATCACTGACGAGCAAGGCCCCGAGATTAAGATGCGCAAACCATCTGCAGGCAACTATAGCCTGATTGAGCGCGGTTCCAGCGTGATCCCGGCACAGCCGAGTGCGAATATCTGGAAGATGGGCATTGACCCGGATAGCTTTATCAGCCAGCATATGCCGCAGCGCAGCATCAAGAGCGTGGAAATTACCCAGCCGGATGCAAGTGGTGTGAGCGTAAGCGTTGGCGATATCCAAATGTATGGCGTGAATGACGTAGAGAGCTTTGGCCGCGTGATTCATGAGCGTGTTGGTACGATTTTTGCCCAGGAGTTTAGCAGAAGATAAGTTTTAAGGAATTTTGAAAGGTAAGGAGCGGCGATTTCGCTGCTGGGTGTGATGAACACCGGGTTAGAGGTGGGTATAAAATAGTACCCCAGGGACTATCATGGTCCCGGGGCTTTTTGTTTTTTATGGAGAAGAACCCATGAATAGTGTTGATGTAGAGGCGCTGCGGGAATTGGCGGCGCAGATCAAGCGGCACTGTGAGCGGCTGATGACGCGGGCAAGTTTTGACCGGACATCGGTTGGACAGGTGACCGCGATAGGGAATGACGGCACTTATACGGTGGCGGCCTTTGGCAGCAGTTATGTTTTACCGTACAAGGAAAAGCTGACCGTTGGTGCCGTTGTGCGTGTGAAGGTGCCCCAGAATAACTGGAAAGAGATTTACATTGAGTCGGTTGCATAAAAAAATACGCAGCTGTGATAAACACCGGCTGCGTTACTATTGACAATACTTGAATTTGATTTTATAATAATAATAGAGCTAAGGAGCCGAGACATAGACGGTCACCTCAGTTCGATATGTACATAATGGCTATACCATCATAGCACAAGACCGTTCTGGTTGCGACAGGGCGGTCTTACTTTTTATCACGAAAAAACGCGATAACGGCTACGATAGTTCCAACGCCGGAGAAAAGACAACCAAGGATGGAAGTCCAATCAGAGACAGAAAGATCTTTCATTGCACATCACCTCCTGATAAATAAATTTACCGGAAGGCAAAAGTAGTGCTGGCTCCACATTTACCTTACCGGTATATGGGAGATGACCGCCTATACGTCTATGGAGGATAGGGAATGATCGATGAAGTTCCCAGGTTCGACGCTCGGCTTCTTAACTCTGTTATTATTATAGTATCTATGTAAAATATTGTCAATTGAATACTGACTTTATGCCGCTTAGTCCTGCCGTGGGACTGGGCGGCTTTTTGTTTTTTATAAGAAAGAGGTGATGGAAAGTGGCACAACCGGTGCTTTATACAATCCCATCGTTTGACGCCGCTGTTGGCGCAGACATTCCATTTGCCTATGATGGCGAGCAGGTATTTGGCAATGAGCTTGTAATCATGGACAATGCCACGGGAGAGCAGGTATACAGTAAGCGCGTGGATTGGATGAAGATGGTCCATACGATTTCGGCTGGTAGCGGCCTGCAGAACGGTAAGTATTATGCCTGTAAAGTCCGTGTTTACAACAAGGCTGGTGACGCCAGCAGCTGGTCAAGCCTGCGAAGCTTTTATTGTTTTACGACCCCGGTTTTTAATTTTACAAACATGGCCAGCGGGCAGATCCTGGAGAACAGCGAATTCACCCTGCAAATGCGCTATGTGCAGGCCGAGAATGAACCGCTAAACACCTACAATGTGATCCTGTACAATTCCAGCCGCGTACAGATGAGCAAGAGTGTGACGCTGTATGGGACCTCGGACCTGGAATACAGTTTGCATGATTTGGCTGACGCAACACAGTATTATGTGCGCTGCCTTGGTGAGACCTTGAATGGCATGGTAGCTGATTCCGGCTATATCCCGTTCAGCGTGAAATATATTGTGCCTACCTACTGGGCTTACGTTGATTTGACAAACAACCAAAATGACGGCACGGTGCGTATTTCCTCCAATATTCGGACAATCGAGGGCAAGTATACTGGCGATGGTGAACCCGCTTTTATTGACGATAATAAAATTGATTTGCGGCTGAATGGCAACCGGGTGTTGTTCCATGACGGCTTTGCTGTGCAGGGCAATTTTACAATTAAGATGCTGGCCAATGACCTTGTAGATGGCGAGACAATTTTGACGCTGATAGACAAGGATGGCGTGACCGTAAATATCCAATACATTGTTGGTTGGTTTGCAGAGGGCAGCCAGATGGCGGCGGGACGCAGTGCAAGTGATGAAAAGCTTGGTGCCCATGTACCATACCTGGAGTTGCGCTGTTCTTCGCCGGGCAATATCCTTACTTACATTATGGAATCCAACCCCATGCCGGAGCTGACGGATGGGCAGGAATACCTTATTAAGCTGCGCAAGATGGATGACACTTTTGATTTAGCTGTTAGCGCTTATACGCCAGAAAATTAAGAAGGGGTGATAGCATGTTCTTTTTAGGAAGTGGAATTGCGGCCTACAAGGGCTGTTTGGATAATACATCTGTCACCACTGATACGATAGACAATTTATCTGTGGGCGGCGCTGTGTTTGACCGTGTGTTTGTAACCCGTGCTGTGGTTGATCAGCCTACAGATTTCCCCGGCTGGGACTATGATACGATTTTGGATGCACCGTTCAGCGGCAACCTTATGGGCGGTAATATTATTTACCAGATCCAGCAAATCTCCTCGGTACGAATCAAGCGGCGCAGATCCGGCACGCATGACTGGCTGACATTGTTTGATATCCCGGTGCAAAAAGAAGAAGACCTGAAATTTGAGCGATACGACAAATACGCGGGCAGCGGAATCCAGTATGACTATGCACTGGTACCTGTTATCGACAATGTGGAAGGCTATGTAAACCAGAACAGTATTGAGTGCAAATTCAGCGGCTGCTTTATTTTTGAGAAAGAGGACGGTTATTCATCTGACCTGGATATTACCAAGGGCACGATTACGCGCAACAGACCGTCCAATGTAGTTACGACTTTGAGCGGGAAGTATCCGTATGTTATCAGCAATGGCGAGTCTGACTATGAGAGCGGCCAGTTCAGCATGATGTTCCTGCCGAAAGATACAGACGGCGAGTATACGACCGAGAACGCCTACCAGTACCGTGAGGCCATTAAGGACTTTTTGAATGACGGCAAACCAAAGATCATGAAGCTGAGCGATGGCCGTATCTGGATGATTTCTACTACGGACGGTCTGACAGAGGATAATGGAGAGGTTGAGGGTTATGTACATCACAGCTTTAACTGGGTGGAGATTGGAGACCCGGAGAACTCATCCGACCTGTACGACAACGACTTTATTGATGTGAACCTGGAGGGGTGATGTTCTATGTATGATATACAGCAAATAGACATTGACCTCTTGCGGCAGCGAGCCAAGACGATCTACACGCGGATACAGCTATTGAACGACAAAATGAGTGTTATTGATGAGATTGATGGTGCTTTTATTGACGGAAGTGTTTCCATTGATTCCGGCAGTGATATCCGGCGTACCTTTGACGGCACGATTTTGGTCAAGAATAAAAGCTACATGACAGCAGAAACTTCCCGTATTTGGCTGGACAAGAAGATTCGTGTGTATATTGGCTTTTTATACCAGAGAACAGGGGAGACCAGATGGTACTCGCTGGGCGTATATAACTTCTGTAACAACTCGTTCAGCTATGATGCCACAACAAAAACGTTGAAAGTAAGCTGCCTTGATTTGATGAGTGGCCTGAACGGCGAGCTTGGCGGGACGCTAATCGGCAAAGAGACACAGGTGCCGCTTGGAAGCGATATCCGCGATGTTATGGTAAAAACTGTGACGCAACTTGGTGGAGTGGGTAAATATAGGATTGGGTATCAGACAAGTGAAGTACCGTATGACATGAGTTGGGACACCGGCACGACTGTGTGGGAGATGCTGGAAGAACTGCGCGATTTGTATTATAGCTATGAAATGTTTTTTGATGAAGATACGTTTGTGTGCCAGCGCATACCGATGAACAACGAAGAACCGCTTGTGTTGACAGATGATATATTTAGAAAATGTGTTATCTCAGAAAGCCTAACAAATTCTTTTAGCGAAGTTAAAAATGTAATTGAGGTTTGGGGAGAGACAACGAAAAGCAATTATTACTCTGACAATGGCACTTTTGAAAATGGCATCTATACATTTAAAGTTACGGGGGCACAGGTAAAGGACAACAAAAAGTTCAGCTTTTTAGCGCCTGTTACAAACCCTGGAGAATGCCAAATTAAAATTATAAACACAGAGACAGACCCCAACACCGGCACAAAGAGCGATAAAGCGTATGGGCCATATAAACTATACCGAAGTGCCGTAGATGACACCGGTGAAGATGTGCTTTTAGAGGCTGGCACGATGGAGGCCGGGAAGTATTATGTTGTCAAGCTAAAAAAAGAGAAGGCTTACTTTGTAGGCCAGACGCAGATCCATGCGATGGCTCGGCTTGTGAATGAGCTGCCGGATGCCGCTAAGGCTGCACAAGATAAGAAAGACTTTGCTTGCGACAATATTGGCTATGTAGTGAACCCGGAAAGCCCATTTACTATTGATAAGATAGGGGAGCGGGTCAAGGTTTGCAACGGCGGTGACTATGAGAAAATCTATACAGACGAACTTGCCCTGCAGCGAGCTGAGTATGAAATCTATGTTGGAAGCCGATTGACGGATAGTATCAGCGTGGAGTGTATCTTGATCCCATGGTTGGATGTGAACCAAAAAGTCAGCTATACGCCGCATATGACGCAGATTGCGGAACCACACCAATACATGATAAGCAGCATCGACTTTGATTTGACCAGCGGCACAATGACCTTGAAGATGGCGCGGTTCTATCCGTATTATCCGAACACGGTACAGCTGGTGCCAACACAGACAGTTACGAATTAAGCGAGGTGACCTCATTTGAGTAAAACATATACGGACCTGCAGAATAACTTTCCGGACACAATCGATACGATTGACAAGATGCAGGACCTGAATTCCAACACAAAAACCCTGGCAGACCAGTATTATGCCATGGTAAATGCAAATAACATTGTGGGCGCCAACCAGTTCTTAGTTCAGAATCCTACGTTGGCGCTTTCTATTTTTAATGCAGATAAATACAACGTGCTGAGAGACTCGATCGTGTCTGTTCAGCGCTTTTTCTTTGACGATGTGAAGCAGTACATTGGCGACAAACACGAAGAATATGAGTCGATTGATGGCGGCGCTTATTAACACGGAGGCAAAATATGGGAATTAAATTTAAACGACAGGGCGGTGGTAGTTCTAACAGCAATGTTGCAGCTGCACCCACCAGTTTGAACTATGGCGAGCCTGCGATTGATAGTGCGGGTAATTTATATGTTGGAAATGGCAGCGGAAAAGTAGTGAGCCGCGTAAAAAATGCAGAACGCTCGAATTTTGACATGCCGCTGTACAGAGCATCGCTATCCGTCACCGGATGGAGTGGAAGTGCAGAAGATGGATTTACGCAAGAAGCCGTAGCTTCGCCGCAAGGTGGTGCCCCGGCCTTGACAGCAGACATGCAGCTTGGTGTGCCTATGACGCTGCCGACCGGCGTGAAAGACACCGATGAGCTGTTGCAGGAGACCCTGACCATTTTGAATTTGGGTACTTCCACCCCGGGCGCTGGAAAGATTACAGCAAAAGTATGGGAGAAGCCAACGACTGACATTGCTGTTTACTATTACGCACGATAAAAAAGCCCAATATAAGGAGGTGACGCAATTTGGCAATATCCTTTGAAGAATCCCGAAAGAAATTTGAGAGCGCAATGGCGAATGAAGCTGCCGAACCGGTAATGCTTGCCTCCTTTGATGAGGTGGATGCAGCAGCAGCGGAACCTGTTATGCAGGCCGTTGTTGGAGACGATTTTACGCGCAGCGACAAATACAAATGGTACGAGCAGTACACGGACGACAAATACTCGGTTATTGACGGTTTGAAAAGCATCCGCATGGATGACAGCCAGATCAACCTGACCCAAGAAGACAACAGCCAGCTTATCCCGTTTGAGATGCCGCGTTACTATGACGGTGTTGACCTGATGCAGATGCTGATCCAGGTACATTACGTCAATAAAAACAAAGAGGACGGCATTGCGACGCCGGTCAATGTTACATACAGCACTGACAAGATCCACTTTAACTGGCTGGTAGACAAGAATGTTACCAATGTGGAAGGCGAAGTTGATTTTGAGATCACGGCCACAGGCTCTAACGAGAAGAGTGAATCTTACCTGTGGAAGAGCCGCCCGAATGGCAAGCTGAATATTTTGAAATCCCTGGCTGGCAACGGTGTTGTTAAGCCGAGTGATGATTGGTATACCGGATTTGTACAGCTGATGGACGAGAAGGTATCCGCCGCTACCAAGCAGGCACAAGCAGCTGCACAGAGCGCTGCCGACGCACAGGCTGCCGTTGCGAACGTGGATGAAAAAATTACAAACGCAGCATCCGGCATTAAACAGGAAATCCAGGACGACCTTGATGCGAACTACGCCAAAAAGGCGGATGTGGATGCGCTGAAAAATAAGGTTGACAACCTGGATGGTCTGGCAAACTTTGATGTGACTTTTAATAATGACACCAAGGAAATGACCTTCCTGAATGGCACTGAGCAGATCAAAAAGCTGACTTTGGATACTAACCCCACAGCCGAATGGGTGACTGCTTACGGCAAGACCGTAGACGGCAAGGTATCCGCAGCTATTGAGCCTGTACAGACGGAGCTGACAGAGTACAAGACCAGCAATGACAAGGCTGTAAAGGACTTGCAGGACAGTGTTGGCGACCTGCCGAATACGCTGCAAAGTGACTATTACAATAAAGAAGCTACTGACCAACTGCTGGCCAAAAAGGCCGATGCCAGTGTGATTGACGATATCCGCAATACAGCTACCCAGGCCAAGAATGATGTGGCCGGTATGCAGACTACGGTGGACGCACTTGGTAGTGATGTTACGGGCATCCAGAACCAGCTGAAAGATTTGGTTACGAACCCCGGCCATGAGTATGACATCACCTATGAGGAAGATAAGCTGACGCTGTTGGAAGATGGCGAGCTGAAAACTCAGGTTACTATTACCGGCGGTGGCGGTGGCCCCAGCACGAACAGCACGATTACCATTGAGCGTATTGACGATGCCAGTATGACGGTAGTTGCTGGTGACCCGGCTGTTATCCAGTTCAAGTTTACCTCTGTTGATAGCGTGGGCGACGATACCGGCAATGCTACGGCTGCCTGGTATGTGGGCAATACGAAGGTGGCGACCCAGACCATTGTGCAGGGCAATAACAGCTTTGACATTACCCAGTATCTGCACAGCGGCGACAATACCATTAAGCTGAGTGTTGTGGATAGTATGGACAGTGTTGCCACCAAGAAGTGGACCATCAACGTGGTCGAGTTCTACCTGGAATCCAGCTTTGATGACAGCCTGTTCTACAGCGGCGAGGTAACCTTCCGCTATACGCCGTATGGCAGCATTGATAAGAAAATCAACTTTACTCTGGACGGCAAACAGCTTGGCGGCACGACCAGCTCGGTTACTGGCCGACAGATGACCTATACCATTCCGGTGCAGAGCCATGGCAGCCACCTTCTGGAAGTGAGCATGACTGCGGAGATCAACGGCAAAACCGTGACTTCCAACGTGATCAAGAAAGATATTATCTGGGTTGCGGAAGACGACATGACGCCGATTATCAGCTGCGCAGTACAGGAGTATACGGCCAAGCAATATTCTGTTGTGGCGATTGAGTACACTGTGTACGACCCGACATCCAGCCAGACCACTGTGAAGTTGGCGGAGGACGGTATTGATACTGCCACTTTGACGGTAGGACGTACCAAACAGACCTGGAGTTATAAATCTGCGTCCATTGGTAAGCACACACTAACCATTACCTGTGGCGAGACCGTTAAAACGATTGCCGTGAACATCCAGGATCTTAGCATTACTATTGAGCCTGTTAAGACGAACCTGGCCTTTGATTTTAACCCGAGCGGCAAGACCAATGCCAGTGCAGACCGGCTTTGGACCTGTCTCTTATACACATC
>ERZ1026894.1110-NODE-1110-length-16990-cov-24.202598_pt1 | contig 16990 bp, 12 predicted proteins | sample MGYA00380177_ERZ1026894 | MGnify/ENA primary metagenome ERZ1026894 (study PRJEB33269, sample SAMEA4719813) | human gut metagenome | biome: human-associated habitat; feature: organic feature; material: feces | place: Cameroon | collected 2013-10 ... | reverse complement strand
AGTTGTGCGAGCTTGTGACAAACCGAGAGCAATACATTGACGAACTCCATGAGAAGGTGCAACGTATGGAGGACAGCCACAGCAAACAGCTTGACGAGATACAGCGGAAGCACCAATCGGAGGTCGCGAATTTGGAGAGCAAGCACACCACGGAGGTAACGATGCTCAACAACATTATCCGCAAAGCCAAGCGTTGGTTCCCAATGTTGGAGGCACGCTTGCAAATGGAAGACCTGTGCAGGAGGGTTGGCTTTACCGTTGAACAAATTGAGGTGCTTCTTACAGGAAAGGCACTCAACTTTAGCGGTTCACTCTATTCCGAGGAGCACAGAAGAAAGTTCAATGTAGTGAATGCAGAAATTAAGGTATTCTCTGATTCTACCAAGCCGAACCAACTATTTTTGTATATAAATAGACAAACTATGGTTGAATGGTTTAAGGAACAGTGGAATAATATAAGGTTAAAAACACAGCGTCGTTTCAAACTTTAATATACTTTTTGCAAGAACAAAGAAGGCAGCTTACTTTTTTTGGGTAAACCGCCTCTTTGTTGTTGCTTTTACAATTGATATGTTAGAGATAGCATAACATTTCCAGAATGTTGTTTGTATCTAACATAGGATGTGTAAGTTGGTGTAACATTTTGTTTTAACCAATTGATTCCGTTAAGGTGAAAGATATTCGTGCCAGAAAGTTTGCATGTGAATTTCTTGATTTTATAGGAAATGGAAAAATCAATATCTCGCAATATCTTACTTCCGCTTGTATTCTCTATCTTGTTCCACTTGCCGGTAACAAAACTGGCGAACTTGTTCTTCGCAAATATGAGCTTTGCAGTTCCACCAAATTCCTTGTCACTAGAATCAATGTTTAAGTCGGTGACTTTGTTTGTCAACTTGTTGTACAAGCCATCAACCTCAACATTGAAAGGAATTTTAAAGCGTGAGACGAAACCTAAGTCTGTCTTTAAGTTCCCTATCAACATTTTACACGGAATGGAATTGTATGCAATTTCGTTTCGATTCCATAAAAATGTTGTGGTCAGTTTGGCATCAATAGGCAAGTTGCCCAATCCTTTGTTGGCATATAAAGTTGCATTTACGGTTTCCTTTTTTCCTCCATCCATATAATTTTGGCTGTGTAATAAACCGTCATTCTGATAGTTCAGCATTTCGGTGTTATCAGCCTTCTCATAAGTCAAATACATAAATATAATTGTTCTGCTATACAAACTATACAACTTATAAGCAATATTCATGTTCAGGGCGTTGTTGCCCAACCTTGAATATGAGGAAGCATCTGTGACCTCATCGTAGCTATTGATGACAGACAGTCTCGATAGTGCTTCAATATCGGTTGGAACATATTTGTAACTCAGTCCAAATGCAACAGAGTGTTGCTGACTGAAACGTAATTCTGTTGCAAAGGATGGCTCCCACTTGATTACAGACTTTGTCACTAGTCCATTGATGTTTGTGCTATTCCCATAATCAGAAAATCTAACACCAGCATCAAACCTAAAGAGACCTTTGTTCTTCATAAGTCCTCCATAAATCCCGAAATTGTGACTGTTCAAGTGTTCGCTATCTACATTTTGGTCTATCCATGAATCGGAGTTCTGACCAGACAATTCCCATTTCAAGTTGATTTTATGGAAAATAGGAAATACATAGCCTACAGCACCTGCCACATTTAGCTTCTTCAAATCTTTATCTATATAGTAAGAATCATCTGCCTGTTTGTATTCGTTAGGCAGTTCATAAGAGGAAAGAACATCCAAGTTTCTTTCTGATTTAGAAAAAGCGAAATCTACACTTCCATAAAGCAGGCCTTTGCCTATCAATGAATTTAAGTTTACCTGTTGTAATACATTAAATCCTTTGTTCTTGTCATTGTCTGCATTTCTATCGGAATTATTGTTATAATAATCCATGATAGACATATTGTTTCTCATGTCGCTATATGCCAACTTCGTTTGGAAACGCAAACTTGCATATGGATTGACATCCCATTTTTGACTGAGGTTAAATGAACTAAAGTTACCTCTTTTCTTGCCATTCTCTTCTGTTGACTTACGTATAACTTCCTGCGCCACCTTTACATGTTGTTCCGTTGACAATGCAGACTTTGCATCCATTTCATTGTGGATGACACCTATCGTGACATTGTAGTGCGAAGTCGGTTTCAATGTTAAGTTGACATTACCGATACCAGAAGTCCTTTTGTATTCGTCATTGCTTGGCATCAAGACATTTCTTTCTGCACTTGAAAGGCTCAGTTGCGCAAATCCATTGGTTGTTTTTACTCCTGTAAGACCGCCATTGGCATTGAGATAGTCCATTATAGAGAAAACTGTCTCATTGGTGTTGTTAGCATTTGCAATGATGGATGCAGACACTTTTTTGTCCATCTTCAAAGCTGAGTTCTTGCTGTCAAACTTGTTCTTAACACCACCCCCTTCTGTAAAGTTTCCTGCCCATTTGTTGTGTAAGTCTTTATTAATAAGGTTCAGTGCAGTTGTCTCTTTTGAATTGAAAGAGTTTCCTACATTTCCGTCATTGTAATTGTTCAGTAGCTCCACACCAGAAGCAAAGTCTGCAGACAAAGTTTTTAGTGCATGTCCTCCTGTAGAAAGCACATCTTCGCCATTGACCAAGAACTTATCTATTTTTTTCCCTTGGTAGGAAACATTTCCCGACTCATCAACAGTCATTCCTGGCAACTTTTTAATGACATCGCTCATGTTCTGTTCACTTCCGTTTTTAAACACATCTGGACTAAATTCAATTGTGTCATTCTTGATTTTCGCCCCTAAGTTTCTACCTTTTATTGTTACCTCAGACAATGTGTAGCTGTCGTCTTTCATCATTAAGTGTAATGGGGTTGCCGGCACTTCTTTATAATGTACTCTCAGTGTAGTATATCCGACACATCTTGCTGTCAACCAAAATGAGGACAAAGCCTTGTTGGATTGGATAGTGAACGAACCATCGTCTTTTGATATTGCATACGAAACGATGGAATGTGCCGCACTATCTTGTGAACATGTAACAGTACAAAAGGGTATGGCTGTATTTTGTGCATCAACAACCATACCCGATATATTCTGTGCTATAGAAAATCTACATATGCAGATTAGCATACATAACAGTAAACTTCTTAAACGTCCCATACATCCTTATGTTTTATCCTATAAAACTATGACATTGTCATTGCCGCTTTCCTTCAACTCTTCAATCTTTTTCTTCTGTAACTTTTCAAAAGCAGGTTTTTGCATTATTTTTCCTCTTGGTAACTCTATCTTGACTTGCCCTTTTATAGGCAAAATACTTTCTGCCTCATAAATTTCGCTTGATGTCGTCAAGCGGAGTATTGCCCCTGGCAGCCCTATATATCCACAAGGTCCTACGGGGGATGGTATTTCTTGACAGAACCATGCTACTACAGAACGATTTTTCTTATATACGGCCTTTGTACATTTCTTTCCTAAAACTTCTATAGTCTCATCAAAATACAAATCCCATTCATTTTTTAATGAATCAGAAAAAACGACAAACGTCTTATCTACAATGCTTTTTATACTTATTTCCTTATTATCTGTTGTATTTGTATAGTATGAGCCACTTCCTTCAAGTTTGATAACATTGTTATCTATGCCTGTGGTTGAAAATGCACATTCGTTGCCATTAGTAAATAAAGTATAAGTTTTATGCTGATTGGACAATTGATTTATAATCATTTGTCTTTTACTTAAATCACTCATACTATAGACCTCCTTCGGAATTTGCATCACCATATTATAATGTATGGATAATCCTATCTTTTGTGCAGAGACTAATAGACAAGAGACTAAGCACGAAAGCGTGAATAATATAACCCTTTTCATATTTGTACAGAATAGAAAGAAAATATTAAAGAGTAGGCACTCCAATTAAAAAGAGTGCCTACTCATGTAATATGCAGTCGTTGTTGATTAGCAATAGACTACGACATTAGAGAACAATAATGACTGTTCCATCTTTGGTAATAATAACGACAGGACCATTTGATGGAGTTGCTTGGAACGTTGTTGTTGCCTTAATGTTGTTTACTACTGGTGAAGATACTTCAGCCGCACTTGCTTGACTTGGCATGCATATAGCACCTAATGCCAAAGCCATAGAAAACAAAAACTTTTTCATGTTTTCTCCTTTTTAAATGTTATACATGTTGCGGAGGTATAAACCTCTTTGTTTTCGATTGCAAAAGTACAAAAAAAAAATGATTGATAGAACTTTTTGATGGTTATTTTAAACTGAATTAAACTTATTGACGGCAAAATTAAATCTGATTAAACATTATGCTGCTATTTTGTAAGGAAACTGGTACTTTTTGTAACATGTCTTTCGGTTTGATGTTTTTTTGGAATTAAAAATCTTAGATTCATTATTTTTTTTGTATTTTTGCAGCCGAAAAGAGTTGTTAGGCAGCAAACGTATGCAGATAGCAGAATTTAGGACTGTTGCCAAATCATTACCTCTATTGAGGTGAAAGACTCATAAATAGCTCATTTTAAGCTATTCGGCAGTTTTTAGCGTAATTTTCAGTGAAAAATGCGCCGATTTGAAAATAAATACAGAATAATTTTTCGTTAATGGTAGGTTTTTGAATAAAAACGTTATCTTTGCAACCGATATTTTAGTTAACCATTTATTTATTTAAAACAGATCACTTATGAAAACAAATCTCATCAAGATGATGATGATCATGGCTGTGGCCATGCTGACGTTTGCGTCTTGCAGTAGCGATGATGATGGCGAGCCCCGCTTGACGGTGCCTGAGTTGGTTCAGCACGAACAGACAGCCGAAAACCCCATCACTTTGGCCTTTTCTTGGACCCAGCCTGAGGAAGCCACGTCTTTCGACTACGAATTGTCAACCATGGTGAATGGCGCCGCAAGCGTGGTGACCAGTGGTACAACCGACAAGACCAACATTGAGATTGTTTCCAGCAAAGCCCTGGTGCTCAATTTCGGCACCAAGTATACTTTCACCCTGAAAGCCAAGTCGGCCACGGCCCAGTCGGATCCCGTCTCTGCCGATGTGACCACCTCTGAGGCACCTTTCAAGATGGAAATCACCAATCTCTCTTATCGTGGCGCCACCTTCAACATTGTGCCGACGGATAAGAACGCTTTCTATCAGGCAGCTCAGACCAACTGGTCGAAGTATGCTGAGTATGATAGCGACGAGGCTTTCATTGAGGGCTATGAGTTCAGCTATTATCAGGTCATGCCTCCTCGCTTCGTTCCCTGGTATGAGAAGATGAAGAGCTATTGCCAGAAGGGCGACTATTCTTGGACCACCCGCATTCTCTCTCCGGGTGAGGACTACATCTTCTACGCCTACGGTGTGAAGTTCCAAGACGACAATGCCAATGAGCCTGTGGTTCTTACCTCACCGTTGGTGAAGGTGAAGTTTACCGCTCCCCAGTGGAAGGCTACCAGCAATACCACGTTCGACGTCACTTCTGTCAGCCAGACCGTTGCCGATGGCAAGGTGGTCTCTACTGTCAAGGTTACTCCTTCCAACAACAACGAGAAGTACTACGTGACCTTCGCCGAGGACGATTATGTGCAAACCAACTACAAGGGCTGCGATTTCGCACTCCTGATGGGCCGCATGGGTGACCTCGAGAAGATGGGCAAGGTGAAGAACTACAACTGGGCAGCTTCCAACTTGCTCCACAGTGGCGAACAGACCATTAGCAACGTTGAGGTGGCCAGCGCAGGCTTGGCTCTTGAGTCGAACATCAATGCTGGTAAGAAGTATCATGTCATTGTGATTGGTGTGAGCGATGATGGTTTGCAGACCACAGAGATAGCACGTCTCAACCTGGTGGCTCCCACGAACTAAAATCCATTCGGACTGACATAACAAATATCGTTATGAATATTAAGTTTAGTCTATTCTTAGTCGTGTTGTCGTCTTTGTTGTTCGCCGGTTGTTCGTCGGACGAAGGTGGCGACACGACTTCGCTGTTCACCGTGTCGACCTCTACCGAAGGTCTGACGCTCGATAGCGAGAAAGGCAGCAAGATGGCTATCAGTTTCCATGCGAAAGAGTCGTGGCGTGCTTCCGTCGATGCTGATTGGGCCACCGTGTCGCCCATGACAGGTTCGGCGGGCGACAACACCATCCAACTGATTGCCAAGTCGTTCAACAACACGGGCTCTGTGCGTCAAGGCACCCTTACGCTCGTGTCGGCTTCGGGCCGCGAAACCATTTGTTTCTCGCAGCAAAAGACCGACGTGGTCAATTTGGAGCAAAGCGAATACAGGGTGGACGTTGAGGGAGGCGACCTGAGTGTGAAATTCTCGTCCAACATACGCGGCTACAAACTCCTGGTGGTGTCGCAAGGCAACGCGCCCACTTGGATCAAGGGTAAGAAAGACGCCAATGTGAAGGGCGGCACCGATGTCGGTGCCGGCGAGGGCCTGGAGGAAAGCGAATACCAGTTTACCATTAGTGCCAACGACACACACGAGAGCCGTTCTTGCACATTCTACATCCGTATTGTCAATCCCGACAACCACGACGAGATCTACATCACGTCGGGCATGTTCACGATTGTTCAGGACGGCCTGCCTGTGGAAACCTCGACCGACTACTCTCGCAACAACACCGTCAAGCTGTTGCAGCAACACTCCGTTGGCGCTGGCGTGCCTGTTGTTATCATGGGTGATGGCTTTGTCGACACCGAGCACAACTCGGGGCGCTACGATGAGGTGATGCGACAAGCTATGGAGCAATTCTTCACCGAGGAGCCCGCCACATCACTTCGCGATTATTTCGACGTATGGCAGGTGAACATGGTGTCGAAAAACAATGCCTTTGGCACCGGCTACAAGACAGCGCTCGACATTGTGATGCAGGGAGGCGGCAGCTCGGATGTGCGTGGCAACTTCGACAAGATTGTGGCTGCGACCAAGAATGTGGACGACATGAAGACTCTGTCGCGTTTACGCGAGGCGCTGGTCATCGTGGTGGTCAACTCACCGCAACGTGCCGGAACCACCAACTTCGGCATATCCTTCGAGGGGGTGATGAGCAATTTCGCCATTGCCTACGTGCCGCTTATCAACAACGATCCTACAGGCGAAGACTTCCGATCGGTACTCTGTCATGAGTCGTTGGGCCACGGATTGGCTAAGTTGCTCGACGAATATGCATACGAAGCCAACAATACCAGTGTTCCCACAAGCGACGTGAACAAGTACCGCAACCTGCAAACCGCATACGGATGGGCAGCCAACGTGTCTTTCTCGGCTACCAACACGCCTTGGAACCATATCCTGGCCGACCGTCGTTACCAAAAGGCTGACGCCTATGGTGAGAAGTTGGGTGTTTACGAAGGTGCCTGCGGCTATATGCATGGCGCATGGCGTCCCACTGACGACAGCATGATGTTCCACAACCAGCATGGCTTCAACGCCCCGTCGCGCGAGGCCATCTATAAGCGCATCATGGCAACGGCCTATGGCGCTGCTTGGCTTTATGACTTCAATGCGTTTGCCGAGTTCGACCAGGCCCATCTTCCTCAGCCTGCCGCAACCCATGCGAAGACGCGTGCCGCCGGTGCGTTCCAAATCGTGGGTGAGCAGCCCACTATGCTTGGCAAGCCCATCATAGGACGCCCATAACAGATCTCATTCTTTTGTCCCCAATCAGTGTAATGACCTATTGGGGTTTATCCTACTTCATAAAACGTGAATTCGGCAATCCCGAATTCACGTTTTTCATATTCTTGCGCATTGTGATAGAGCCCATATCGATGGTAGCGGGGGAGGGGTTATCGATGGGCCCTAACGACGAAGGAGGTGTGGCAAGCCGTTCAACCGCTGGGTTGAAGGGTTTGCCACACCTCCTTGTGTATGTGGCGTTGGCCTTGCGGCCGCCGCCTGTCGATGCCGCCTAAGCGGTGTTAGAGTTTCACTACGAGGTACTTGCTGACGCTCCAGAACAACTGCGTGTCCTTGATGCGCAGTGTGGTGGTGCCGTCGTCGTTGTCCTTGAGCTCATACGATCCACCCGGCATCTGCGTCATGATCTTCGGATCGTCGGAGTTGAGACGGATGTTGTTGTAGTTGCGGATGTCCACGCGTGTGAAGTTGCTGGTGTTGAGGTCAGCCACGTTCACCTTTTTCTTGGCGAGGAATCCACCCTTGATGATGCCCTTGGCCTTGAGGTCCTTGGAGCTGCCAATGGCCACGAATCCCGTGTGGAGCGAAGCGTCTTGCTCGGCGATGGTGGTCTTCTGTGCCTCCATGGTCTTCGTCTGTGTCTCCACGGTGCCCTTGAGCTGTGTGTTGGTGCTTGTCAGGCTGTTCACATCCTCTGTGAGCTTGGCGATGTTGGTGTTCTTCTCGTTGAGCTGCGCCTCCAGGTCGGCGATCTTCTTGTCCTTCTCATCGAGCTGGGCCTTGTAATAGGCGATGAGCTTGTTGATGCGTTGGCCATAAGCCGACTTATTGTCCTTCACCGAAGCCTCGAGCTGTGCGATGCGCTCGCGCTGGCGCTTCAGGGTCTGCGCAAGGTCGAGCAGTTGGCTCTTCATCTTGTTCTTGTCGATGGCGCCGCCTTCCTTGTTGCCCATCTGTTGCAACATGCCCTCCTGTGCGGAGATGCTGTCGAGGCCAGCCGACATGACATTCACAAACTCAGCCATCTGGCGGATATCCTCCTGGTGGAGGCTGTCACTCATACTCAGGGAGTCGAGCTGTGATTGCAGAGCATCCGTTTTACCATTGCCGCAGCTGCTGACAGTTGCGGTTAGGGCAAGGCCGAAGAGGCCCGCGAGAATCATTTTCTTCATTTTCATAATTGTTGCCTTATGTAGTTTAACGTTGCAAAAATATGAATTAATCGCGCTATTGGTACTATTATCGCGTTTATTTATCGTTTTTTATGATTTATCCGTATTTTGTAACGAAAAAATGGCGTTTTTCCATCATATTTATCCAATAATCGTTTGGCTAATCGAACAAACGCCCTTAATTTTGCAGTTGTAACGCTCCGCATGCGCTACCTTGGTGCCACAGCGCAGGCGTAGTCTGTGTATCGCTGCTCCATAATCCATCCTTATGCCCATGAACGAGAACATTTTGCTGTCGGTTGTCATTCCCATTTATAATGTGGAGCGCACGCTTGCCCGCTGTGTGGAGAGCGTGTTGGGCCAGCATGTGGAGGGCATGGAGCTCATCCTGGTTGACGATGGCTCCACCGACCGCTCGGTGCTTGTGGCCAACCGCTACCAAAACCGGCCCCATGTGACCCTCATCCACAAGGCCAATGGCGGACTGTCCGACGCTCGCAACGAGGGATTGTACTACGCCAAGGGCCGTTATGTGACGTTTGTCGACTCCGACGACTACCTCTTGCCCGACACCTACGCGCCCCTGATGGCCATGCTTGAGGCCCATCCGGAGTACGACATCCTCGAATATTCGTTTGTGAGAGAAACCTCGTGCGGTCGGAAGACCATCAAACTTCCTGAGCGCGAATACACCCATATTGGCGATTATTGGTTGGGTTGCCGTGGCTATGAGCATACCTACGCATGGAACAAGATTTACCGTCGTTCGCTGTTCGACGGCACACCATGGGCCAAGGGTCGCCTGTTTGAGGACGTTTATGCCATGGGCGGCCTGTTGCCGAAGGTCCACACGCTTCGCACCACGAGCCGTGGCACTTACCGCTATACCTATAATCCATCGGGCATCACCGTCAAGGCCGACGCGCGTGGGTGGCGCGATCTGCTGCAAGGCCATCTGCGCATGTTGCACAACTATGACTTTCGGGGTCACGCAGACTTCGCACGTTATTATGCCGCGCTGCTCAATATTCAGCTGACGACCTTCGAACTCTCGGGTGACGAGCGTGATATCGTGCTGCCCAGCCTGCCTTATCGTCACACGTGGAAGCTCTGCGTGCTGCATCTCTTGGGCATGCGACGTCTGTGCCTGCTCCATCGCCAAGCCAAGCGCTGCCTGCAAGTGGTAAGTAGAGCAATCCATGAGGTCAACTAACGGCATCGTCCCTCATGGGCCATTGGCCACGAGGCTCGGCGAAGCCTAACCCAATGTGAGGAGGAGACATTGAAATCATAAATAGAAAAACGATTCAGCTATTCCGACTTGAATGGCTGAATCGTTTTGCATTATCCCAAATTGGTCATTAGATTTTAATTCTTGTTAGCGTTTGTTTCGAGCAGGTTGCGACAGGCGCGGTGAAGCCATAGCGGGCTATGGCGAAACGCGACTGGAAGCAAGATGCCGAAAGAAACGCTGACAAGAGTTGAAAAGAATCCATAAGATCCTAACCATTCGCCTTTTTCGGTCTAATGACCGATTGGGGATTATGCTTAGCTGTGGGGCGCTGTAGGCTGAAGAGGCTATTGTTGTGGTGTGTCGGCCATTTTCTCTTGTAGCTCCTTCAGGTTGATCTTTCGGTGCGCCTTCACGCGATCGAAGCCCTGACCGTACACACCGATGACAGCCGACTGCGCCACGAAGGCGTTGGGATCGATCTCGTCGATGAGATCGAAGATGAAGCTCGACTCGCTTTTCTTGGCGATGCAGTAAATAACCTTGATGTCTTTCTTGGTGAAGAAGCCGTTGCCATTGAGCGTGGAGCAACCACGGTCGGCTATCTTGTTGATGGCCAATCCAATCTCCTCATACTTATCGGATATGATGAAGAACTGCACGCTTCGGCGCAGCGAGTTGACGAGGTGGTCGACCACAAACGAGATGACGAACAGCAGCACGTAGCCGTAGAGCACCTTCTCCCAATCGCGTAGCACCACGTAGGACGAGGTGATGATCGTGAGGTCGCAGAACAGGATGATGTGGCCGAGCGACACGTCGCGGTACTTGTGGACCATGGCGGCGATGACGTCCGATCCGCCGGTCGATCCACCGGCCGACAGTCCCAGTCCCACGCTGGATCCGAGGAACACGGCTCCCACCATGCACGCCATGAATTTCTGGTCGGCAAGCAGATGGAGGTCGGGCGGTATGACGCTTTGCAGCACCGCCGATGCCACGGTGAACACCACCACGCCATAGATGGTCTTGGCGCAGAATCGCCAGCCCAGCACCTTCAGCGCCACGATGAGCAGCACGGCGTTGAGCGCGAAGAAGGTGTCTTGCACAGGGATGCCCGTGCCCCAATAGACGATTGAGGCCACACCGATGATTCCGCCCGTGGTGATCTCGTTGGGCAACAGAAACAGGTTCAGGCCAATGACGCCAAGCAACATGGCGATGGTAATGATACCGTAGTCGCGCAGCTGGCGCAACAACTTACCTTTATTTCTTCTTGATTCCATAAACGGTAGTATCTTTAGATGATGGTTCTAAGGTGTTGCAGTGGCGTGTTGTGTTGTTACGTGCTTATATGGCGGTTATTGGTTCACGGCCTTGCTCAGGCGCACCGTGCGGCGCGAGGCGTAGCAGTAGGCGTCTACCAGGCCGTTGGTGTAATGGTCCTCGTAGCCCTGCTCCAGCAGTCGGAACCCGCTGTTCTTCACTTGCTCCACGAGGTTTTCGTATGCCTTGTTGTTGAACACACCGATTGTGATGTCTTTCGTCACGGCCACGTAGCTCGACGTGCCCTTGCGCTGCGGCTGCGGCGTGTCGGTGTAGACGCCCTGTCCCACCTTCTTGGCGGGCAGACAATTCTTATAGAGCATGGTGTCGTAGCTGTCGAGGCGATACACGGCGTAGCCCACGAGCGTCTTGTAGCCATACTTGCTGGCCAGGGCCTTGAGGTCGGTGCGGCCCAGCACCACGTCGGCGGCGTCTTTCACGCTGGCAAACTCCTTGTTGGCGTTGGGGTAGGCGGGTACCTCGGTGGGCAGCTCGGTGACCACGGGGCGCGACTCGTCGAACGAGGGCAGGGTGGCCACGGGGTGCTTTGTGCCGCAGCTGCCGAGCAGCATCACTGCCACAGAGGCCACGGCCAGGATGAGGGTTTTCTTCATGGTTTCGCTGATGGGGTGTTGGGTATTAAGTGAGTATCTCATATTCTATGTCGTTGCACAAGTTTTGTGTAGGCATGTTTTCTGTATGCAAAGATAATAAGAATAACCAAATGCGACAAGCAATAGCGCTTCCTATTTCGCCATTCGCCCCCATTATTTTTCTGGCGACGCCATGCGGAAGGGGCGGCGCGGTGGGGTCATAGGCTGTGAAACGTGGGTGGTTTGGACCATCGTAGGCAATGCGTTCGTTGGCTCGCGCGCTCCAGTCGTTCATCGTCATTGGGTCATGATGGCGGCATTTTTCCTATGGTTTGTTCACATTTTTATGGTTTTGTAACCTCCATCTCATATAAAAGCCGTACCTTTGCCATCGACCATTGAAACGCAGCTATCGTTATCTTAGCTACACGGCCTTCGGCGAGCCCTGGCGCTGCCGCCACATCGCATCCATCTTACGCATAGCAGACAACGCATCGATTCTACAATATCTATAACAATAAACAATTAACTTAATTTCTGCTTATGGAAAAACAATTACTAAACTTTAAGACGCTCCTCCTCGTCTGCCTCATGGCGTTGTTGGGGGGGGTGAGAGTTAGTGCCCAAGAGAAGACTGTTACGTTTGTTGCGGGGACAGATAAGGGTGCCAATTCCGCCTCAGGGAAAAAAGACATCCTTACTAAGGATGGTGTAACGATTAGTTGTACTTCTGCAGCCTTTGCTACTAGTGAGTACAGATTTTATGCTTCTTCTTCTGCAACTATTGCCGTTGAGTCTGGAAACATTACTAAAGTCGAGTTTACTTGCACAGCAAGTGAAACCGCTAAGAATGGTCCTAGTGGTTTTAGTAAGTCCTCTGTTGGAAAGTATTCTTATAGTGGTAATACTGGTACGTGGGAAGGAAGTTCCCAAGAGATTAAATTTTCCAAGCTTACTCAACAGGTTCGCGCTTCAAAGATAGTTGTAACTTACACCTCTGATGATAAACCTCAGAAGAAGACAACCACATTGACTTTTGCTGATCCATCCAATAAGACATTCGAGGTCAATGCAACCGAGGGTACAACCTTTGCCAACGTTGCAACGTTGAGCCCTGTCGTTGAGGGCGCTACTATTTCTTATGAGTCGAATAATGTTGAGTTGGCATCTGTTACCAACGATGGCGAGGTAACTGTTACAACTGACAAGGCTGGAACTGCTACCATTACGGCCTCGTTCGCAGGCAATGACAATTATGAGGCTTCTACTGCCAGCTACACAATTACTGTAAAGCCCAAAGAGGTAGTTGGTGAGAACAGATGGGTTAAGACAACTCTGAGCGATTTGCTTCCCACCGATCAGGTGGTTATCGTTGATGTCACGTCTCAGCGCGCTATGAGTAACGATAAGGGCACAAGCGCTGCCCCTACGGCTGTGTCTGTCACTTTGGACGGAGAAACGCTTACAGGCACTGTGGCTGACAATTGTGTATGGAATGTAACCAAGAACAGCGATAACACCTATACGTTCTTCCCCAATGGTACAACCGAAAAATGGTTGTACACCACAAATACTAATAATGGTGTGAGAGTAGGAACAAGCGAAAACAATTGTTTTGAGGACTTCTCGGAAGGCTCTTACAACGGTTTGAAGAACACTGCGACAAGCCGATTTGTGGGCGTTTACGATAGCAAAGATTGGCGTTGTTATACATCAGTAAATCAAAACATCGAGAATACTTCAATTGCTTACTACAAGTATGCAAGTAACAAGACCGCAACAAAAATCGTCTTTGAGAAGGGCGACGCCACGTTCGACCAAGGCACGGAAACCCCTATCTACGAGAATGCCGCTAAGGTGACCACTGCTGATGGAACGGTAGTGGAAGGAGCTACGGTAACTTATACGTCAAGCGATGCCGAGCATGCTGTGGTTGACGAGAAGGGTGCAGTCCTTGTTGATGCCACTGTCCCAGGCACCTACACCATCACGGCCTCTTTCGCTGGCGACGACACTTATGCGTCAGCAAAGGCTTCTTATACCATTACTGTTAATAAGGTGTTGCAGCTTACAGGTGAGGGTACCTTAGACAAGCCTTATACTGTAGCCGACGTGATTGCAATTGTCAATGACGGCGCGCAGACAACTGATCCTGTTTACGTCAAGGGTGTTGTTAGCAAAGTGGTATCAACTGCTAATAACATTGAGCAATATAAGAATTGTGATTATTTCATTGTTGACGAAGAAGGTTCATCTGCTTCTGTTGAGGCATTCCGTGGAAAGTATCTCGGCAACACAGACTTTACGTCTCTCGACCAAATCGCCGCAGGCGACAAGGTTATTCTTTGTGGTGTGATGACTAAATATAAAGACATCGTCGAGTTGGATAGAGACAACTACATCGCAAAGTTCTGGGATATAGCAGAATTGGTGCTTGACGAAAAAGCAGACAACAACACCATTGAAGCCAAGCGTCACGCTACTGTGTATATGGATCGCACCTTCAACGCCAACGCTTGGAACACCTTGGTCCTTCCGTTTGACATGACTGCCGAGCAGGTCACTGCAACCTTCGGCGCCGACACCAAACTGGCTAACTACATGGGCACTACCATGAATGAGGACGGCACATATACCTTGAATTTCAAAACCACAGACGTTATCAAGGCAAATACTCCAGTGTTTGTTTATGGTGCCAAGAACGTTGATACCCAAACCATTGAGGATGTCAACGTGGTAGTGGGCGATCCCGTTGCCACTCCTGCCAGCGCAGCATTCGCCTTCCAAGGCAGCTACGGCAAGATGCAGGTCAACGCCGGCGACTGGTTTATCTCGAGCGACAACAATTTCTATCGCGCCAAGGGTACAGAGAGCATGAAAGCCACTCGCGCCCTGTTCCGTGCCACAACAGCCGAGGCTGCCGCCAAGGGCTTGACCATCAGCATCGACGGTGAGGCAACTGCCATCCAAGGCATAGTGACTGATAAGGCCGACAGCGACGCTCCCGCCTACAATTTGGCTGGTCAGCGTGTGTCCGACAACTACCGTGGTATTATCATCAAGGGTGGCAAGAAATACCTCAATAAGTAAAAACATCAATTATCTTCTTTGGTCGCATGCCGCTTCGAATAGAAGAAGCGGCATGGACCAAAACCGAATATTCACCATTTATAAATAGCGTAATTATGGAAAAGAAATATGTAAAACCGGCTATCAACGTTAAGGAGATCGAAATGGAAAACTTCATTGCCGCTTCGGTGGGAGGCACTACGGGTTTGCCTGAGGGAACGCCGAACCCAGGCAATGGCGGTGAGAGTGATGGTACGCCCGAACCTGGTGCCAAGCTCAACACCTTCACTTCCGTTTGGGACGACTAATCCCCTTGCTGCCTGAGCACGACGAGGTTCTGCTCAGGGGGCGGAAAACCAACAGAAACCCAAATCTAATGACCGATTTGGGATAAAAAAGAGCCCCACCAGTTTTTTGACGCTGGTGGGGCTTTATTGTGGGGGATTCTTATATTTTATGTGGTATGCGCTTTGTGCCCTCATGGGCTTTCCGCGCTTGTCTTGCCTTGTGTGACTTGGCCTTTACGCCAGCTTCAGTTGGAGCTGCATGTCGTAGTCGCGGGCCATGCGTCGCATGTTGATAAGGGCGTAGCGCATGCGTCCCAATGCGGTGTTGATGCTCACATTGGTGGTGTCGGCAATCTCCTTGAATGATAGCTGCTGGTAATAGCGCATGTAAACCACTTCGCGCTGGCTGGGTGGCAGATGGTTCATCATCTTGCGCACGTCGCATAGCACCTGGTCGTTGAGCATGTGGTCTTCGATGTTGGCCACCATGACGCTCTCTTGGCCGAGGTTCGACAGGTCGTTGTCCTCGGTCGGCTCCACGATGCGCTCAGAGCGCTGGTCGCGATACCAGTCCATGATGACGTTGTGAGCAATGCGCATGCACCATGCGCCGAACTTTCCGGTCGGTGCATATTTGCCGTGTTGCAGCTTCACGATGATTTTGACGAACGTCTCTTGGAAGATGTCGTTGGCCATGTCCTCGTCGCGTACGACGAACATGATATATGCGAAGATTTTCGATTGGTTGCGTGACAACAGTTCATCGAAAGCCTCGTTGTTACCATCCACATAGCATAATGCCAACTGTTCGTCGGTCATTTCTGCAAGTTTCTTCATTTCTTAGTAAGTGTTTAGTTATGAAGTAAAGATGTGTCGATAGGCTATCGTTTTTTAACAAATGTTGAACTATTGTGGGGTTTCATTTGCAAATTTATGGAATTATTTCTTTTTTACCAAACATTTGCGGAAAAAAAAGAGCGCACGCCGCAAAAGCCAGTGCGCTGCGTTGCCGCCACTCCGACGTAGTTGGTCTCAGCCGAGCGCCCACGTTTGTGCGTTAAATCTGGGAGAAAAATGTGTGGTGAGTAACCCTTTGCCGCGCTTCTCTGTGTGTAGCGCAATGTGTCTTGTCCGATATTTTGGTGCAAAAGTTGTGCGGCGTTTTTTGTTGAATGAGCCACCGAATCCATCGTTTTTCTGCCCTCGCCACGCCAAATTTGCGGCATGCGCTCACCGTTAGGCATCTTTCGTGTTGCGATACCTACCTAACCGCCCCTCGAAAGGCCATGTTTCGCGCCTCGAAAGTACGTATTTTTTATAAGTGATTGAGAATGAGATAAGTTTTTATCTCATAAAAAGAAGAGGTTACGAATTAGAAATAAACAGAATGTAGCATCCTGCTGTGATTTGCATAACCATCCAAAGAACTCTTTCGGTTGCAAAGGTACGATATTTAATCGGGGATAAAGAATGTTTTAAGATTTTTTATCCTCGATTTTTTGCTTGGATAAATCTGTTTTTATTAACCATACTCTTCTCTATTCTTTGCTATTTCCATTTCAATCCATTCAAACATATGTGGCAAGGGTTCCTGTTTTTTGAATGGTCTATTTCGTTTGCATATTCTCAT
>ERZ1026894.1109-NODE-1109-length-17020-cov-32.201474_pt1 | contig 17020 bp, 16 predicted proteins | sample MGYA00380177_ERZ1026894 | MGnify/ENA primary metagenome ERZ1026894 (study PRJEB33269, sample SAMEA4719813) | human gut metagenome | biome: human-associated habitat; feature: organic feature; material: feces | place: Cameroon | collected 2013-10 ... | reverse complement strand
CAAATGCGCAGTGGAGGCACAGGTTTATGACATGGGAACAGGAAATGGCCATTCAATCAAATGAAAAAGCCAAGGAACTTGCCAAAGAACTTGCTCAAGATATGGCTCAAGAAATTGCCCAAGATATGGCTCAAGAAATTGCTCAAGACATGACAAATCAGAAAGTTATTGAAACTGCGCAAAAAATGCTTAAAGAAAAAATAGGAACACCAGAGCAAATTTCAATAGTCACAAGTATTCCGCTTGAAAAAATTTTAGAGCTTAAAAAGAAAACGCAATAAGCTCTTACAGTTTTATTCCTGCGCTCAATGTGAATGATGCTCCTGGCGCAGGATAGCCGTCAACATGGACATATTGGAAGTCAAAGACGTTTTGCCACAATAGCTGCGCATAAAGTTTTTTTCCTGTCCAAGAAAGTCTCGTGTCCAAATTAAAATAATCCGGCACATAAATAGTATTGCTGTTGCTTGTATATTTTCTTGAATTATAGGAAAAAACATTTGTCCAAGTAAAGCTATCAAAAAACGAATATTTTTCCGTCAAAGAAAAAGTATGAATAGGTGTGTACATTATTTGATTTCCATCTGTACTGCCGCCAGAAGTCAAGATCGCCTTACAAAAAGTATAGCTTGCAGAAAACTCTAAGTTGCCCAAAAGTTTTTTAGTAGAAAAATAAAAGTCTGCGCCCCAGTTAACAGAAGAACCCCAGTTGTCCGGTGACCAGGAACCACTTGAATCGCCAACCCATCCGATTTTGTCTTTATAAAAAATCAGGAAAGGCTTTAGAGAAAATCCGAATTTTTGCGAGTAAGAAAGTCCTGTGTAAAACGAATACGCACTTTCGCTTTTTAAATCCGGGTTTCCGATTCCGCCATCGCCTGAATAATAAAGCTGCTGAAAAACCGGATTTGTTATGTTTTTTGAAGCCTTAAAGAAAAACACAAAATTTTCTAAGTTCCGTTCTGCGCAAAAACTGTAAAGCAAACTCAAAGTATTTAAAGGCTCAAAATAATCGAGTGGAAGCGACAGCAAAAAGTTCCAGCCAAAATATTCAAACTTCACAGATGGAGAAAAGAACGCAGAAAAAAGCGAATGTGAATAAGCTACATTTTCTTTGCCGGAAGAAATTTCATCAGAAAAATCGTAGGAGCAAAGCGCGTAAAATTCCAAAAAGTCCAAGACAGAACTTTCCGCCTGAAAAGAAAAATTGCTTACTTTGTATTCGTTTCCCAAATCTGAAAAACGGGCGTGCTTTGTGTAGTCAAGGTCTGAATATTTGTATGACGGCAGAACTTTTAAATTCCATTTTTCAAATGGAAGAAACACAGGAAGCGCAAAAACAAGCCAAAGGTCTTTTTGATTTTCCTCTGTAAAATATGCTCCGCCAGTTTTTCCGCAGTTGGCATCGGAACAGCTTGCATAACTTGAAAATCCAAACGAAGCTCCAGGAAATTTCTGCGTGGCAAATTCCGCAAAAAGCGAGTTGTTAAAAAGAGTGCGTTCGTAGCCTGAATATTTTTTCTTGTAGTCTGAATACGAATCGCTAAAATCCGGCTTGTAAGTTGCATCCAACGAACGGTAGCCAAAGTGATTTTTCTTGTGCGAAACATTAAAAGATTCATGCACAAAAAGCGACGAGCCGTTTTCAAAAATAAGCGGAACTGAAAATTCAGCCCTTGCAGCAGGACTGTCGTTCACAGATGAAAGATAGCTTTTACTTTTTAATTCCGCGCCGGCATGAATCTTTCTAAAGTCGCAGGAAACCGTGGTTATGTAAATTGCAACAGAGCCGTTTACCGTGGCAGGATTTACTTTTATGGATTTTACAGTTGCAAAGTCTAAAGTTGAAAAATCAAACTTGCCGGTATTTGGATCATTCACAAGAACATTGTTTATGTAAACTTTTATTGAAGAATTCCAATAGCCGTGAAATGTAAGCTCATTGTTTCCTTTTTTAAATGCAAAGCCCGCGCTTTCCAAAGCCTGTTCTGCACAAGAAAAAGAAGACAAAGCATCTTCGTCCAGAACGATAAGCTCTGGATTTTTTGCGCGGTGAATTGTTGTTGTAATGCCCGGAAGCTCCAGTTCCTGAGAAAAGGAATACAAAGAAGCAGACAAAGCAAAGAGAAAAGCAAACAGATTTTTCATATCAATGACATCTTCGGGATTTGCCCCCGAAGATGAAAAAAATTATTCTACTTTAGAAAAAACATTTTTAGTTGGAACAATAGAAGAAGAAACTGCGCGGCCAGTTTTGTCTGCACCAGATGAAGAAGAAGTCCAATAAGTTGTGTTAAAACAATCCGCATTATTAAATGCAAATTTTTCAACGGCCTCATCAAGAGTTGTTATATTTTTATAAGCATCTCCTGCAGCACCTTCAATATAAATCTTTGTGTCACTAAATACAGAATCTTTATTTACAGAAGTTGGAATTTCACCATTCTTTGTAAGGAACTGAAATTTTACGCCATACCAGCAACCAACGCTTGGAGTACCATACGGCGAATATTTTGCCTGAAAAAGAATTACACCAGAATGCTTATCCAATTCACTATCAGAAATTCCATCAGAAGAATCTGCACCAGAGAGAAGATTGTAAACAACATAAACTTTGTTTGAATCTTTTAAGTTAAGATATTTCACTTCCGAATCATAGGTATTAGGATTTTTAATATAATCAGAATTTTCAGTTAAACCATCAATAGAATTAAGAGCTGCACATGAACTTGCTGTAGCGTAAGCAATTGAAGGACGCAAAATAAAAGCAATCTCAGCCCCATAATTACTATATGCAGTTGTGGAATACACTCCGCTGACGGGGTCGTCAGCGGAAAGCTCGACGGGGTAAAGAGAATAATGAATGCTATCATCATCGTCGTCATCTGATTTACAGCTTGTGAAAGAAACTGCGACAAGTGCAGACATCAAAAGCGCGGTCAATACCAACCAAGCGCGGTTAAAAGAAAATTTTGTGTTTTTCATAAAAAACTCCATTGTATTAAAATTTTACAGTTCACTGCGGAGCTGTATAAGATGAATTATTGCCTTATAAAATTAGCTGGCTTTGTAAAACCATTCATAATTAAATAATCATAACTAGAAGGAAGTTCTTCCTTAGAATATTTCTTTGGTGCTCTAATTTTTACATAAGCAAAATTATTATTTGTATACCACCAAATATTGAAAGCGTAATTTTGTGTTCCATCAGAAAGTAAATATGCATACGATAAAGGTTCGCCATTTTTCCCATCAGTCCACTTAACACCATTCTTTATTTGGTATTCTTTTCCATCATAAGTAATAGAACTTTTTGTTACTATCACTTCAATGCTTCCGTTACTATACGTTCCTTCCTGCACATAAACATCAACAGGCTTTGGCTTATCCTTCAGTGCAAGATAAATATCATAACTTTCCAAAGACAATTCAGCAGAACCAGATTTCAATTCATGAACATAGGAATCTTTGTTAACATAAAATGAATTAGGCAAACCATACCACCAGTAATCCACAATTTTATCTTCTGGAATTGTGTAGCTAGGAATATGGCTTTTTATTTCAGCCCAGGTCCAAGTTTTTGCAACATCAGAATCCTCTTTATATCCGCCTATCCACTCTCCTCTTTCCACTGTCCAATATTCCAAACTGCTATCTTTTGACTGAACAGGCACTCCAAAGTAGAAATTAAAGACGTAGTGCATCTTTGTTTCTGTAGGACCATTAAATGTGTCATCCATATCCAGAGCAGCATCCAAAGCTTCCGCAGGGCTGTCGTACCAATCAGAAGACCACTTAACATTCCATACCCCCCCCGAAATTTCAGTAAGGGTACAATGATTCCAAAACAGACCTTGCTTTGTTACAAAAGGCTCGTTTCCAGTTATGCCGGGACTTGTTGAACCAGCCGCACCTTTTTGAGAAGTGTGAGCCAAAAGCAAATCATAAGTTTTTGTATTCTCGTCATATTCTGTGGCAAGAATATTTGCAAACCAGTAATGATTATTATCCTGAGTAATGCTAAGTTTTGCGCCAATCTGCAACTCCCAGCCTCTATTATTCAATTTATATTTTCCATCAAAATTTGAAAGGTAATCAGACTTTAATGCAGGAACTTTTTCATAGTCAAAAAACGAAGCGCTGTTATCCGCGGCAATCTGCATACCTGTTGCAGAAAGAAAATCGCATTTAAAGTAAACATTGCCATCGCTTTCTTTATAAAAAGAAACTTCAGAAGTTTTTCCTATTTCGCGTATATTTGTAGAATAAATAATTTTTGCTTTTATTATGCCGTTTTCTTCTGCGGTAAGCTGAATCCATCGTTCCGTATTAATACCGTCCGGCATATAATTTAAATAAACAATCTTTTTATCTTTATCTTCTGGAAAATCAAATCTATATTCATTTGAAGCAAACCACACAGTATTTGCAACTTCTTCATAAAGCAAGGCTCTTGCATTATTTTGATTTTCATTATTTGAGACTGAAGAAGAATTAGGTTCTAAAGTTCCGTTATTGAACAAATCCTCTACATTGTCCATGCACGAGGCAAAAAGAAAGGAAAGTAAAAAAAAGGCAGAACACGCCTTTATGAACTTCATTTAGATGTCCCCCTAAACGAAAAAAAAAAGTTAAGAGAAGTCCGGATTTTACGGTGGTGGGTCCTCAGCTGAATTCCACAGCATATTCTCTTGCATTTATATAGAAATAAATGCGATTACACATATTCCCCGGTCAAGCCGGAGAATGGCAGTATTACAGTCAGTTTTTCTTTACAGAATGTGGCTTACGTAGAAACCGCAAGACCAAGCGTTGCGTGTTTTTCCGTCGAACGCCTTTCTGTTTTCCAAGTTCAGGTTAAGATCAAAGTCAGTCTTTTTAGAGAACTTGTATTTTACAGAAGGACGGATTGTAAAGATGTGTCCGCCGTTCCAGTCATCATCATTCCAGTCCTTGTTTTTAGAACCGAATGCAAGAGAACCGTAAGCATTGAACTGGAAGTCCTTGTTAATAGGAACAATAAGAGCAGCTCCAGCGTACCAAGCGAATGTATAATCGTCATTTTCAAAGAAGTTCAAGCCAGCTTCCGGACGCAAAGAAAGTTTTGAGTTAGGAACAGAGAAAGTAATCGCGCCTCCAATTCCGTAAGCCTCGTCATCCTTTTCTTTTGTGAACAAAGAATCCATTGCAAGATAAACTTCAAGCAAAAAGTTTTTTGCGCCGATTGTTGAGCCAGCGTAGAAGTTTGCGGCATCTTCAAATGCGCCTTCCATTGCGGCACCAATGCTGATCCAGTTTACAGGATCAAATTTTACACCAAAGTTTACAGCAGGATCATCTGTGTTAAATCCATTAGGAATAGCAGCTCCAGCTTCAAAGTTCATCTTTCCTTTTGAAACATATCTTACGCCAAGACCTCTTCTTGCATAGGAATTTGAATAAGGAATGAATCCTACAACGTCCGCAGTGCCAGGAGCATCTACTTTGAACTTATAGTAGCCTGCGCAGTCAGATGAAGTTGAGCTAGGATAGAACGAGCCTGAGCGGTCATCGTAAGCTGTGCTGAATCCGCCCTGTCTTACGTGAGCATTAGGTCCCCAAACCCAGTCGCCGTATCCCGGAGCAGGTCCGACTTTCCAATTGAGTTTTGTTCCCATTCCAAAGTCAAAGTTGCGGTTAATATGGTAAACAAAGTTCAAATAAAAAGCATCTGTAATTGTGTTGTTTGAATTAACTGAGTTATCTCTACCATCTACATTCGTATTACGACTATGGCGTCCATAATGAAGAGCAAGCGGATTCAAGTTTGTTGTTCCAATTTCAAAGTTGTCAACATCGCCACCGTTTTCATAGTTTGCCAATGCGCCCATGTTGAGCATTCCGTCCATCGTGAACTTGCCCTGATCAAATCTTGCCTGAAAAATATCAGTAAAACCATAGAACATTGTGTCGCCGTCAAACGGGTTTCCAAATCCAGTCCACAAAGTGTTCTTAATCTGCGCTCTTTCCAAAACCTGCGCGCTAGCAGCCGCTCCAACAAAAAGAGCAATGGCAATTCCCAAAACAACCTTTTTCACTTAAAGCCTCCAAAAGTTAAAAAAAAGTGTTATAAACAAAGTAGCATAATATTAGTTACTAATTCTACAGAGAAAACACAAAAAAAGCAAATGGCACAGCTGATTATTCAGTTTCTCCCAATCTCTGTTCAACAAGTTTTATTATCTTTTTTTGGTGTTTTCTGAGTTTTCTTTACAAATACAACTCCAATTAAAATAATTTGCCCTTTTTGATACTTGAATAAAGAACGAAGCTCATTTGATTTTATTTCAAAAATATTGCCATAAATCGGCTTTACTCTGACAAATTATATGCCCAAGTTTTCAATCTTTTCATACTCCGACTTAAGCAAATCCTGATGAGACTGTTCCAACTTAGAAATTTCAATATTCACAGCAGAAAGTTTTTTCACTTTAAACTTCATAGTTTTAATATGATAGATATTTTGAAATCGTCAACATATTCAAAAAAAAAAGAAAATATCCTTGCAGTTTTTGAAAAAAAAAGTATATATAGTTAATAGTTGATTCAATCGTTTATGGAGGAATTATGAAAAAAACAGTCAAGGCAATGATTCTTTTTATACCGGTGGCATTTTTACTTTCGTGTGCTTCTATGCCAGGCAGACAGGACTCAGAAATCACTGCGGAAAAAAACACGGCGGCAAAAGTCATTCCTATAAACAATCAGCTTCCAGAAGGAACTCTTGAGCTTATAGACGGATTTGAAGAAGAGAACTTTTGGTATGCGCTGGGAGAAACAAAAAGCGAAGACTATTCCACAGACACAGACACCACGGAAGAATGGAGTTCGCAAGGAGATTTCTGCGCGCAATGGAGCTTTGCAAAAATTCCAGAAAACTCAAAAGCTTCATTTATAATAGAAAATCTCGCGCAAAAAGACTGGTCGGACGCAAAAGCCTTGATTGCAGACATAAACAACACTTGCCAAAATCCACTTGCAATTCTTTTGGAAACTCAAGGAGGACCTCATCATATAATTTCAAGAACAAAAGAAATTTTCCTTGGAATAGGCGAAAACATAAATGTCTACTTTGACCTGCTACATGAAATAACAGATGAAAACGGCAATCAAATTTCCGCCATAATCGAAAACGACGACATAAGGAGCGTTTCTTTCCAAATAAAAGGCAAAAGTTTTTCAGGCTCAGTCTTTGTTGACAACATAAATCTTGTTTATTAATTGTCAGACGGAATCATAAGGACAACTGGACGCGACTCCTGCACAACTATTCCGTAACCAGTTGCCTTGCATGGCTGCAAAACATATTTCTTTTGAGGCGAATTGCTTTCTTCCACAAACAATTTGTAAACTCCAGAAAAACGCGCGTTGTTTTCAGAATCAGGTCGAAACTGAATATATGAAGAGTCTTCATTCACAAAGCAAGTGTAAATTCCTGTTTCCAAAAAACCTTCAGATTCCATTGAATATTTTCCGTCCTGAAGCTTAACAGTAGAGCCGTCTGGAATTTTCCAGATGCCGTCTTTTTCAAAAGCTTCTGAAATGCCAGCCGGCTTTGACGAAGCATTTTTCAAAAACATATTCTTTCCTATTTTTTTATAGTTTCCGTCCCAAACTGCGTTTTCGCTTATAAGCATCCGGACATCATCCTGAATTCTTATATGAATTTCATCTGTGCTTTTTAAGCTTATGTCAACTCTGCGCTGAAGATTTTCAATTTCCTGATTTATAGTGGAAAGATAAATTCCGTTGCGCCGAATATTGCTGTGCGCCCATTTGTAAACTTCTTCCGTATCGTCCTTGAAAAAAATAATCTCACGGGAATCATAGTCAAAGAAAACATAACGCAAGTTTCCGTTTGACTCAGTCATATACCAAAGTCCGCTCAAAAATTTTGCGAACGTCGAAACTGTTCCGTCCTGAATTTTCGCAAGCTCTTTTGCCGCAATTCTGCTTCCTGCCACGCGGATAGTTCTTGTCTTTACATAGCTATTTTCTGAATGCTTCCATTCGTACCGAACCTGAAGCTGATCAGCACTGCCCGGTCTCTCTGTGTCTGAAGTATAAACCCAGATTGGAAAGCTCGTGCCGTTTGCCTTTGAACGTTCATAGGCATCATAACGGTCTAGCTGCTGAATAAAAATTGTTCCGTCGCCGCGCAAATCGGCAATCTTTTTAAGTGAAAAGTTTCCGCCTGCATTTGAAATAAAAAATGCCTGAAGAATGGAATCTCCGTTATCTGCAAATCCCTGATAAACCAAAGCGGTTCTATGCTCCCCGGTCAAATCCATGCCGGTATAAGAAAATGTCTGCGCCTGAGAAATTTCCGTGGCAATAACAGCTTTTCTTTCGTAAACAGTTCTCTGCGGATTATAAAGTCCCACCAAAATCGCAAGATACGGACTGTCCATCGTCCTGATTACATTCACTTGATCATCAAAGCCATCGCCGTCAAAATCCATGCTCACAATGCCTATCAAGGTTTCATTGTCTTTAAGCGGAATAAGAGAAACAAGCGCGTTATCCTCTTCCATTGAAGAAAATGCTGAATTCTTTTTTTCTTCCGCGGAACTTGACATCGGCACAACAACAGAAGCTGAAGAATTATTTTTATCCGGCGTATAGAAATAATTCTTTGCAATAAACGCAACCGCTACTGCCGCCACAATCACAATAAAAAGAGCAAGTGTAACTTTTTTCTGCATAGAAAAATAATACATGAGTTGGAAATGATTTTCAAGGCGAAGCAAATTTCAACACAGGGCAAACGCATTATAAATAATTTAAGTAAAGTTTGCGCGAAGGAACGGTTCCTGGGGCAAAAACACTCTGATTGTTGCGACCGGCTTGAGCGGGCAATTCTATAGTTACTTTGCAACAATCAGCGTGTAGCGCATTATTGCGCGATTTTGAACCAGAAAACCGTGTCTGGGAGCCAGTTTTATGCTGAATACATTTATAATGCGTTTGCACTGAATTTCAACAGGACTGAAACAAAAAAAGGCTGCCCGATTTTTGGACAGCCAGCAAAAGCTAAATGCTTACAGTTTTATTTCTTTGGAAAGAGTTTCTTAAAGTCAACAAGGACAAGACTTGAATCTCTTGCGCTGTCGATGTCTGTGATTTTTCCAAGTTTCTTGTAGAATTCAATAAGAGGCTCTGTTTCTTTTCTGTAAACCTCAAGACGGTGAGTTATAGACTCAAGCTTGTCGTCTTCGCGTGTAAAAAGTTCTCCGCCGCATTTGTCGCATTTGCCTTCAACTTTTGGAGGCATAAATTTGACATTGTAGTTTGCCTTGCAGTTTTTGCATACACGGCGATTTGAAAGGCGCGCAATAATCAAGTCGTTGTCAACTTCAAAATTAACAACCTTTACATCGATTCCAAGCTTTTCAAAAGCTTCTGCCTGAGGAATTGTGCGTGGAAATCCGTCCAAGATAAAGCCGTTCTTGCAGTCATCTTTCTTGAGCCTGTCCTCTACAATTTCAAGAACAACATCATCGCTTACAAGTCCGCCGGAATCAAGAATCGCCTTTACTTTTTTTCCAAGCTCTGTCTGGTTCTTGATGTTCTCGCGGAAAATATCTCCTGTTGAAATCTGAGGAATTCCGTACTCTTCAGCAACCTGCGCCGCCAAAGTTCCTTTTCCTGCTCCAGGTGGTCCTAAAAAAATAAAATTCATTTGCTTTGCTCCCGTAAAATTTTAGCGTGCTCTTATAAAAACACCGCATGATATTATAAATCAGAATTTTCAAATTCTCAACCAAATTTAACAATGTAGTTTTTCTTTTTTCCGCGGCGCAAGACAATCACTTTTCCTTCAATTGCAAGCTGTCTTGTTACAGGCATATTTTCATCCATAAACTTTTCGCCATTTAAAGTTATTGAGCCTGCCGCAAGAAATTCCCTTGCCTCGCGTTTGCTTGAAGCGATTTTGTTGTTCACAAGCACGTCAATCAGTTTTTCGCCTTCTGAAATAGTGGCAGTCGGAACATCCTTAAATCCAATCTCAATGTCCTTTAAGCTAAGAGATTTTACATTGCCAGAAAACAGGGAATTGCTTATGTTCACGGCTTTCTCAAACTCTGCCGCTCCGTGCAAATCAGTTATAATTTCACGAGCCAAAGCCTTATGCGCCTCACGAAGTTCAGGCTTCTCCTTGTTTTTTGCCTCAAGCTCTTCAATCTGGTCTTTTGAAAGGAAAGTAAAAATCTTAAGGTAGTCAACAACCATTGAATCGTCAACATTCACGAGGTACTGATAAAGCTCATAGCTTGAAGTTTTATTCAAGTCAAGCCACAATGCGTTTCCGGCGCTTTTTCCGAATTTATTTCCATACTTGTCCAAAACAAGCGGCATTGTAAATCCGTAGGCTTCTTTTCCTTCAATCTTGCGGATAAGCTCAAGGCCTGTTGTTATGTTTCCCCACTGGTCCGCGCCTTCAGCCTGAAGAATGCAGTTTTTGTTTCTGTAAAGCCACAAAAAGTCATAGCCCTGCAAAAGCGTGTAGGAAAATTCCGCAAAAGTAATTCCAGTGTCAAGGCGGCGTGAAATTATCTCCTTTGAAAGCATATAGTTCACGTTTATATATTTTCCAATATCGCGCAAAAACTCAAGAAAAGTATAATCTTTTGTCCAGTCGTAGTTGTTTACAATTTCCGCCTTTCCTTCAAAAATCCTGTCAACCTGGCTTTTTATTCCCGCAAGATTTTTTTCAAGCGTTTCATGGCTGATTATTTCACGTTCTGCTGTAGGACGAGGATCTCCAATAAGTCCTGTAGAGCCGCCAACCAAAAGAATCGGGTGATGATCTGCACGCGCAAGACGCTTAGCTGTTACCAAAGATGAATAATGCCCCAAATGAAGGCTGTCTGCTGTAGGGTCGGTTCCCCAGTAAAATGTGATTTTTTCATTGTTAAGCTTGTCCGCAATGTCTTCCCCGGCAACATCCTTAACAAGTCCGCGCCACTGAAGCTCCTCAAAAAATGTCATTTCCTACTCCAAGTTAAATGAATACTGATTTTTATATGTTTCAAAAGACTATCACTTTTTCCTATGAGTTTCTAGTAAAAATGCATAAAAAAAGCTCCTGCGCAAAACAGGAGCAAACGGTTCCTACGGGAATCGAACCCGTCTTTCGACCTTGAGAGGGTCACGTCCTAGCCGATAGACGAAGGAACCTAAACAAAAAAAGCCAGACTAGCAGTCCAGCTTATATTCCCCAAGGAGGATTCGAACCCCCACAGTGAGAACCAGAATCTCAAGTGCTACCATTACACAATCGGGGAATGCAATGTGCATATAAAATACAAGGTCATAAAAAAAAAGTCAATAGCAAATCATTGTTTTTATTGAAAATTTTTGGTTATTGAAGATTTTGTTTATTTGACAAATTGTAATACAATCGATTACATTGTATTACAAGAAGTCAATTATTCACTTAATTATATTTAAAAAAAAATAATAAGGAGGCTCAATTATGGCAATGACAGCAACCGCAACTTTCAGAACAACACCAGAACTTAAAAGCAGAATGGACTTTCTTGCAAAAGATATCGCATTTATGGCGATATAGAGTCGCAGACTACAGATTAATTTGCGACATTCAAGATGAAAAAATTCTTGTTACAATTTTACGCATTGGGCACAGAAAAGAAATCTACAAAAACTAAGCAAAATTTATTCTGTTGTGCAGTGCTCCACACTTCCCTGCCCGGCTGTTTTCCCATTTTTAAGCATTTCTTCCATTGTGTGCCAACCAAGAACTGCGCATTTTACGCGTGCAGGCATTTTGCTGATATTTTTTAAGCTTGCAGCTTCATCAAGCTCTTCCAAAGCGTCGTCGTCTTCAACCTTGCCGTAAATCATGTCCATAAAAAGGGAGGCAAGCCGCAATGCTTCATCCTTTGGCTTTCCAATTATATCATCAAGCATCATGTCTACAGAAGCCTGGCTTACAGCGCATCCAGAGCCGTTAAAGCTTCCTTCCGAAATTACTCCGTTATCATCAATTTTAAGCTGAAGATAAATATTGTCTCCACAGCTAGGATTCACGCCCTGCAATGTAAATGTAGGATTCTCCATAACACCCTTGTGGGTCGGGTTCAAATTATGCTCGTTAAGAATTTCCTGATAAAGCGATTTCAAATCCATGTTAATACCTCAGTTTTTAATTGCCTTTATTCTTTGAATCCCATCCAGCGGCGGACAAGCTTTAGCTTTTCAATAAAAACTTCAACTTCCTGCTGAGTGTTGTAAAAGTAGCAGCTTGCGCGCGCAGTTGAACCTACGCCAAGTTTCTGCATTAAAGGCTGGGCGCAATGATGTCCTGCCCGAACCGCAATCTTTTCTGTATCAAGAATCGAAGCAATATCATGCGGATGCACACCGTCAATCGTAAAAGTAACAATTCCGCAGTGTTTTTTGTAGTCGTCGTTTCCGATTATATGAAGATAAGGGATTTTTTTCATTCCCTCAATCATGGTCTGGGCAAGAGAGTCGTCATTTTTTTCTATATTATCAAGCCCGACTCCCTGAATATATTCAATCGCCCTTGCAAGCGCAACTGCACCGCCGGCATTTACAGTTCCAGCTTCAAATTTATGCGGAACTTCAGCAAAAGTCGCTGTTTCGCGTGTAACATATTCAATCATTTCTCCACCACGTAAAAAAGGCGGAATTTTTTCAAGCAATTGTTTTTTACCATAAAGAGCGCCAATTCCCATAGGAGCGCAAAGCTTATGCCCCGAAAAAGCAAAAAAGTCCGCACCCAATGCCTGCACATCGATTCTTTTATGAGGCGCGCTCTGAGCTCCATCCACAACAACGTAAGCTCCCTTTCCGCCGTTTCCAACTTCATGAGCATAGCTTGCGATTTTTTCTATAGGATTTGTTATTCCAAAGACATTGCTAACCTGCGCAACCGCAACAATCTTTGTCTTGGAATTTATTTTCGCCTTTATTTCCTGCTCCGAAATTTCCGCGGAAGAATCGCACTCAAGCCACACAAGTTTTGCGCCTTTTGCATTGCAGACCATCTGCCACGGAAGAATATTCGAATGATGCTCCATGCAGCTTACAACAACTTCGTCCCCTGCCTGAACTTCAGAAAGTCCAAGAGTGTACGCAACAAGATTCAGGCTTTCAGAAGCATTGCGTGTAAAAATAATTTCCGCAGGCTCGGCGGCATTAAGGAATTTTGCAACAGAAGCCCTTGCGTTTTCATAGTCATCAGTCGCCCTTATGCTCAAAGCGTAAAGTCCGCGCAAAGGATTGGCATTGTTGCTTCTATAAAAATCAGCTTCCGCCTGAATCACACATTCCGGTCGATGAGTTGTAGCCGCACTGTCCAAGTAAATAAGCCCTTCATTTTCCGGCTGGCTGAATATCTTAAAATCGCTGCGTATTTCTTCTGCACTGAACATAGTTTCCTCGTTATATAATCGCTTCAACAAAAGAATTGATTTCTTCCACAAGGCTTTCATCTGGAATAAACCGTGAAACCTTTGAAACCTTTGCCTTTGTCAAAAGCTCTCTCGCAGTCTTTTCGTCAACTCCGCGACTCTGCATATAGAAAAGTTTTTCCATATCAACTTTGCCAATTGAGCACCCATGGCGGCCTTCAACAGCTTCCTCATCGCAAAGAATAACAGGAAGGCTTTTGTTCACAACGTCCGGGCTAAGTAAAAGAACATCCTCCTGCTCATCTCCCACTGAATCCGCGCAGCCTTTCTTAAAGTCGATTGTGCCTCGCCAAGTTTTTTTCGCCTTTTCAAGCAAAACTCCGTCTACAGAAAAACGGCTTTCACTGCTTTTGCCTGTCTGCAGCGCAACCTGGTTCATGTCAAGGAAAGAGTCACCTTTTACAACGTAGGCTGCTCTTCCCAAGAAACGGCTCCTGTATCCTTCAAGGCTATTGAAAGTTCCGCTGAACGTTTTTTTTCCGCCAAGTTCAAGCTCCGTTATTTCTATAGTCGCATTGTCCTTGCAGTTTGAGCCAACTGAATTAAAATGCACGGCGTTTTTTCCAAGCAAGTTCACACAGCAAATATGCACATGCGAATTCTCTTGTGCAAGCACACGGATTCTAACTCCAAGCTGAGCATTTAAAAGTTCCGGTTCACTTTTATAGACAAAAATATAAGAAGACTGCGAATTTTCCTTTGCATGAATTATAATGTCGCAAACAGAAGCTTCGTTTTCCTGCGCAAAAAGCTCAATTTTTTGAACCTGATTTTTGGATTCCGCAGTAAAAAGCAAAGTCTTTATTCCGTTTTTCTGCAAAAGAGAATCAAACTTCTTGTCAAAGCCTTCGCCAAGCCCGGTTTTTATTGAATCATATAAAGCAGAATTTTCAATTTCTTTTGCGCCGGAAATTGAGACGCAAGATTTAAATTCACTGCTGAACTCAAGGTGCGCCCTGTTTATATTCAGAAAATTCCAAGTGAGGCTTGGAAACTGGTTTACATCTATTTCAAAATTTTCCATTTCTAGCCCCTTACATGCTGCCTTTCATTTCAAGCTGAATCAAGTTGTTCATTTCAACAGCGTACTCAAGCGGAAGCTCCTTGCTCACAGGATTTGCAAAGCCTGAAACAATCATCGCCCTTGCATCTTCCTCGCTGATTCCGCGGCTCATAAGATAAAATATCGCCTTGTTGGAAATGCGCCCGATTTTTGCCTCGTGTCCAATGTCGCAGTCGTCTGTCATTACATTCATTGCAGGAACAGTGTCGCTGCGGCTTTCATCGTCAAGCATGAGCGAAGAGCAGTCAACGCTCGCCTTTGAATTTTTTGCGCCTTTGTTTACGACTATGGAACTTCTGTAAGTGCAGGCACCGCCACCTTTTGAAATGGACTTGGTGTTTATTACAGTCGAAGTGTTTTTTCCAATGTGAACCATCTTTGCGCCAGTATCAAGATTTTGACCTTTGCCTGCAAAAGTGATTCCAGTAAATTCAACACTTGAATTGTCGCCCTTTAAAATTGTAGTCGGATACAAATATGAAATGTGGCTTCCAAAACTGCCGGAAACCCATTCCATGCGTCCGTTTTCTTCAACAATGGCGCGCTTGGTATTCAAGTTGTACATATTCTTTGACCAGTTTTCAATTGTTGAATAGCGCAGTCGGGCATTTTTCTTTACATAAAGCTCAACGCAGCCTGCATGAAGATTCGCAACATTGTACTTTGGAGCGGAACAGCCTTCAATAAAGTGCAAGTCCGCGCCCTCGTCCACAATAATCAATGTATGCTCAAACTGGCCGGCTCCTGCCGCATTAAGTCTGAAATATGACTGCAAAGGAATCTTTACCTTTACGTTCTTTGGAACATAGACAAAACTTCCGCCGCTCCAGACAGCCCCATGAAGAGCCGCGAATTTATGGTCAGATGGAGGAACTAGGTGCATAAAATATTCCTTTACCATTCCGCCCCATTCCTCGCTTTTTAACGCCGACTCAAAATCCGTGTAGATTACGCCCTGCTCCGCAACTTCCTTTATAACATTGTGGTAAACAACCTCGCTGTCGTACTGCGCTCCAACTCCGGCAAGACTTTCACGCTCGGCTTCTGGAATTCCAAGCTTTTCAAAAGTGTCCTTTATGTCTTTTGGAACGTCAGCCCATTTCGCAGCCATTTCAGTCTTAGGCTTTACGTAAGTTACAATTTTCTGAATGTCCAAATCGCGGATGTCCGGTCCCCAGTCAGGCTCATTTATCTCGTTGAACAAATGAAGGCTCTTTAAGCGGAACTCTTTCATCCATTCAGGGTCGCTTTTTTCCTCGCTTAGCCTCTGAACAATCGAATCGTCAAGTCCTGCGCGTATTTTATAAAAATCCCTGTCGCTTTCCTCGTAGCGAAAATCATAAAGAGAACGGTCAATATCTGAAACTTTTGTTTTTTCTTCGCCCATAAAAATTTTCCTGGTTAAAGTCCGCCGTTGACAGCGTTCATCTTTACAGCGTCCATTGCGGCTCTTGCAGCGGCGGCAAGCTTTTCCTTGCGCTCGGCATCTTTTATTTCCTGCGGAATAAAGCCATCAAAGCCTTCCTCGTTTATCTTCTGAACAAGGCTTCCGTCCCCGGTATGAACAAGGCGGCCTTTTACGATGATATGAGTTTTGTCCACAGAAAGATTTTCAAGAATTCTAGTTGAATGGGTTATTACAATAAGAGAACCGCCGGAAGCTTCCATGTATTTTTTGATTCCCTCGGAAACAATACGGCAGGCGTCAACATCAAGCCCTGAATCCGTTTCGTCAAGAATGGCAAGCTTAGGCTTAAGCATCAAAAGCTGCAAAATTTCGCTCTTCTTTTTTTCTCCGCCACTAAATCCAACATTCAAATCGCGCGAAGCATAACTATGATCCATTTTTAGCAGATCCATGTTTTTTTCAAGCTCGCGGCTGAACCGCATCAGCTTTACTTTCTGGCCTGTAACCTGCTGCATTGACGAGCGGATAAACGACTCAAGAGAAACGCCCGGAACTTCAAGCGGCTCCTGAAAGCTAAGGAAAATGCCTGACTTTGCCCTTTTGTCCGCGGAATCGGCAGTGATGTCCTGCCCATTAAAAATAATTTTTCCGCCGGTTACAGAATATTCGGGACTTCCCATCAAAGTATAGCCCAAAGTTGATTTTCCAGCTCCGTTCGGTCCCATAAGAACATGGATTTCTCCAGGAGCAACGTCCAATGAAATATTTTTAAGAATCTGTTTTTCGCCAACAGATGTGCACAAATCTTGAATTGAAAGCAGCGGTTCTGCCATAGGATTCCTCATTTTAAATGTAGTAGACTTTTTTAAACCGAAGTTCTAAAAAGTTCCCAGGTATGACTAAAATATACTGATATTATAGGAAAATTGCAATGTTTAGGAATCAAGTCCCAGAGCTTCAGCATGAAAAATAAAAACGATAATATTTTACGTCAAATACTATTAAAAAATCAAATGAAAAATAACTTATTTTGTACAGTTATAACGA
>ERZ1026894.1107-NODE-1107-length-17023-cov-5.615747_pt1 | contig 17023 bp, 14 predicted proteins | sample MGYA00380177_ERZ1026894 | MGnify/ENA primary metagenome ERZ1026894 (study PRJEB33269, sample SAMEA4719813) | human gut metagenome | biome: human-associated habitat; feature: organic feature; material: feces | place: Cameroon | collected 2013-10 ... | reverse complement strand
TATCCGTTTTGTTTATATAGAATTTTTTTGCGCGAAATCTTTTGACTTTTGGAATATTATGATTATAATCGAATCTATAAAAACTTTTGGAGATACACTTTGATGTTGATGTCGGATTTGTACGGAAGCATGGTTTTCGACGATAGAGTCATGAGCAAAAGATTGCCCAAAGACACTTATCGCGAACTCAAAAGATGTTGCGCTCTCGATCTGCCTCTCTCAAGAGAAACGGCAAACATCGTCGCCAACGAAATGAAAGATTGGGCTGTGGAAAAGGGCGTGACTCACTTCACGCATTGGTTTCAACCTCTCACCGGAATTACCGCCGAAAAGCACGATTCTTTTATCGCTCCGACAAAGAACGGCGGCGTCATCATGGAGCTTAGCGGCAAAGAACTTATAAAAGGCGAACCCGACGCAAGCTCTTTCCCTAGCGGCGGCTTGCGCTCCACTTTCGAAGCAAGAGGTTACACCGCATGGGATCCAACGTCGTACGCATTCATAAAAGACGGTATCCTTTGCATTCCGACGGCATTCTGCTCATACAACGGCGACGCCCTCGACAAAAAAACACCGCTTTTGCGCTCTATGGAAGCAATCAACCGCCAAGGCACAAGACTGCTTGCCATACTAGGCAAAAAAACCGAGCGCATAAACGTATCCGTAGGTCCCGAACAGGAATACTTCCTCATCGATACGGCAATGTATGAAAAGAGAAAGGATTTGTTCTACACCGGACGCACGCTTTTCGGAGCGCGCCCGCCCAAGGGACAAGAACTTTCCGACCACTATTTCGGAGCAATCAAACCCCGCGTGGTCAAATATATGAAAGAGCTTGACGAGGAACTTTGGAAACTCGGCATTTTGGCAAAAACCAAACACAACGAAGTTGCTCCCGCTCAACACGAATTTGCGCCTATCTTCACCACCGTCAACGTTGCCACCGACCAAAACCAGCTCACCATGGAAATCATGAAAAAGGTTGCGGCAAAGCACAACATGACATGCCTTCTTCACGAAAAGCCTTTCGACGGCGTCAACGGAAGCGGCAAACACAACAACTGGTCTATTTCGACGGATTCGGGCAATCTTCTCGATCCGGGCAAGAGTCCGCAGGACAACGCGCAATTTTTGCTTATTCTGGCAGCGGTCATTGCGGCGGTAGACAGCCATCAGGACTTGCTGCGCATCGCGGTTGCGTCCGCATCGAACGATCACCGTCTCGGCGCAAACGAAGCCCCTCCCGCAATCGTGAGTATGTTCCTCGGCGAAGAACTCACCGGTATCATGCAAGCAATCGCAGACGGTCGCACTTATTCAAGACGCGCAAAATGCGAAGTGGAAATCGGCGTACACGTATTGCCGAAATTCTCAATGGATTCCTCCGATCGCAACCGCACCTCCCCGTTTGCGTTTACGGGCAACAAATTTGAATTTCGTATGCCCGGTTCGTCGCAATCGATTGCCAGCGTAAACCTTGTGCTAAACACCATTATGGCGGAGCAGTTCGAACTATTTGCCGACGAGCTTGAAAAAGCAAGCGATATAAATCAAGGCATCACGGATATAATCAAGCGTGTGATGAAGGACCACGGCAAAATCATTTTCAACGGCAACAATTACTCCGACGAATGGACAAAAGAAGCCGAAAAAAGAGGTCTGCTCAATCTTCCGTCCACAATTGACGCACTGCCGTATATCACAAGCCAAAAGAACATCGACTTGTTCAAACGCCTGCACGTTTTCAGCGAGGCGGAACTTAAATCGAGAGAGGATATCTACATCCAAAACTATTGCAAGTTGCTCAACATCGAAGCCATGACAATGCTCGATATGGCAACGATGGACATCATCCCCGCCGTCATAAAATACAAAGGCGACGTTGCAAAATCGGCAAACGAAAGCATTGCCCTCGGCATTGAGGCCGACGAAGAAAAAGCGATTTGTCAGTCTCTTGCATCACACCTTAAAGATGCAACCGAACATGTAAACGACTTGAAGGACGCTCTAAAAAAGGCACATTCCTTAGGCGAAAACGTGACGGGCGGTCGTTGTTATCACGACGAAGTTCTCAAAGCGATGTCGGCATTGCGCAAGGTTGTCGATGAAATGGAATTGCTCACCGCAAAAGAATACTGGCCCGTGCCCTCATACGGAGATTTGCTTTTCTCTGTACATTGACAATCGGCAAAACTTGCACAACAACGTGTTTATATGCACAAAAGCGACGGAAAAACCGTCGCTTTTGTCATAATTGCTTTGTTTTTGTCTTTTGTATTTCGATTGTTGCCGGGGCTTTTGCTGCTCGAGCAACAGCTTATCTCTTGTTTTTTACAAGCTCTCTCGCCGCGTCCACTATATCTTTTGCCGTGATATGATACTGCTCGCTCAAGTATGCGTTTTTGCCGACTTGTCCGAACTCGTCTTTTATTCCTACGAGTTTCATCGCGACGGGGGCATTTTGACACACCACTTCTGCAACGGCACTTCCGAGACCGTTGCAAACATTGTGATTTTCACATGTGACGATTGCTCCCGTTTCTTTTGCGCATCTGACGATCTCGTCTTTGTCGATAGGCTTCCATGTGTGAATATTCACGACTCTTGCGTCGATACCCTCAATCTTCAATGCTTCCGCCGCCTCGACCGCTCTTGCAACCATTATACCGCTTGCAATCAACGTGACGTCTTTGCCGTCCTTTATAGTGAGGGCTTTGCCAAGCTCGAAGTTTAAGGAATCATCGAAAACCTTTTCGGCTTTTTTGCGTTGCATACGAATGTACACCGCACCGGGATAATCGACGATTTTCTCAACCGCCTTTTCGAGCATCGTAGCGTCGGTGGGTTCGAAACATACCATGTGCGGAATTGCCCTCATAAGTGCCATATCCTCAAACGGCATATGCGTACCGCCGTTGTATTCTGCGGTAACCCCGGGATCCGAGCCGACGATTTTTACGTTTTGGCAAGCGTATGCGACGGAAATAAAAATCTGATCGTAACACCTGCGAGTCGCAAACGGTCCGAAACTGTACGCAAACGGAATCTTGCCCATTGTGGACATGCCCGCCGCTATGCCTATCATATTTTGTTCGGCAATACCGACATTTACAAATCTCTCCGGGAAAGCCTGTTTGAAAACCTTTGTTGCGTGGCAGCTCATAAGGTCGGCTTCGATGACAACGATTCTGTCGTCCGTTTTTGCTTTTTCGACAAGCGCGTTTGCGAGCGTTTGGCGCATTTCTCTTTCATCCGTCATAGCTCAATACCTCCCCGTTTCCTTTCTCCACATATCTTCGGAGATGCTCATGCTGTGGCAGTTTGCCGCCGCTTCGGCAAACGACGCGCCCTTGCCTTTTATGGTGTTCAGCACAATCATATTTGCTTTTTCGTGCTGTGCTTTTGCGTTGTCGATTGCATTTGAGATTGCCTCTATATCGTGTCCGTCAATGCTTTGCACATAAAAGTTGAACGCTTTCCATTTATCCTCGACGGGAGCAATATCGTTTATATCGCAAACCGCACCGTCGAGTTGCATCTTGTTGTAATCCAAAAATAAAATAAGGTTGTCAAGACGGTGAGATCCGGCAAACATACTTGCTTCCCAGACCTGACCTTCCTGACTTTCGCCGTCGCCGATGAAACAGTATATCGTTGCGGGATTCTTGTCCGTTTTTGCGGCAAGTGCCATACCTACCGCACAAGAGATTCCTTGACCGAGCGAGCCTGCCGTCATATCTATGCCGGGAGTTTTGTTCATGTCGCAGTGAGAAGGAAGATTCGTTCCGTTTTGGTTGAGGGTGTGAAGCCACTCTTTGGGGAAATATCCCTTGTCGGCAAGCACTGCATACATCGCAGGACCCGCGTGTCCTTTCGACATAACGATTCTGTCGCGATCGGACTTTTGGGGATTTTTCGGATCAACGTTTGCTTTTGCATAATAAATGACCGTCAAAGCATCCATAACCGACATTGCGCCGCCGATGTGTCCCGAACCGAATCTGCCGATTGTTTCGATAACGTCGTCGCGGAGCTGTCTTGCCTTGGCGGTCAAAAATTGTTTTTGAGTAGTGTCCATGCTACGCCTCCTGACTGATGAAAACAGTATAGCATTTACGCCCGCTCTTTTCAAGTACAGATTGCTTTTTGTTACAATCTTATTCCGAGAATTTCACTCGCTCTTTGTTTGAGTCGTTCTTTTTCCTCGGCGGGCAAAGTCGACGAATAGATTTCTCCCCTTTTCTTTGCAAACGCAAGCATCCCGAATTCGCTCATTTTTGCAATTGTCGGAAAATCCATTCCTCCTCCCGTCCTGTTTGCCAGATCATAAAGCAACACGGCGCACCTTGCTTTTTGCTCGTCTATGCCGAATCGTGCGGCGATTGCCTTGATGTTGTCTGCGCTCTTGTTTGACAGAACTTCCTCTTTTGCAATTTCGGCTTCATAAAACTTAACCATTTGCGGCGACAGCAAGTCGCAAAGTCCTGCCTTTGCAACCTTGCTCGGCGCACAAAAACAGCCGCATATCACAAACAAAACGATAAAAAGGCATATTCCGCCTGCCGCCAAAATAGTGGGTTTGTAGGAAATTTTCATATTCACCTCACCGCTATTTTGCGAAAACTCAATGCTTTTATGCGCCCCTTGTGCGCAATCGAACAATTAAATATCTCTCAACTGCGGCTTTTTAAGCAACTGTGTACAAGCACGATTTCACGCACGCTTCGCGCGCATTACACCGAGCAAAGCGCAATATCTTACATCTTTACCGCCTACTGCAAAATATCTTCTATCCCGAACAACCCGTTATTTTTTGTCATGACAAACTTCATTGCTTTCAGTGCGCCTGAGGCATAGACGGCGCGAGAGTGCGTTTCGTGACTTATAATTATGCGCTCCGTTCCCGTGTCTATTATGATTTTATGCTCGCCGAGAGACTCTCCCATACGCAAAGAATGTATGTTTATATCTCCTCTCTCTCGTCCGTTGCATTGACCTGTAACGAGCTTTCCGAAGCCCCTTTCTTTGACGATGCGTTTTGCAATAGACAATGCCGTTCCGCTGGGAAAATCCGCTTTTTTTGAGTGGTGTACTTCTACAATCTCTATATCCGCGTCCGAAAAAACAACCGCGAGTTTTGCCGCAAACTCTTTGATATGCGCAATCGCAAGCGACATGTTGCTCGACATAAATACGGGAATAAAACGACTTGCGCATGTTACGCACGCCTTCTCGTCCTCGGTATGTCCGGTTGTCGCAACGACAAGCGGAATTCTTTTTTCAAGCGCAAATTCCGCAACTTCTTTCATTGCCGTATGCAAGGAGAAGTCCACGATGACGTCCGCGCTTTCCTTGACTTCGGATATTGATTTGTATACACCTATAACATCGGGAAAACATTTGTCAAAATCGGCGGCAAACACCTTGTCGACGGCAATAACGTCAATGTCCCCGACAGATTGAAAAAGGGCAAGCATCTGCCTGCCCATACGTCCCGATGCTCCTGTAAGAATGACTCTCATACAAAAGCATATTCGCATGTTTCAAAAATATTTCAATCAAAACAATCCGATGATTTTGCCGTCGTCGGTCACGTCGATACGCTCGGCGGCAGGAATCTTAGGAAGTCCGGGCATTGTCATAATGTCGCCCGTAAGCACAACGATAAAACCCGCACCTGCGCTGACTTTTATATTTTTCACGGTGACGACAAAATGTTCGGGCGCACCCAAAAGCGATGCGTCGTCCGAAAAACTGTATTGCGTTTTCGCTATGCAAATCGGCAAATTCGAAAACCCGAGTTTTTCGAGGTCTGCAATTTGTTTTTGCGCAGTCGCAAGGATTGAAACGCCGTCACCGCCATAAATTTTGCGCACAACCTTTTCTATTTTTTGAGAAACGGAATCGCCATCCTCATACGCAAATGTAAAATCGCCTTTCTCTTTTTCGCAAAGACGCACGACTTCTTTTGCAAGCGCTTCGCCGCCCTTGCCACCGTCTGCCCACACGGTAGACAAAACGGTGTTTACGCCAAGCTCCTCACACTTGCGAGTGATGAAATCTATCTCTTTGTCCGTATCCGTCGGAAAGCGATTTATCGCCACGACGCAGGGCAGTTTGTACACGTTTCTGATATTTGAAACGTGGCGCAAAAGGTTGGGTATACCCTTTTCGAGAGCTTCTATATTTTCGTTTGCAAGCTCTTGTTTTTGCATACCCCCGTGCATTTTCAGAGCGCGCACCGTCGCCACCACAACAACCGCGTCGGGCACGAGATTTGCTTTTCTGCACTTGATATCAAAAAACTTCTCTGCACCGAGGTCTGCGCCGAAACCCGCCTCTGTAACCGCATAATCCGCAAGATAAAGTGCCGTTTCGGTTGCAATAACACTGTTGCACCCGTGTGCGATATTTGCAAACGGGCCGCCGTGTACAAGTGCGGGAGTCCCTTCGAGCGTTTGCACCAGATTCGGTTTCAACGCGTCTTTCAAAAGAGCAGCCATTGCTCCTTGAGCCTTCAAATCGGCACATGTTACGGGTTTATCGTCATAAGTGTATGCGACAATAATTTTCGAGAGTTTCTCTTTCAGGTCGGCAACGGACGAAGCAAGGCACAGCACAGCCATAACTTCACTTGCGACAGTGATGTCGAAACCGTCCTCTCTCGGCACGCCGTTTGCCTTTCCGCCCAGTCCGTCCACGACAAAACGCAATTGTCTGTCGTTCATGTCGACACATCTTTTCCATGTGATTTTGCGAGGATCTATATTGAGCGCGTTGCCCTGCTGGATGTGATTGTCAAGCATGGCGGCAAGAAGATTGTTTGCCGCTCCTATTGCGTGGAAATCTCCCGTAAAATGCAGGTTGATGTCTTCCATCGGCACAACTTGCGCATATCCGCCGCCCGCCGCGCCTCCTTTTATTCCGAACACAGGCCCCAAAGACGGTTCCCGCAAAGCAACCATTGCCTTTTTGCCTATTCGACGAAGCCCGTCGGCAAGACCTATGGTGGTTGTGGTTTTTCCCTCACCGGCAGGCGTCGGCGTAATTGCGGTGACAAGCACCAGTTTGCCTTGTTTTCCGCCGTGTTTCAATATCGGAGAATAGTTGATTTTTGCCTTGTATTTTCCGTAGTTTTCAAGCAGTTCGGCGTCTATTCCGCAGTTTTTTGCAATTTCGCATATCGGAATCATTTTTGCGCTTTGCGCAATTTCGATGTCGGATTTGTATGTCATATTCTTCTCCGAAGTTTCAGATAAAAAAAATTATATCACTGCGTGCTATTTTTCACAACATATTGCTTGGTGTGTATTTTGTAAAAATACAAAAAACTTCTTTGAAACACATATACTTGACTTTGTGTAAAATAAGTGATACAACATTCGACGAAAAAAATATGGAGGAATTCGAAAATGAAAGATTTTGCAAAAAAGTATATCGATTGGTATCAAGGTCTTGACAAGGTTGTGAAAATTCTGCTCTGCATCCTTTGGGATATACCCTCAAACCTTTATCGTCTTGCCAAGAGTGCGAAAAATGACAGCGTCGCGGGCATTGCGCTCTCCATACTCCTTATGATATTCGGTGGCTGGGTGCTGTGTGTCATCGACATCGTTTCACTTGCTCTCAAAGACAAGATTTATTGGATCGACGATCTAAAAGACGACAGCGATTGCGATTCGAACTGTTCCCATTGCTCCTCTTCCGTTTCTTGCGACAAGAAAGCAGACGATGCAAAAGACGGAACCGTCGAATAAGCAAAGAATTATCGCTCGCCAAAAGAAACACCGTTTTTATAATCGGTGTTTTTTCAAAAATCTGTTGCTTCATAGGACAACTCATAATAATATTAAATTGTCCCGGCGCAACGATATGCGCTCCGATGCGACAAAATAAAAAGAGGTATGACAATGAAAAAACTTGCATTTGCGCTTTGCGCATTACTTATCATCGCAACATGTTTCACCCTTGTTGCTTGCAATAAAGACGAAAACATCGGCGGAACGACGCCCGTCAGAGACGACTCGGCTTGGTTTTCTCAAGAGGAACTTTCAGCGCGCGGATTGGCAAACTTGCCTGCCCCGCAAAACCTCACCGGCAAAATCAATACGGATATAATGTGGATTAGAAACGGATATTTCTTCTCTCAACCCTGCCCCGATGAAGAAACATTCAATGCAAACGCACAAATATATTTCGACTATTTCAAAACAAACTATGACAAGCGTTTCGGCGTGGCGTCCATAAAGGCCATTTCGGCAGACAACGTCGATACCTGGTACAATATCACACAAAAATCGGAATTGTCCGACTATTTCGATGACAATCCGAGCAAACTGTATCAATTCTACTATGTACAGGACACGACACTCGGAGATGACGATTGCATCGTCAAAAACTCCGTCTATACGTTTGAAATCAGATATGAATTCAGCACAAACGACAACACCTATCTTTTCAAAATGATAATCGAAAGTGCGGATGCGTCCAAAAACGGCACCATGTCGTTTCACTATGTTTTGAAATAATCGCCTCGATTAAAAAAGCACGCCTCCGATGCGAAGTCCGAAAAGTCTTACAAAACGTAAGGTATACGGTTCGCTCGGAGGCGTGCTTTTCTATTTTGAGAATATCAAATGGTCTTTTCCAATTCAGTTTGTCTTGTGCTTCTTGTGTTTCTTTTTTGCTTTTTGCTCGTCGTATTCTTTGATTGCGCTCTCGAAGTCGATTTCTTTCAGATTGCCTTTTGTTGCGAGATAGCAATGCTTTCCGAGTGCAAATATGTATCTGTCATGGTCTAAACTGTCGCTATACACGTTTTCGACTTCGACATTCGGCAAAATTTCGTTGAGCCTGCGCACTTTTTCCTCTTTTCTGCACACTTTGCCGAGCAAATGCCCGTTCTTTTTGCTGTGCGGAGATGCTATGCAAAAATCGATTTTCATACGCTTTGCAATCTCTTCTATGAGAAAATCGGGGCTTGCGCTTATGAGAACGACTTTTCTGTCAGGATCGCGATTTTCGGGTTTGAAAAAGTCATAGATGTCTTTTTGGTGTTTATCCCAATACTTTTTGACCGTTTTGTCGGTGTTGACAAGGCGGACAAAATTGAACGCGATTTTCTTAAAAATAGGGACGGGAAGTATTTTTGTCACCATCAAAAATCCCCAAAACAATTGAAAAGGAAGCAAAATAAGCGTCCACGGACAATGCGCCATGCTCCAAAACCAATAGTGCAACGCGCTGTCGTAAGGGATTGCCGTTTTGTCGAAATCGTAAATATCAACTTTCATTTTGCTTTCTTGTTCCATAACAAAGCAAGTATATCATATTCGCTCATAAAAAGAAAGACCGTATTTTTAATAAAAGTCCCTAAAATTTAATGTAAATTTAAGATACATTTTGTAATATAGCGTTAAAATTGAAATATACCCTTTTATTTGACGGAGGTGCGTATGAGAATACTGCTTGTGGAAGACGAAAAGGAATTGTCAAGAGCGCTTGCTCAAATGCTGATGAAGGACGGCTACGACGTCGATTGCGTATACGACGGTGCGGACGGACTCAATTTTGCGTCGACGGGAATGTACGATATGATTCTGCTTGACGTAATAATGCCAAAAATGAACGGTTTTGAGGTCCTTGCCACTTTGCGCCAAAGAAAACTCGAAACCCCCGTGATTATGCTCACGGCTCTCACCGACGAAAACGACAAAATATCCGGGCTTGACAAGGGCGCGGACGACTACGTGTCAAAACCGTTCTCTTTCAACGAACTCTCGGCTCGCATTCGTGCGGTGCTTCGCAGAAGAGGCAAGTTGCTTTCGGACAACAAACTCGAATATCAAAACGCGTCGCTCGACCTGACCACTTTCACTTTGTCCACACAAAACGGCAGCATCAATTTGACGGGAAAGGAATTCGAGCTTTTGAGATATCTTTTCGAGTATCCGAACTTTGTTGCGACAAAGGAAAATCTTATTCTCAAAGCATGGGGACTCAACAGCGAGTTCGAATCCAACAATCTCGAAGTGTACATGTCCTTCCTCCGCAAGAAGCTGACGCACCTCGGTGCAAATTTCACAATAGAGTCGGTACGCGGAGTCGGATACAAACTCTCCCAGTCCAAAATGTAAGCGTCAAGGCGCAAATCGCGCCTTTTTGTTTGCACAAAACCGCATTTTATCACTTGCTTTTGCGCGTATAAAGACCTTATAATGTTCATATGGAGATTATAAAAAAACAACGCATAAATTATACCGTGACAACCACCCTTATCGCCGCAATCTTTTTGTTTGTGGTGCTTGGCGGTTTGTTTGGCGTTGTGTACGGCTCAAACGATGTTTTTATAAACAGAGCATTGGAAAAAGCCCTTGCGGATCCCGAACATTACAACGACGGCGTTGCAAACGATTTGAGATGTATTTTTATATATAAATACAACGACGGCACAAAACCGCATATAGACGGAAAAGTCGACGTATACGGCGATGACGCAACCGATATCATCTTAAAAGCCATCACCGTCGGCGACGGTAAGTTCGAACACAACGACATGCATTTTATCGTTGCCAACAGACAGTACCCAAACGGTACGCTTTTTGCGCTTATAGACCGCACAAGCTATCACAAGCAACTTGCAAACACCGCGATTATGGTGGCGTTGCTCTACTGCTGTTCGGTGGTGTTTGTCGCATTGCTTGCCTTGCTGTCCTCTGCAAGACTGCTCTCTCCCGTTGCATCGGCTATGACAAAGCAGCGTGACCTCATCGCAAACGCATCGCACGAACTCAAAACCCCGCTCACGATAATCGCAACCAATCTCAGCGTCATCAAGAGCGAGCCCGATTCCACCGTCAAAGACAACGAAAAGTGGATATCGTCGATATCCTCCCAACTTGTGCGCATGCGCGACCTTGTCAACAGCATGCTCGAGCTGAGCAAACTCGAACAAAGCGAGCTTCAAAAACAAGACGTCAATTTCAGCGAGATTTCCGAGGGCGCATGCCTTGAATTCGAAGCTACTTGTTTTGAAAAAAACGTAAAACTCATCACCGAAATTCAACCTGATTTGCACGTGTACGGTGAACCGAAATCCCTTGAACGCCTTGTGGTCATACTTCTTGACAACGCAATCAAATATTCGGGCGACAACGGCAAAGTCGGCGTTCGTCTTTTCCTTGACTCAAAGCGTGTTCGTTTGTCTGTTATGAACACGGGCGAGTGTATCTCCAAAGAAGACGCAAAGCACGTTTTTGACAGATTCTACCGCACGGACGGAGCAAGACAAAACAAGGACAGCCAAAGTTTCGGTTTGGGTTTGTCGATAGCGTCGGCAACGGTAAAAGCGCATTGCGGTGAAATCGACTGCCACGGCATAGAAGGCAAAGGCACGGTTTTCGACGTGTATTTGCCGACGTTGAAACTCAAAAAAGACGGCTCTCCGATTGAACCGAAAAAGAAGAAAAAATTGTTTGAACTATGAAAAAACGCGTCGAAAGACGCGTTTTGTTTTTTTTTGTTGTTTTTATTAGCCCTCTAATTTTTGGTCGCCGAATTTGATTGCGCCCGTTTTGCGCATAAGTTCGCTCACGCCAAACGAGATTGCTGCCGGAAGAATAAACAAGCAAAGCACGATGCCGAGTCCGATTTGCCAATCCGGAATTTGTCCTTTCGATGCGGCTATCGTACCGAAAACGCCGACAAGACCGCTCGTTCCCATACCGCCGCCGGATGCGTTGCAACGAAGTCCCATAAGCACTGCGACCAGTCCGCAAACCGCACTTGCGACGATTTCAGGCACCATAATCGCCGGTTTTCGCATTATGTTCGGTATTTGGAGCATACTTGTGCCGATTCCCTGCGAAACAAGACCTCCGACGCCGTTTTCTCTGAAACTCGCAACGGCAAAACCAATCATATGCGCCGAACAACCTGCAACTGCCGCTCCGCCGGCGATTGCAAAAACGTCGGGGTTGGCATTAGCGGTTGCGCTGGTTGCGATTGCAACCCAAATTGCCGCCGATGACGTGGGCATAGTGAGCAAAATGCCCATAACGACAGCCACGAATATGCCGACGATGATTTTGACCGCCGTGCCTGCCTCGATTGCAAGAACTATGAGCTTTGCAAGCAAATCTATAAGTTTGATAAACGGCCATGCAAGGAATATCCCCGCAAGGCACAAAAGCATCATTCCGAGCGGAATGAGGATAATATCGAGTTTGGTTTTGCCCGCATAAAGCGACGCGATTTCAACGGTGAGCAACGATACGACATATGCGCCGATGGGGTTGCCCACTGCGCCGAATGCGATTGTAAAAGCCGCTCCGTTGCAAAGCGCATTGACGAGGTTGCCTGCAAATGCGCCTACAAGTCCCGTAACCGCCGCCGTAAAAATAACAAGCGGTTTTGCGCCGAGTTTGTGAGCGATGCCGATGCCGATGCCTGCGCCCATAAGCATTTTTGCAATGCTTGCGATATAGCCCAGCACTTTCGCAAATGAATTGTCGCCGCACCAAGACGCGATTTGAGCGAGAATCGTGCCTGCGATGAGCGTGCAGAACAAGCCTTGCGCCATACCCGAAAAAGCGTCGATAAAGTAGCGTTTGCAATACTTTTTGACAACCGCAAGAGCCTTTTTGCCCTTGTTTTCATGCTTTGCGTATTCTGCAAGAATACCGCCTTTGTCGCTTTCTTGTTCATCGACGGTTTCGTCGGTTTGACACACCGTTTCGTCTTGTTGAACATCCGACTGTTCGTTGTCGTTATCGGCGTTGTTTTGAGTCGTTTCTTCATCAAAAACGATGTCTTTTTCTGTGCTTTTATCGTTGTTGTTTTGCATTTTTTCACATCCGTTTGCATTGAAAAATGCGGTTTATTTGTCGCGAAGTCCGCGTGTTATTTGCTTTCGACGTCCACTATTTTCATTTCCGAAGACGGAGCGGTCATAGATACGTCTTCTTCCTCGTTTGAACTTTGTACATCCTCTTTTGCCATAATTTTCATTGCCGCACCCACACAAAGAGAAAACAGATTTTCCAAATCCGCTTTGGTGAGCGATTTTTCGTGATGAGCATAATCCTTTGACACGATAGTTGCGGTGGGATTGCCGTTTTTTGCAAAGGCATTCGATATAAAGCCGTGAAGAGAATTGAACTTGTGCCCTATCGTATCGTGGGGCATTGTGGACACGGTTATGCCCTGCTCTATTGCGCTTGCATGCACACTCGATACGACATCGAGAGAAAAATCTATATTGCGTATGGCGTCGCGCTCGGCAACTTGAAAATTGCTGCTCAGAATATCGCCTATCGCAAGCACCTTTGCCGAGGCAAATTCGGGGTGAGCCTCAACAAACGCATTCGAACCTCCGTGACCGGCGTTTTCCGCGCCGAAAGAAACATAAACTATCTTTGCGTTGTCGGCAAGAAGTTCGGGTTGTTCTGCAAAATACGCATAAGTTGCCATGGCTATTGCTGTTGCTATACCGTTGTTTGGGCGCGCGAACTTCTCGCTTGGCGAAAAGTGAATCACAAACGCCGCGATACCGAAAATGCCCGATACGAACGGCAAAATGGTGAATGCGCTTATCTTTGCCGCCACGTTTCCCGTTTGCGTGCCGATTGCCATTTTCAAAATACAAAACAGCACAAAAATGAACACGGACACAGGCGCAACTATCATGCACAGTTTTCTGACGAGATTGAAATCCCTGACAGGACTGCCGAGTGTTGCGTCATGATTGTCACAAACGACGAGGATATTTTTGGGGGTTGTATCGTCCTTTTGGCTCTCGCTGACGACGTTGTATGACACTTTTTTCGGCAAAATTTTGCCCGCTTTACGATTGCCGAGATACATAAGCGCAAACAAACTTCCACCGCCGAGAAACATTACAAGCGACAAAAGAGTGAGCATAGCTCCCGTCACCCTGTTGCCTGCAAATGACACAAAATACATCACATAGCAAACGGCATACCATATGCCCAAAAGCAAAAACGAGCCTCTTCCGAGAAGCGGCGTTGCGGCAAACGCTTCGAGGCGAGTTTTTGCATCCGTTTCGTCATGCAAACGATTGCGAATGGCTCTTGCGCAAGCGGTTTCCGCCTTGCTTGCCGAGATGCGATGCGGATACTTTTCAAGCTCATGTGAAAAATCCTCGACAAAGTCGAGTGCGCTTGACATATCTTCCTTGCTTATTATGCTGTGTTTCTCTTCAAGACCTGTCATGTTTCTATTATAGCATGCTTTTTGAATTTATCAACCTTAATCCCTCACACAAAACGGCAAAAAGAAAAGGCGCAATCGCGCCTTCTCTTTTTATGCTTTTATTTTGCAATTATGATTTATGCCTTAAAGGTGTACACAAACCAACCGTCTGTTTCGACAGCGGGTGCAAGATTTGTATATTGTTTATCGTCATAAGCCTTTGCGCCGAGTTTGACGGATACGCCAACGCCTGCGCTTTCATTGACATCTGCTTGGACAGAGAGTTCGATTCCTTTTGTTCTGCTGATGTCAAGAGTAACGCTTGCTTTTGACTTGAACACTTCGGTGAGGAATGAGAAGCCCGTGCCTACATGTGCAATAACTTCTTCATCGGTCTTGCCGACAAATCTAAGCGTAAACGCATTTTCACCGGTTGCTTCCGCAGAAGCTTTTTTGAGTGCCGCATCGACTTCCGCCGCCTTCATCTTGTTGAACTTTTGTTCTTTGATCATCTTGACGACCTTTTCACGATTGGTCTTGTTGAACGCTTCATCTGCTTTTGCCTTTTCTTCCGCGGTAGCTTTGTCTGACACGATGTTCATATTCCACGCTTTTCTTGTCGCCTGAATGTCCGCTTCCGTCACTGCGATGGTATCATAGATCTTTTCTCTGAAGTGTTTGCGTTCTGCCTTTCTGAGTGTTTCAACTTGTTTTGCATCCAATGCCTCAGGTTTCAATCCGCTTACAATGAGTGCTTTAGATGCAGAGGCAAGAATGTTGCTGTGATCATATGCCAAAATTGAACTTATAAAGTTGGCGGATTTTTTCATATCGGTATCCCAAATTCCGCCTAATTCTTCAACGGCTTTTCCGATATTTTCGGTTGTTTTGATCGTAAGCTTGTTATCCTTTGTGTCGATATACTTGAGGGCACTCTTGAAAGTATCAACGACAAGCGTAAGGTAAACAGGTTTCTTGACGGTTTCTGTTGCCTGTGTGCTTGCGGTCTTACCTGTTGCCTTGTCAATGATCTTCTTGACGAGTTTTTGGAAACCGTCAACAATGTCAATGTTCTTCCATGCCGCGCCTTTGAAGCTCTCGTTGATTGTGATAACTCTCTCTTGAGGATCTTTTTTAAGTTCTTCTTCGATGTTGCAAGAGAAGAATTTTGCTACAAATGCTTTGAGAGCCGCATCGTCTGCTTTGCCGTCGAAGAATTTGGTCTTGACAAAGTCGTAAGCATAGTCGCCGAACAATCTGACAAGCGTGTCGAGGATCTTGACTTCACCGATTTTTGCTTTTTGGTTCACTTCGACTGCCAAAGTGCCGTCCTTGAAGGATGCTTCGACGATATTGACGCCTTTGTAAGTCAACGCCGCTTTTGCAGCAGTGCCGTTGTTTTCCTTGTTTTTGAGATCGAGTTTGCCGCTCAAAGTGAGAGCAAGGTTGCCGTCAAGCACAATTTCTTCAAGTCCCTTTGTAATGGTGGGATCGGCTTTTTTGATTGCTTCATTGACTTTGGAGAATCTTGCATAGCCTTCTTTGTCGAAAGCAAGAGCGTTGAGTGTGATGCCTTTGAGGTCAACTGCGACTTCTGCGTCGATGACTGCTTCGGTCGTGTAGTTGTCTCTCGCAACTGCCATTGAGTTTTGGATTTCGCCCTCTCTTGCTTTTGCAAAGTCGAGTTCGTTGATTGTGATTGCAACAACGGGATGCACGTAAGTTTGGAGACCCTTTTCACCTTCGAGAGCGGGAAGACCGACTTTGATGGTGAACGAGTCGATTGCGTCGTTCTTGGTTGTGAATTGCAAAGTGAGATCCAAGCCTTCGAGTAAATCGGAGACGCCTGTGGGAAGGCTGTTTCCTAATAAGGTGAGCACTAAATCGAGAGTTGAGGACGCAAGTTTCGTCGTATACGTTGTGACATCGCCGTTTGTAACGGTTGTTGTCTCATCGTTTGCAAAGAACCCTGCAATCATGTCGTTTGTCAAAATGCTCTTTATGTTGAGGTTGCCTTGTGCGTCGAATGCATCGTCCACGTTGAAGCCTTTGAGCAATCCCAACACACCGCTTATGGTATCTTTGAACTTTGCGACGTCGACATTAAAGACTTTCATGACATCGCCGACAAGAGTGTTGAGATCCCAGCTGCTGCCCATGTTTTGGGTGAGAGCCGTGATGACTTCCGCAATCGATTTGCCTTTTACGATCTTATCGTTGAAGATGAAGTTGTAGAAACTCTTGTTGTAGGTATTGTTGAGATAGCTGAACGGAATCTTGACGTTTTGTCCCGCATAATCGATGTAGATGTTGTCTACGTCATTGAAGAAATAGTATGCCGTAAACCAGTTTTCACCGTTTGAGGGATCATAAATCTTGGCTTTGATTGCAGTGTTGGTGCTCTTGTCCTTGCCGCTTGATCTGTCAAGAACAAGCTCGAGTGCGATGCCGAGATCGAGTGTGTCATAACCTTTTCCGCTGCCGTCAACCAAATCGAGTGCGACCGCAAGATCGAGACTCACTTTGAGGTCATTCTTTTCGCCGATTGCTTCGCCGCCGATGCCGGTTGACTTCTCCCAAAGCGTGTTAAAATAGTTCTTCACATTCGTGGTGTCTTTTGTGGGTGTCGTTTGGCCACCGCCACCGCCGCCACCGCCGCCTTTGTTGTCGTCTTTGTTGCCGCAAGCAACGAGCGCGAACACCAAAACCAGCGCAAGAATCACGATGAAAAGTGATCTGATGCTAATTTTTTTCATAATTGCCTCCTAATAATTTGCCATCGTTTGAAACACATCCTCACGCACGCATACGT
>ERZ1026894.1101-NODE-1101-length-17075-cov-4.128907_pt1 | contig 17075 bp, 13 predicted proteins | sample MGYA00380177_ERZ1026894 | MGnify/ENA primary metagenome ERZ1026894 (study PRJEB33269, sample SAMEA4719813) | human gut metagenome | biome: human-associated habitat; feature: organic feature; material: feces | place: Cameroon | collected 2013-10 ... | reverse complement strand
AAACTGCGGTGATGCCACAGAGGCGGAGATCGATCAGGAGGTTATGCGTATCCTGAAGGAATGTTACGCCAGGGCAGAGGAGCTTTTGCGGGGTGACAGAGAAGCACTGGATAAGCTGGCAGAGTTTCTGATCGCCCACGAGACCATTACCGGCAAGGAGTTTATGAAGATCTTCCGACAGGTGAAAGGCATTAAGGATCCGGAGGGAGACTTATATAATGCGCTCGTTCTTGATGTGGATGGTACGCTGGTCGGCTCAGACAAAAAGGTATCGGAAAATACACGTCAGGCATTGATCGAGCTGCAGCAGAGGGGAAAGACCGTGGCGATCGCTTCCGGCCGGTCTATTTCCGGCATCCGTCGTACGGCAGCGGCCATTCAGCTGGAGCAGTTTGGCGGTTATGTGATTGCGTATAACGGCACCACGGTAGTCAACTGCAAGACAGGAGAGTGCATTTACAATCAGACACTGGATCAGGATATGATCAAGCCGGTCTATGAGGCAGCTAAGGAGTTACAGCTTGGCATTACCGTTTATCATGACGAAGCAAAAGAGCTTTTGGCGGGGAATGGCATAGATTCTTATATTGAAGCAGATGCCAAGGCATGTGATATCACGATCCGTCAGGTCAATGATCTGGTTCGTGCGATCGACTTCCCGGTAAATAAGCTTCTTCTTTCCGGAGCACCGGACAAGATGAAGGAAGTGGAAAAGACATTGAAGGAACGCTTCGGAGACAAACTCAATGTATTCCGTTCCGATCCTTATTATGTAGAGATCCTGCCGAAGTTTGTAGATAAATCAGTAGCGGTGGACAAATTAATGAAATTCCTGGAGATCAACCGGGAAAAGGTCATCTGTGTCGGTGACAGCTTCAATGATCTGCCAATGCTGCGGTATGCAGGAAAAGGCGTTGCAATGGGAAATGCCCAGAAAGAAGTCAAGGAAGCAGCGGACTATGTTACGTCATCCAATGATGAGGATGGTATCGTGGAAATCATCCGGAAATTTATGACACCACAGGCCGGAAACGACAACGGGGACGATAGCGGGAATCCCGCTGACAGCTTGTAAAGCATAGGTAAATATGATAAAATGAAAGTCGGGGTAATTTTTTACCCCGACTCTTTTTTGACTTAAATGGTCGTTATAATAGTACCTAAATTATAAATCTGAGGAGATACTCATGAAAAGAATGAACAAAAAATACTTGGCGGTATTGCTGGCAGTCTGTGTTGCGCTGGCCGGCTGGCATGTGGATGTGAAAAATGCGGATGCTGCGACATTTTCGGATATTAATCAGGACAGTGTATTTTTAAAACAGCCGTCCGGCAGCAGTCTTTGTACACTGGTGGCGGCGACTATGCTGGTGCGCCGCGGGGCAATGATGAACGGAAATGCGGATTGGGCCTCCATTACAACAGATATGATGCGTTCTGCGGCATGGGTCGAAGGGACAGGCTTAAAATGGAACTTTACCTGTGGTGGTATGACGGTAGCACATGACAGCTTTTCCGGAAATGCCACAGATCTGGCGGTCAAACTGTCAGAGCATCCGGAGGGGATTGTCGTATACAAACAGAAGTCCGATCAGCAGCATGCCGTTTTGGTGACAGATTATACGGATGGGATATTCTATTGTGCCGATCCTGCTGCCGGCATTTTTGCCGGGAGAATCCCTATCACCTCTGCCAGCATCGGGATTGAAGAATCCAATTATATCTGGTATATCAGCAGTCCGGATCTTTATCTGACAGACGATTCCGGCAACCAGATTCCTCATGCGGTGGAGACTCCAAAGCCGGCTACCAGCAGCCCGAAGCCGACGGCTACTGCAACCGTCAAGCCGACTGCGACAACAAAACCGAAGGCGACAGCGACGACAAAGCCCAAAACCACAAAGAAACCGAAGGCAACGACAAAATCGAAAACTACAGCAAAGCCAAAGGAAACAGAAAAGGCAGACGCAGAAGAAAAAACAACAGAAAAAGTGACAGCACCGGGGAAGGTAAGCGGTGTGGCTGTTAAAAATAACAAAAAAAAGACATTGACGATTACCTGGAAAAGCACCAAAGGAGCGAAGGGATATCAGGTCCGTTTTGCAACGAGTAAAAAGATTCCCAAGGGAGCAGCTTCTGTAATATTGACGGGGCATAGAGCTGCCCTGACAGATCTTTCCAGAGGCAGTGTCTTTTATGTAAAGGTGCGGGCATATAAGTTAAATGGCAAAAAGAAAGTATTTGGTCCCTATAGCGGGGTAAAAAAAGGAAAGGTCAAAAAATAAAAGTGTTTGATATTGAGGAGGAGCTAAAAAAACTGCCGGGAAAGCCGGGAGTTTATCTGATGCATGATGCAAAGGATGCGATTATTTATGTGGGGAAAGCCATCAGCCTGAAAAACAGGGTGCGGCAGTATTTTCAGCCCAGCAGAAATGTTTCGCCCAAGATAGAAAAAATGATATCCCAGATTGATCATTTTGAGTATATCATTACGGACTCTGAGGTGGAGGCTCTGGTATTGGAGAGCAATCTGATTAAGGAGCATCGTCCGAAATACAACACCATGCTCAAGGATGACAAGAGCTATCCTTTTATTAAAGCGACGGTGGGTGAGGATTTTCCCAGACTTGTCTTTTCCAGACAGGAAAAACGGGATAAATCGAAATATTTCGGTCCTTATACAAGTGCAGGCTCTGCAAAAGATACCCTGGAACTGCTTCGTAAAATCTATCATATCCGAAGCTGCCGGCGGGTGCTGCCCAGAGATACCGGCAAGGAACGCCCATGTCTGAATTATCATATTGGCCAGTGCGATGCACCGTGTCAGGGATATATTTCTTCCGGGGATTACAAAGAACATTTCCGGGAAGCGCTGAAGATTCTGGAAGGAGATTACACAGGGGTACTGCAGTATCTGCAGGAAAAGATGGCGGCGGCATCAGCAGCAATGCAGTTTGAGGAAGCGGCGCAGTACAGAGATCTGATGGAAAGTGTCAGGAAGGCTTCTGTTCATCAGAAGATTACCAGCTTTGATGGTCTTGACCGGGATATCATTGCTCTGGCGAAGGATCAGAGCGAAGCCGTGGTGCAGGTATTCTTTATCCGGGAAGGAAGAATGATCGGAAGAGATCATTTTCATTTAGGTGGCGTAGACGGCTCCACCCGGCAGGAGATTCTACAGGCATTTCTTAAGCAGTTTTATGCAGGAACACCTTTTATTCCCAAGGAACTCATGTTAGAATATGAGATAGAAGATGCGGAGGTTATCGCCAGATGGCTCAGTGAACGACGTGGCGACAAAGTACGGATTCTGGTACCCAAGAAGGGACAGAAGGAGCGGCTGGTAGAGCTGGCACACAAAAATGCGCTGCTGGTTCTGGAACAGGATGCCCAGAAGATCCGCCGGGCAGAGGAGAGGACCATCGGTGCCATGCAGGAAATTTGTTCCTGGATCGGTATCACGGGAGTACACAGAGTGGAGTCCTACGATATTTCGAATATCAGCGGATTTCAATCAGTAGGCTCTATGGTGGTTTTTGAGGATGGCAGTCCCCGCAAAAGCGACTACCGGAAGTTCCGGATCAAAACGGTTCAGGGACCGGATGATTATGCCAGCATGCGGGAGGTTCTTACCAGACGTTTTGAACATGGGCTGGAAGAGGAGAAAAAGCTGGCAGAGCAGGGCTTTGATGAGGAAAATGGCAGCTTTACCCGCTATCCGGATCTGATCATGATGGACGGTGGAAAGGGGCAGGTGCATATTGCCGAGGAGGTGCTTCGTAAGCTTCATTTAACCATTCCTGTCTGTGGTATGGTCAAGGATGACAGACACCGTACCAGAGGAATTTATTTTCAGGGGGAGGAGCTTCCGATCGATATTAACAGCGAAGGGTTTCACCTGATGACCCGGATACAGGACGAGGTACACCGGTTTGCTATCGAGTATCACCGCTCTTTGCGGAGCAAGGTGCAGGTAAAGTCTATTTTGGATGATATTCCGGGGATCGGCGGGAAAAGACGCCGGGCATTAATGAAGAAGTTTGGCTCCATTGAAGCAGTCAGGAGCGCAGACATAGAGGAGTTATCGCAAACAGAAACCATGAACTTAGGGGCTGCGCGCAAGGTGTATGATTTCTTCCATCCGGCAGATGGGGAGACCGGCGGGCAGGAAACACAGATTAAAGGAGAACAGAATGGCAGAGACATATAGTGTATCATTGGAAAAATTAATCGAACAAATGGAACTGGAAAATGTAACCAAGGATGTAGATGTTTCGCGGATCGAGATCGTGCAGACCGACGTGAACCGTCCGGCTTTGCAGCTTGCGGGCTTCTTTGATTACTTTGATTCCGGAAGGATACAGATCATTGGTCATGTAGAGCACACATATATGGAGCAGAAGGGTCTGGATTACACACTGGAAATGATGGAGATCATTATGGCAGGCAGTGAGCGTCATACAAAGCCGCCGTGTATCGTATTCTGTCGTGATCTTCACATTGATGACAAGCTGATCCAGCTTGCCAGCAAGTATCAGGTACCGCTGCTTCGCACCGGCAAAGAAACCAATGCATTCATGGCAGAGGTGATCCGCTGGCTCAATGTAGAGCTTGCACCGCGCTGCAGCGTTCATGGTGTACTTCTTGACTTGTTTGGTGAAGGTGTTCTGATCATGGGTGAGAGCGGCATCGGTAAGTCCGAGGTTGCACTGGAGCTGATCCACAGAGGACACCGTCTTGTATCGGATGATGTTGTAGAGATTAAAAAAGTAAGCGATGCCTCCCTGATCGGAAGTGCACCGGATATCACCCGTCATTTTATCGAGCTTCGTGGTATTGGTATTATTGATGCCAAAACGCTGTTTGGTGTCGAGAGTGTAAAAAATGAGCAGGAGATCAATCTGGTCATTAAGCTGGAAGAGTACAACAAAAATCAGGAATATGATCGTCTGGGTCTGGAGGAGCAGTATATTGAGTTCCTTGGAAACAAGGTTGTCTGTCATTCTATTCCGATCCGTCCGGGGCGTAACTGTGCGATCATCTGTGAGTCTGCCGCAGTCAACTACAGACAGAAGAAGATGGGTTACAATGCGGCATTGGAGCTTTATAACCGTGTAACCAACAATATTGCAGAGAAAACACAGAAGAAATAAATTGGGGACGAAAAATCAGGCAGAAGGGAGAATGTATTTATGAAATTTATAAAATCAGATGATTTAAAACTGGGAATGCGTCTGGCAAAGCCCATTTACAACAGAGATGGTGTTATGCTGTATGAGCGCAATTCCAAGCTGACCAGACAGGGTATTGTCAGTATCCAGAATTTTGGATTGATCGGGGTGTATATTCTGGAGCCGGCAGAACCTGTACCGCCGATGTCGGCAGATGATATCGAGTTTGAGCGTTTTCAGGCAATGTCCATTTTTACGATCCGGGAGATCCTGGATGCTGTGACAAAGCAGAGAGAGGCAAAGGGGATGTATCAGTTTGCCAACCAGATCATCCGCCGTTACGGCAGCCTGAATCACAAGATCAGCTTTGTACAGAACCTGAGAAGTAATGAGGATTATGTATATAAGCATTCTCTGAATACGGCGATCCTCTGCGCTATGATCTCTCACAAGCTTCATATGGAGTTTAAGCAGCAGCTGGATATTGTGGTAGCGGCAATTCTGCATGATGTGGGAAGTCTGTTGATCCCGCCGCATATCCGTCGCAAACGCAAAAACGAGATCACCCAGGAGGATGAAAAAAAGATCCGGACCTATCATTATGCAGCGATTCAGCTGATTGATAATGATTATGATCTCGACCCGGAGATCAAACGTACCGTGAAGGGGATCATCAATGCACTTCATCAAACCAATGGTGATGATGCGGCTACATATAAATCCTTAAATATAGACATACTGAAAGTAGCCTACGCATATGATTCTCTGACTGCTATGAATTTTGAGGAAGAACCGGCATCCGAGATTGAGGCTGTCAGAATACTTCTTGATCCGGAGCAGGGCTTTGATCCGGAGGTAGTGACCGCACTGATCCAGAGCATCAATATTTTGCAGCCGGGTGTCTGCGTGGAATTTACCAATGGAGACAAGGGTCTGGTGGTTTCCGCCAATGATGAGGATGTGCTTGCACCGGAGATTCTTTCGTTCCGGACGAATGTCATCTATAATATGGCCGATCCGGCAGTTACAGCGGAAGTGCAGATCCGCGATATTATGAAGACGATGGATAACCGTTACGTTGTGGATACGGAGCTGTTGAAGAATTACGAGGGACGCACCGTGCGCATGGGTGAGAAACTGACACACAAGAATTATTAAAGGATAAAGAAATGTATATAATAGTAGGTTTAGGAAATCCGGAAAGGAAATACGATGGTACCCGTCACAATATCGGTTTTTCAGCGTTGACGGTGCTGGCAGATACTTACGGGATTTCCATGGATATCAAAAAGCATAAGGCAGTCTGTGGCAAAGGTGTGATCGAGGGACAGAAGGTTCTTCTGGCGATGCCGCAGACCTATATGAATCTCAGCGGAGAGAGTGTCCGGGAGCTGGTGGATTATTACAAGATCGATCCGGAGGAGGAGCTGATCGTTATTTACGACGACATCAATCTGGCACCGGGGAAGCTTCGGATTCGTCCGAAGGGCAGCGCCGGAGGACACAATGGTATCAAAAATATCATTGCACATCTGGGAACCCAGGTCTTTCCGCGCATCCGTGTGGGTGTAGGAGAGAAGCCGAAGGGCTGGGATCTGGCGGATTATGTGCTGGGAAGATTTCCCGGAGAAGAAGAACCGGTGATCCGGGAGGCATTGGAAAAGACCACCAAAGCATGCTGCGAGATCATCACGGCAGATGTAACTTCCGCTATGAATAAATATAACAACAAATAACTTTATATAAGGAAAGGACAGCCATTCATGGAAACGCTATGGAAGCCTCTGGAGGAGTTAAATGCCTATGGCAGCGCCAGAGAATGTATTGAGCGGGGCAGAATGCCAATTCGGATATCAGGCTGCATCGACGGACAGAAAAGCCATCTTGTGAGTGGATTATCTCAGGAGAAGAGCTGGACGGTGATCATTACCGCCAATGAGAAAAAGGCACGGGAAATTCTTGCGGATTACCGGATGTACGACAAAAACGCCGTATTTTATCCGGCGAAAGATGTTATCTTTTATAGTGCAGATGTCCATGGCAATGCAGTAGAAACAGAACGATTAAAGACAATCAAATTATTATTAGACCAGGAGGGCGGCACAGTAATCACCACCATGACGGCGGGGATGGAATATGTGCAGTCCTTATCTGTCTATAAGAAATCATGCCGCAGACTGCAGGAGGGAGCGCAGATCGATCTGGAGGATCTGAGCCGCTGCCTGACAGATATGGGATATGAGAGACAGAGCCAGGTAGAACAGCCGGGGCAGTATTCTATCCGGGGAGGGATCGTTGATCTCTATTCACCCACAGAGGAATGTCCGTACCGGATCGAGTTGTGGGGAGATGAGATCGATACGATACGATCCTTTGATGTAGAAAGCCAGCGGTCCATTGAGCGTGTGGAACAGATCATGATCTTTCCGGCAATGGAGATTATATTAAATGATGCGCAGCTGCGTCAGGGATTTGCAAAGATCAAAAAAGACCGGGATAAGCTTCAGGCAAAGTTCAAAAAAGCAGGGGATTTTGAGGCATATAACCGTCTCGCAGATACTGTGCGGGAATGGAAGGAGCGTGTGGAATACTCACGCAGTGGAGCCGGACTGGAAAGCTTTCTTACCTATTTTGACGGAACAGCGGGTTCTTTTTTTGATTTCTTCGACCCAGAGGAAACGCTGTTTGCGGTAGATGAACCGGTGCGCTGTCTGGAGGCGATGCAGGCGGTGGAGACAGAGTTCCGGGAAAGTATGGAAAGCCGTCTGGAAAAGGGACTTTTACTGCCGGGACAAATGGAAGTCTTGTATAGTGCAGAGACAGTCAATGCTATGCTTCAGCAGAAGAAAACGGTATATTTATCCATGCTGGATGGGCTTCCGGCAGGGGTGGAGGTAAAGGAAAGTCTTCATTTGCAGTGCCAGACCATCGCTTCATACAATAAACATTTCGAACTCCTGGCGGAGGACATGAAACGCTGGCGGGAGCAGGGCTACCGCATTTTGATGCTCTGTGCCTCCAGAACCAGGGCGAAACGTCTGGCGGGAGACTTTGAGCAGTATGATGTGCCGGCATTTTACCGGGAGACGCTGGACCGGGAGCTGCAGCCGGGAGAGCTTATGGTAAGCTATGGCCGTCTTTCAAAAGGATTTTCCTATACGCAGCTTCGTTTTGTAGTGGTGACTGAGAGTGATATTTTTGGCGCACGGACCAGAACGGGACGCAAACGTCAGAAGCAGCACAATGGTCAGGTGATCCAGAGCTTCAATGAACTCAATGTGGGAGATTTCGTGATTCATGAGAACCACGGTCTCGGTATTTACCGTGGTATTGAGAAGATCAAGGTAGACAATGTTGCCAAGGATTTCATCAAAATTGAGTATGGAGACGGCGGGAATCTTTACGTTCCGGCATCGGCACTGGATGTTCTGCAGAAGTATGCCAGTCAGGATGCAGCCAAAAAGCCAAAGCTTAACAAGCTCAACACCATGGAATGGAAAAAGACAAAGACCAGAGTCCGTGGAGCAGTTAAGGAGATTGCCAGAGAGCTGGTGGAGCTGTACGCAAAGCGTCAGGAGCAGCCGGGATACCGGTTCAGTCCGGACACCGTCTGGCAGACAGAGTTCGAGGAGATGTTTCCTTATGAGGAGACGGCAGATCAGCTGGAAGCTATTGCGGCAACAAAACGGGATATGGAAAGCAGCAGGGTGATGGACCGTCTGATCTGCGGTGATGTGGGGTACGGTAAGACAGAAGTGGCGATCCGGGCTGCCTTCAAGGCGGTAAATGACAACAAACAGGTGGCATTTCTGGTGCCAACTACCATACTGGCACAGCAGCATTACAATACCATCAGGGAAAGACTGGGAGATTATCCGATCAATGTGGAGATGATGTCGCGGTTCCGCACAGCCGCACAGCAGAAAAAGACCATTGAAAAGCTCAAGCGGGGCGAAGTGGATATTGTCATTGGTACCCACAGGCTTTTGTCGAAGGATGTTTCCTTCAAGGATCTGGGGCTTCTGATCGTAGATGAGGAGCAGCGCTTTGGTGTAACTCACAAGGAGAAGATCAAGCAGATGAAGGGGGACGTAGATGTACTAACTCTTTCGGCGACACCGATTCCGCGGACCCTGCATATGAGTCTGGTGGGAATCCGTGATATGAGTGTGCTGGAGGAGCCGCCGGTAGACCGTCTGCCGATCCAGACCTTTGTGATGGAGCATAGCGGAGAGATCATCCGGGAAGCCATCAACCGGGAGCTCGTGCGGGGAGGACAGGTATATTATGTATATAACCGTGTCCGTAATATCGACGAGGTTGCCATGGAGATCGCCCGTCTGGTGCCGGATGCCAATGTGGCATTTGCTCACGGCCAGATGAGTGAGAGGGAGCTGGAGCGCATTATGATGAGCTTCATTCAGGGGGAGATCGATGTGCTGATCGCAACCACCATTATTGAAACGGGGCTTGACATATCTAATGTAAATACTATCATTATAGATAATGCTGATCAGATGGGATTGTCCCAGCTTTATCAGCTCAGAGGACGTGTGGGACGTTCCAACCGGACTGCATATGCCTTTCTGATGTACAAAAAAGACAAGATTCTCCGGGAGGTGGCAGAGAAACGACTGGCAGCGATCCGGGAATATACAGATCTGGGTTCCGGCATCAAAGTTGCCATGCGGGATCTGGAGATCCGGGGAGCCGGTAATCTGCTGGGAGCAGCCCAGTCAGGTCATATGGAGGCAGTAGGATACGAGCTCTATTGCAAAATGCTCAGCGAAGCCGTCCGTACTATGAAGGGAGAACGGCCGGAGAGAGAAGAAATGGAGACAAATATTGACCTGCAGGTTGACGCATTCATTCCGGCATCGTATATTAAAAGTGAGTATCAGAAGCTGGATATGTATAAACGGATCGCGGCACTGGAAAATGAGGGAGAACGCTCAGACATGGAGGATGAGCTGGTGGACCGTTTCGGTGACATTCCTCATGCGGCACAGAATCTTCTGCGGATCGCTGTGCTGAAAGCGGATGCGCACCGCAGCGGTATTCTTCAGGTGACCCAGAAGCCGGATGGAATCCGGTTTTACATGCAGCCGGAGCTGTCTCTGGATGTTACGGGGATACCGGATATGATACAGGCGTTTGACGGCGATCTTCGTTATATCTCCAAGGGAGAGGCACATTTCCTGTATGTCCGCAGGGCATTGGAGACAGGGGATGGCAAAGCGGCAGTCACGGGCAAAACCGCGGCAAAAGAAAAACGCCGGCAGACAGAAAGAATATTTCAGGCAGCAGAAAGTGTTGTGAAGGCCATAGGACAGCTTCAGGGACATGATACAGAAATGACAGCTTCCAATGGCATGGATAAAGACGCAAAAGAAAGAATGGAGTAAGCATCATGCAGAGAAAAAAATGGATATCAGGCCTATGTATTGCCATGGCAGCAGCTCTTGTATTTACCGGCTGTGGCCATAAAAAATCATCAAAAGAAGAAAAAGGAACAACGGTGTCCTCCGGTACTGTCGTAATGATGGTCGGAGACAATCAGGTGCGCTACAGTGAAGTGATGGCATATTGTTATTTTCTGAAATGCCAGTATGAGGACAGCTTTGGCAAGGAGCTGTGGAAGTACAAGCTGGATGACAATGAAACCATCGGCGATCAGGCAAAGCAGGAGATTGTCAATATGATCACGCAGTTGAAAGTGATCTCCGGTGTAGCCCAGCAGCAGGATGTCAGTCTTTCGGCAGACGAGCAGGATGAGGCGCTTCGTCAGGCGGAAAGTCTGGTGCAGAATGCCAAAGCGGCCGACAAAAAGGAATACGGTCTTTCTGTCCAGAAGATCAGTGAGATCTATCAGGAGAATCTGCTGGCAGAAAAGATGTTTTATGTTGCGACAGATGAAGCAGATACCAATGTGACGGATGAGGAAGCCGGCGAAGCGATCCGGAAGGAGGCTGCAAAAACGGCATCCGGTTCGGCACTGCAGACGGAGGAGGATACCTCCATCACGCAGGATATGATCGATCAGCAGAAAGAAAAGATCATCCGGCAGCGCCAGTCGGATATGTTTGTCAAAAAGTATAATCAATGGCTTCAGGACAAAAAAGTGGACATCAATCAGAGCTTCTGGAACGACTTTACATTGTAGGAAAGGATGTTTACAGAGACAACGGGATTTGTTATACTAAAAGATAGGACAAATGGCAGTATTTGTACGAAAGAGAGGAACAAAAATGGTGAAAGCAGAGCATGTTAATCCATTTATTTTATCTGTGTGCAAGGTTGTAAAGGACGTATGCATGATGGATCTCAAGATTGGAAAACCCGGAGTAAAGAAAGAAGAGTACCCGGATGATGCTTCTATTATTGAACTTGGCATTGTAGGAGGCCTGAGTGGCAAGGTTATACTCAACATGGAGCATCCGGCAGCGTTAGAAATCATTTCCAAAATGATGATGCAGCCGGTCAATACCATTGATGAGATCGGACAGAGTGCCATCTCCGAACTGGGGAATATGATCGCGGGTAATGCAGCGACAGTATTTGCCAGCAACAATATTCTGATCGACATTACCCCGCCGGGATATTACGATGGCAGCAGCTACCGGGGGCAGGGCAACCAGATGTTGAGCATTCCGTTTCGTTCGGATGCAGGCTCCATATCCGTAGATATTTTTATTGCAGAATAACACAGCCGGCAGCAGACAGCCTGCCGGCTTTCTAAATGAATAAATAACGCAGAAAGGATGCAGGATTACTATGGCAGGATTTAAACGATACCGCAAGGACGATCCCGTTTCGTATTCTCTGGGAATTACACTGACCTTTGAACTCCTTCGATACAAGACAGAATATGTCAATAAAGTATATGTTCACTCCGCAATGAAAGAAGGAGACACATATGATAAGCTGCGGGCAATATGCAGGGAAGCCGGCATACCGGTCCAGCAGACGGACAAAATATTTCACGTACTCTCCCAAAAGGAAAACTGCTACGTGATCGGAGAATTCCGCAAATTTCCGGGAACATTGCAAAAAGACGCCTCTCATATCGTGTTGGTCAATCCGTCCAATGCGGGAAACATGGGAACCATTATGAGAAGTGCCCTTGGATTTGAGCTAAACCAGATGGCAATTGTGCGTCCGGCAGTCGATGCATTTGACCCAAAAGTCGTGCGGGCGTCTATGGGAGCAATCTTTTCCACAGAGTTTCAGTATTTTGATACCTTTGAGGAGTACCGGCAGCAGTTTGGAGACAGAGAACTGTATCCGTTTATGCTGCAGGCACAGATCACATTGCCGGAGATCCACCCGTCAGGGACGTATTCTCTGATCTTTGGCAACGAGGCAACCGGTCTGCCGGGAGAATTTCTCAATATAGGCACATCAGTTATCATCCCGCATTCCCACAGGATTGACAGCCTGAATCTGCCGATTGCCGCCAGTATCGCAATGTATGCGGCTCATAGTGCATCCCGCCGGTAACGGATTTTACGGCGTTCATATCAGGAGTATATAATCCTGAGGTGTTGACAACAAATGTATAATGTATTATAGACAAAGAAGTAAGAAAGGAAGGATTATCATGGCAAAGATTGATATTATTTCGGGATTTTTAGGAGCAGGAAAGACCACATTGATCAAAAAACTGATCGCAGAAGCTTTTCCGGGAGAGAAGCTTGTACTGATAGAAAATGAATTTGGTGAGATCGGCATTGATGGCGGTTTCCTGAAGGAGGCCGGCATCCAGATCACAGAGATGAACTCAGGCTGTATCTGCTGTTCGCTGGTAGGCGACTTTGGCGCAGCATTAAAGGAAGTGCTGGAGAAGTATTCTCCGGACCGTGTGATCATTGAGCCGTCCGGTGTAGGCAAGCTGTCTGACGTTATCAAAGCAGTACAGAATATCGGAGAGGGCGTTGAGATCAACAGTACCGCTGTTGTTGTAGATGCCCAGAAATGCAAAATGTATATGAAGAACTACGGAGAGTTCTACAATAACCAGATCGAATATGCAGGAACAGTGATTCTCAGCCGTACCCAGAAGGTGTCTGATGATAAGCTGGACACCTGTGTAAAGATGATCCGTGAAAAGAATGATGAGGCTTCCATCATTACAACACCTTGGGATGATATCAATGGAAAGAACATTCTTGAGGCAATGGAAAAGGTAAATTCTCTGGAAAAAGAGCTTCTGGAGGAGCATGAGCACCATCATCACGATGGTGGATGCTGCTGTGGCCATCACCACGATCATGATGAGCATCATCATGGCCATGACGAACACGAGCATCACCATGATGGGGAGTGTGGCTGCGGTCATCACCATGATCATGAGGGACATCATCACGCAGATGATGTATTTACAAGCTGGGGCGTAGAGACCGCTCATAAGTTTACTGAGGAGGAACTGAAAGATATTCTGGACAAGCTGGCAAAGGGCGGTGAGTACGGAGAGGTACTTCGTGCCAAAGGTATCGTGACACCGGTAGAGGGAGAGTGGTTCCACTTCGATCTGGTACCGGAGGAGACAGAGCTTCGTCGTGGTGCGGCAGATTATACAGGACGTATCTGTGTCATCGGTGCAAATCTCAACGAGGATAAGATTAAAGAATTGTTCCATGTATAATAGAAGAAACACAACGCAACGATTAGTTTATTGTAATGACAAATGACACAACAAAGAGAGGATAGCTATGTTTGGAAAGCAAAAACAGGAGATGATGGTATACGTCATCATGGGATTTCTTGAGGCAGGAAAGACAAGTCTGATCCGCGACTTGCTGGTGGATGAGCTTTTTGACGACAAATCCAAAACACTGCTTCTTGTCTGTGAAGAAGGAGAGGAAGAATATCCTCAGGCGCTTCTTGATCAGACCCATGCGGCATGTGAATTTATCGAGGACGAGGAGTCCTTTAACGGCAAGGTAGTAGAAAAGTTTCTGAAAAAGCACCGCCCGGATCGTATTATTATAGAATACAATGGAATGTGGCCAACGGCACATATCCCGGAGATGTATGATTCCCTGGAGGATATCTGTTTTGACCGGGAGGTGTACTTCCAGACCATAGATGTCGTAAATGACGAAACCTTTTTATTATATACGCGGAATATGCCGTCTATGATGGTAGAGCATTACAAGGTATCGGAGATGGTCATCGTCAACCGTTGCACCGTAGAAAATACCAACAAAAATGCCATTCGCGGCAGCGTAAAAGCAGTAAATCCGAGAGCACAGATCGTTTATGAGTCAGAGGATGATGCGTTCTACGAGATGAAGGACGAAATGCCATTTGACGTCAAAGCGGATATCATTGATATCAAGGAAGACGATTTTGGCCTCTGGTATGTGGATATGATCGATCATCAGTCTGTTTATGATGGCAAGACACTTCATCTCACAGGACGGATCCAGAAAACCGGAGGACTGGAAAAGGGTTATGTGGTATTTGGACGCCATGCCATGACCTGTTGCGCCGATGACGTGCAGTTTATCGGATTTCTCTGCAAAGCCGATGACTGGTCTGACTTTGCAAATGGCAGCTATGTCACGATCACGGCACGTCTGGAGTTTAAATTCCGCAAAGAATACGGAGAAGAAGGACCCGTATTTTATGCAGAAGAAGTTGTGGCGGCACAAAAACCGAAGGAAGAACTGGTATATTTCAATTAACCGGTTAAATGTTATGCAAAAATGCCAAGAAAAGTAAAAAATAAATAAAAGCATTATGGAAAATGCACAAAATAAGACGGAAGTGTGACGGTTTTGGACATAAAACACAAAAAAACAATCTTCGGATTGGTGAATTTGTCTATATCACATTTTAAAGAAAGTTGTTATGATATAATGCGTAATGGAAGTGGTATAGTTATCGGCAGTTGCGGAGTCGATAATTATGTACACTTCTTAAAAAATCAAAACAACCCATAGAATAAATTGGGGGAAATTTTAAGGAGGAAAAGAAATGAAGTTAACAAAGGGAATGAAGAAAGCTCTTTCCTTACTTCTGTCTGCTGCTATGGTAGTTACAGGAGTAAACGTAACTGCAGGCAAGGCTAGCGCCGAGGAAACTACAGCAACACCAAGCAAGTATGTATTAGAGATCACTACACCGAAAAAGGGTGATGGTCATGACGGTGCTACAAATGCCGGTATCGTGACAAAGCTCAACGGGGAAGTTGTTGATTTTTATGGTCATGATGGAGATGATATGAAGGATGCTGATGGAAACAGTATTTCCAGCCGTACATTCTTCCCAATGGAGATCGCTAATAAGATCGCTACATTCAAGAAGCCTGTTTACAAGGTAACATCTCTTACTGACGGTGCTACTCTGAAAATCTGGGATTTCTGCTGGCAGGGTATGTGGACAATCGGTGATCAGACCGGTAACATTAACAACTCATACATCAAAGATGGTGAGTTTAATGGTGTTCAGGATAAGAAGACAACTGTAATCGACTATAAGCTTGGCGAGACAGAGATCGGCATCGATCTTTCTGCTGAGTATGAGGATGGAGAGGCTCCTGAGGCTCCAGAGTGGAATGGTGGTACATTCTTAGGATTCGGTCTTGATTTCGATGCAAGTGCAACAATCGAGGTTTATGATGCAGCACCTGCAGAGGTACCGACAGAGACACCTGTAGCTACAGCTACAACTCCAGCAAAGACAACAACTCCAGCAAAGACAACAGCTCCAGCAAAGACAACAACACCTGCTCAGATTACAACAAAGCAGACAATTGCAACTCATGCAGCAGTTGGTACATCTAAGATTAAAGCTGCTCAGAAGACAGTAGTAGTTGCTCCTGGTAAGACTGTTAAGGTTGGATTCACAGCAACAGCTGCTAAGCCTGCTACAAAGGCTGCAGTAGTTACAGCTACAACAGCTTCTAAGAAGGTTGCTACAGCTAAGGTTAAGGGCAAGAAGGTTGTAATCAAGGCTCCTAAGAAGGCAGTTAAGGGTGCTTCTACAACAGTAACTCTGAAGTCTACAAATGGTGATAAGAAGGTTTCTGCTAAGATCAAGGTTTATGTCCGCAACTCAGCCAAGAAGGTTAAGGCAGCTAAGAAAGCCATCACTGTTAAGAAGGGTAAGACTACTAAGTTAGTAATTAAGGCATCTAAGGTTCAGAATAAGAAGAAAGCATTTGCTGATACAATTACTGTAAAGGGCAAGATTGTTAAGCTTACAGACGTTAAGTTTGCTAAGGGTAAAGCTACTCTTACTCTGAAGGGTGCTAAGAAGGCTAAGAATAAAGCCGTAACAATCAAGGTAGGTTCTAAATCTGTAAAGGTTAAAGCTACCGTTAAATAATAGTTCACTTCTATTACAATAATAAGAGCTTTCAAAAGGAAGGGGATACCCGAAAGGGTATCTCCTTTTTCTTTTTAGAAATTATGGCGTTAATTATGCGTAAAATCATTTGAGCAAAAGAAAACCATTATTTAACGGAAGATCAATATTGTTTTGTAGAAGTAACGATGACAGATCTCCCCCGAGAAAAGATTTTTAAAGCTTCTCCGTGTGACAACCCGTCATATCACAGAAAATGGTGCGCTGCAAGACATATGATTACGCAAATAAAGCGGTATATGGAGACGCAGGAGGGGTGTGACAGTAGATGATGGGAGGTACCCTATAAAAGCAAAAGAATATGCAAAGAAAAAGTTTTTGGAGGAGCGAAAGGATGCCGTATGCAAAATGATTTAAAAGGGATCTGGCCGGAAAAATCCATTTTTTGGATTGCTCTGAGGCCTGAATTGGAGGGCATTGAAAAAGATTTTGAAAAAAATTTAAAAAAGTTTTGAAAAAGTGTTGACAACTTCGGGAAAGCGTGATAATATATATCTCGCTGACGCAGAAAAGAGTCAGTAAGAAACAAGC
>ERZ1026894.1096-NODE-1096-length-17146-cov-3.978995_pt1 | contig 17146 bp, 15 predicted proteins | sample MGYA00380177_ERZ1026894 | MGnify/ENA primary metagenome ERZ1026894 (study PRJEB33269, sample SAMEA4719813) | human gut metagenome | biome: human-associated habitat; feature: organic feature; material: feces | place: Cameroon | collected 2013-10 ... | reverse complement strand
ACTTGTTTTTCGACATCGAAATCTTTGAACATAAAGAAGAATATCTTTTTTATCGTCGTGTCGTCGCGCTTTGGCGCAGGATTTTCCGAGAGGGTGATAACGCCGTCTTTCGTGCGCGTTTTTACCATCTGATTTTCGTATTTGACATAGTAATCATAAACGATAAAACCTTTTTTGTCGGCGTCGGAAGTGTAGATAACGACCGCTTGTTTGTCGATAAAATCGATATTGACGGTCGAAACGTTTTTGTCGCCTGCGTTTTGAGCCTGAACGGAATCTTTCATTTGTCTGTGTTCGACCTGATTGTAAAAACCGCTCTCTTTCATAAAAGACGACGTGTCTTCAACCCATTTGTCGCGATTTATGCAACCGAGAGCAGCCGAAACGATTGTAAACACTGCCCCGAGCGCAATTATCGCAAGGGCAATGTTGGGCAACGTGATATAATCTTTGAAAGTTTTTTTGCCGTCGTCAACTGTGGTTTTTTCCTCTTTTTCGGGCTTGTCGGGGAACTTCCATCCCATTTTTTTGTTGTAGAAATCGTAATACTTCTTGTAGGCGGGAATAAGTGCAAGTCCGATGCCAAGACAAAGCGTGCCTGCGCCTGCCAAAATGAGGAATATCATAGAACTTTTGAATGCAAACAGCGACGCGATAGCGTAAAACCACATCAGAAGGCAACCCGAAAAAAGCGCGATCATTGCCGCGATCATCAAGATGAAGGGAATGTTGATTCCGACTCTTTTCCAGAATCCGTTTTTTTGAGTTGCGATACGTTTCATATCGCTTATTATAAGTCAGCGGTTTTTCTTTGTCAAAGAAAAAGCCGTATTCTTTTGTCGGAATGTGTTTTCGATGTGTTTTGTCCGTGCGGCGCAATATAACCCCTATTCGAGAGAATAAGTCCGATTCGGCGAGTATTGCGATATTTTTGCAGGTTTTATGTTCTAAACTATCTCGACAAAAAATACACTTATGCTGGGCGTGGGGAAGGAAATAAACGAAAAAGAAGAAAAATCGACTTTTCGTGACATAATCTCTTCAATTTTGCACTCATGCCGTGCATATAATCGGGGTGTCGATGTTTTTGACGGTGAAAAAAGCGAGTATTATCGGAGCCGTATCGCTGCTTATCGCATTTGCGGTTCTTACGGCGTCGGTGGGCGTGACAAACAGCGCAGGCGTGTATTTTTGCAAAACGACAAGAAAACTGCCTGTTTACGGCGTCGAAGTCGAGGACAGAAAGGTTGTCGCACTCACATTCGATGCGGCATGGGGTGCGGACAAAACACAAGGCATCATCGATATAATGAACGACTACGGAGCAAAGGGCACGTTCTTCCTTGTGGGTTTTTGGATAGACAAGTACGAAAAGGAAACAAAAGCCATTGCAGATGCGGGATTCGAAATCGGAAATCACTCGCGAAATCATCTGAACATGCCAAAACTAAGCGAAAACGAGATAAAAAACGAAATTGAGTACGTCAACGACAGAGTGCAAGAGTTGACGGGCAAAAAGCCCGTGTATTTCCGCGCTCCGTTCGGCGATTACGACAACAAACTCATGACGTCGTTGGAAACGCTCGGTATGGTCGGCGTGCAGTGGTCAATCGACTCGCTTGACTGGAAAGGACTGTCTGCAAAACAGATATACGACAGGGTGGTGCCAAAAGCAAAGAGCGGAGATATTGTGCTTTTCCACAACAACAGCGACCATGTTCTTGACGCATTGCCGATGATTCTGACGGCATTGAGAGGACAAGGCTTTGAATTTGTCACCGTGGGCGATCTTGTTCTGAGGGACGGCTACACAATAGATTCAAACGGTATACAACACAAAAACGCATAAGACGTACAGGAGGATTTTATGAGTTACGAACAAATGCAAAACAATCAAGTTTACCTATCCGGACAAATTGCAAGCGCACCCGAGTTTTCGCACGAAATCATGGGTGAAAAATTTTACGACATGGCGGTGTCGGTTGAAAGATTGTCGGGACAAAACGACGTTATTCCAATCACCGTGAGCGACAGGCTCATGGAAGGTCAATGTTTTGAAATCGGCAATCTAATCGGCTTAATCGGTCAATTCAGAAGTTACAACAAGGTTGTGGACGGCAAAAGCAAACTGGTGTTGAGAGTGTTTGTAAGAGAGCTTTGCGAGTGTGACGAAAACGCTCCGAACGTCATAGAACTCGAAGGGTATGTATGCAAGCAACCGGTGTATCGCACAACGCCGTTCAAACGCGAAATCGCCGATTTGCTTGTTGCCGTAAATAGAGCTTACAACAAATCCGACTATATTCCGGCAATTGCGTGGGGAAGAAACGCACGCTATGCGTCGACTTTCAATGTGGGAGATAAAATACACCTTGTCGGGCGTATTCAGTCGAGAATTTATCAAAAAACTCTCGACGACGGCACTGTGGAAGACAGAATCGCATATGAGGTGTCAATAACCAGATTCGAGCAAGAAAAAGAAGACAGGATATGACAAAAACATGAGCGAAAACACACAGTGTTTTTGATTGCAAAAGCGTGCAGGAGTGCGCTTTTTTGCGTTTTTTGAAATCAGAACCCAAGTGGAACACAAAGGTGAAAAAAAACAAAAAGAGTGTTTTCGACAACGTTCGGCAAAAGACGGGACAACGACATTGCTCGGGCGGTGTTTTTTGATTGCGTTTAATAACCGATTTTTGAGTTATAACCTATTTACATTTTGCGCTTTTACTGATATAATGAATTATCCTAAGTTTAATATTCGGGGGAACGTAATGAATATAAAAGATTATACTTTGAAAATCGCATATCGTATCGGAGGCAAGCACAAAGAGGAGTCCGTCGAGTATGCTCTTGTAAAAGGCGTCGGTTATGACTCGGAGGATTTGTATATTTGCGATCGCGGTGACGAAAATCATGTCAAAATCGTCGTTTCCGCAAAAAATAAAGTCGAACTCGAACTTGCAGAACTTATATATGACCATTATTTCGAGAACAACGAGAGATTTTTCGCAAACGGTTTTCAATCCTGGACGTCGACAAGAGAGTATAAAAGGCGCGACGTGCAATACGGCTTGCGTTCGCTCTCGAAGTTGCCTGTTGTGAGAAAATTCTCGGGAGCATCGGGCGACTATGCGTTTACCGAGTACGGAAAGGATTTGTATCACGGTTTTTCGTATACATATTTCCGCAAGGACGAAAAGGTGGAGTTTGTCGGCTCGCTCAACGAACGCACCGGTTATACGATTTTCTATGCGGATATGAAGGAAAACGTATTTGCGGTGCAAAAGGACATCGAAGGATTGTCCGTCGAGGGCGAATACGAGCTTTTTGACATCATGCACGTTCACGGCACATACGACGGCGTTTTCGACGCATACTTTGCCGAGTATCCGCAAAAACGTACGGGCAGGGTGGAGCATCTTGCGGGTTATACCTCGTGGTACAATTACTATCAGAACATCAATGAAGAAATTATACTGCGAGATCTCGAAGGTCTTGCACATGTCGGCAACACCGCAAATATTTTCCAAATCGACGACGGTTACGAAACAAAAGTCGGCGATTGGGATACGGACACGCAAAAGTTTCCCAACGGACTTGCGCCGATTGTAGAAAAAATCCATTCATACGGGTATAAAGCGGGGCTTTGGTACGCTCCGTTTGCGGCGCAATTTAGTGCAAACGTCATAAAAAATCATCCCGATTGGCTCATTCGAGGCAAGAACGGAAAGCCCGTGATAAGCGGTATCGCATGGGGCGGATTCTATGCGCTCGACTTTGAAAAAGAAGAAGTGCGAGCATATATCAAAGCGTTTTTCGACAAGGTGTTTGACGAGTGGCACTTCGATATGGTCAAGCTCGATTTTCTCTATGCCGCGGCGATAGAGCCGAGAAACGGCAAGACTCGCGGTCAACTCATGTGCGAGGCAATGGACTTTTTGCGCGAGTGTTGCGGCGACAAGATTATCCTCGGTTGCGGTGTGCCGCTTGCGCCGGCGTTCGGAATCGCGGACGCCTGCCGTATCGGTTGCGACGCCGAAAATACGTTCAAAGAGAAATTCTATGTAAAACTCACGAATCAAGAGATAATCTCAACCAAGATATCCATGCAAAACAGCGTGTATCGCCGCCATTTGAACGGAAGAATTTTTGCAAACGATCCCGATGTGTTCTTCCTGCGCGACGGCGGTATGAAACCTGCAGTATACACCTGGCAACAAAAGAAACTCCTCGCCATGATAAACCACATCTTTGGCGACGTGCTTTTTGTAAGTGACGACATAGGCGAATATGACAGCGAAAAAATGGCGGTTTTGATGGAAGCCTACCAAAAATTCGACGGAAAAGTGCTGTCCGCAGAACATATTGCGCCTGAAATCATAAAAGTCGTTTTTGAAGAAAACGGACGCAAAAAAATGCTTGTTTTCGACGGCGTCAGCGGCGATTTTATCGTTGAGTGATTGTTTGGAGCTTAAAGGCGACATTTCCAAAAGAACTGTTAAGACTCTCGCAAAAACGCTTGGAACGTAAAGAGAAAATCGACGCAATCGAATGATGTTTTTCGTTTTCGGCGTCATAAAACAGGCGATATAAAATAACTCTATGATATTGTTTGACAACCTTCAGAAAGTGCGCGACGAGGTGGCGAAATACGATAGACATATCCGACTTGTCGCGGCGTGCAAAATGCAGTCAAAAGACACGATTGACAAGTTTATGTCCGTTGCGCCTGACTTTGTTTTGGGCGAAAACAGGGTGCAGGAGTTTTTGCAGCACTATGACGAAAGGTATGTGTGGCATATCATAGGTCAATTGCAAACCAACAAAGTCAAGTACGTTGCGGGCAAAGTCGAACTGATACACTCGCTTGACAGGGCGGAGCTTGCAAAAGAGATTGAAAAACAAGCCGTAAAACACGGAGTCGTGCAAAAGTGCCTTGTTGAAATCAATATGGGCGCAGAGATAACGAAGGGAGGCGTTCGCCCCGAGGAAACTCTCGATTTCATACAAAGTATGAAAGATTATCCGCACATAGAGGTCAAGGGCGTGATGAGCGTACTTCCCGATATAGACGACAAGGTGCGACTTGCCGATTTGTACGACAGGTTGCAACGCATATTCGATGACGCAAAAAGCATAAAGCAAGAGGGCGTAAGCGTTGAAATTTTGTCGGCAGGAATGTCCAAAGACTACAAAATCGCTCTCGAACACGGCTCGAATATGCTCCGCCTCGGCAGAGTTCTGTTTGGAGAAAGAATCGCCAAAAACAACGACAATACGCCGCAACCGACGGCAAGATAGCGAAATACAAACATAATGAACGCAAGTATAGCGAATACAACCATAAGGTAGAAGATATGGACGAAAGATATTTTAGAAACAATCAAACGCAACGCGCCGATATGCAGGGAAGTCCGAGGGGCTTTTCTCGTTCGCAAACGCCAATCGGGCAAGTGCCGAGCTATACGCAACCTGCCGCCTACGGACAGTCGGGCGGCGTCGTAATCTATTCGCCGCGCACTTACAAGGACGTGCAACTGCTCATCGACCACCTCAAAATGAGAGAACAGGTTATCGTGGATTTTTCAACGCTCAATCAACAGGCGGTGTATCGTATTCTCGACTTTATGAGCGGCGCAATTTACGCGCTTGACGGCAGTATTCAGCAAATCACCAAAAATATTTTCCTCTTTGCTCCGCAAGGGGTGACGATAACCATTCCTCCGCAAATCAGAGGTTAAGGAGTTTTTATGACTGACAATAAAGAAAAAATCGACTACAAAGCCAAAGTCAAAACTTTTCTTGCCGACTGGGTAGGAGTCGCAAAAAAGAAATGGTGGCTGTATCTTGTGGAACTTGCCGTTGTCGCAATCATTTTGGTTGCGGATTTGCTCAGCAAAAAAGCGGCGTGGGAGTATCTCAACAATTACGGCGTAAAAACGCTCGTTCCGCACCTTTTCAACTTGGTTATGGTGCCAAATACGGGAGCGGGATTCGGCATATTGCAAGGCAAGACGGTTGTGCTTACCGTGGTCACGTTAATCGTGCTTGCGGCAATCGTCGTCTACCTCTTTTTCGCTCTCAAAGAGAGCGAGTGGCTCAGAATATCGCTTGTCTTTATTACGGCAGGCGGCATCGGCAACATCGTTGACCGCATCAAATTCGGCTACGTCCGCGACTTTTTGCAGTTTGCGTTCTGGGAAGATTTCCCGTCTTTCAACATTGCCGATTCGTTTGTGACGGTTGGCGCGTTTATGCTTGTCGTCGTGCTTATAATTATGCTCGTGCAGGAGGGGAAGAAAAACCAAAAAGAGTTTGAGGAAGAACAAAAGAACGGTGTCGGCGAACAAAAACAAATCGATCCTCTCGATGAACCGATAAACCTTAATCCCATGATGAAATCACACAACGACTATACGTTTGAAGTGAGCGAAAAGAAAGAAGAAAACACTGCCGAAAAGGACGAAAAACAAGTCGAAAATGTGGAAAAAATCGCAGAACATACAGACAATTTATCTGCCGACGACTGCGTGAAAGGTGCAGACAAGAGCAAAGAAGATAGATAAACGCATGCTACGTACAGTTGACAAAGACAATATAAGGTTGGACGTTTTCGTATCAACCGAATGGGGAGTTTCTCGCTCCAACGCAAAGACCGTCATCGAAAGAGACGGTGCTTTTGTCAATGGCGTAAAACGTCAAAAAAGCGGTTTCGAGCTTAAATGCGGCGACAAAGTGGAGTTTGAAGTGCCTGCTCCCGAAGTGCTTGAAGTCAAGGCGGAAAACATACCGCTTGACATCGTGTACGAGGACGAGTATATGGCGGTTGTCAACAAACCGCAGGGTATGGTGGTGCATCAGGCAAGCTCCTATAAGAAAAACGATACGCTTGTCAACGCGCTCCTTTACAATCTGGACAGTTTGAGCGGCATAAACGGCGTCATTCGTCCCGGTATCGTGCATAGGCTCGACAAGGATACGTCGGGGCTTTTGGTGGTTGCCAAAAACGACGAGGCACACAAGAGCCTTGCCTCGCAAATCGAGAAAAAAACCGCAAGAAGAATATACTTCGGGCTTTGCGACGGCAACTTCAAAGAAGACGAAGGTGTGGTGGACAAGCCCATTGCTCGCAGCAAAAAAGACCGAAAAAAAATGGCGATAGACGAGGACGGCAGACGGGCGGTGACGCACTACAAGGTGCTTGAACGCTTTGGACAGTACACGCTTGTGCGCTTTGAACTCGAAACGGGGCGCACGCATCAGATAAGGGTTCATGCGGCGAGTTTGCATCATCCTATTGTCGGCGACGAGGTGTACGGCGGCTCAACCGTACTATACAAAAACGGACAGCTTTTGCACGCAAAAGAGTTGGTGCTGGAGCACCCTCACACGCACGAGATTATGCACTTCGAGTGCGAATTGCCAAGCTATTTCCAAGCCGTTTTGCGAAAACTCGGCAGCAAGATTTATAACAGCATATGAAAAAAGAAAAAAATACTCAACAGCATTTGCTAAAAAGATTTGTGACTTATTATAAGCCATATAAAGGCACTTTTGCCGCAGATATGATATGTTCGTTTATCTTTTCGATAAGCGGACTTATTTATCCTATCGTGTCGCAACGCATTTTGCGCCAAAGCATACCAAACGGCGTGATAAGCGAGGTGCTTATTCTTTGCGCCATACTGCTTTCAATCTACCTTTTGCGCGCGGGAATGAAGTACTATATCAACTACTACGGGCACGTCATGGGCGTAAAAATGCAGGCGGCGATGAGGACGGATTTGTTCAAGCATCTCGAAAAACTGCCGTATTCCTTTTACGACAACACCGAGACGGGACAACTGATGACGAGAATGACTTATGACCTTTTCGACGTGAGCGAACTTGCTCACCACGGCCCCGAAAACCTGTTTATCACCACTTTTGTGACGATGGGCTCGTTTGTATATCTTTGCACGATAAGCTGGAAACTTGCGCTCATAATATTTGCGTTTTTACCGTTGCTGTTCGTCATCGCTTTTTTGTCAAAAAACAAGATGAACAAAGCGTTTAGAAAAAGCAGGGAAGAGATCGGCAACATCAACGCAACGCTTGAAAACAGCATTGCGGGCATCAGAGTCACAAAAGCATACGCAAATGCCGAATACGAGCAGGAAAAGTTTGAAGTAAACAACAACGGTTATGTCAGGGCGCGCTCAAAAGCGTACAAGGCTATGGGTGGTTTTTGGGCAAGTATGAGCTTTGTCACCGAGGTTTACAACGTCATCGTGCTGCTTGCGGGCGCATTGTTTTGCATCTACGACAAGGAGCATTTCGACTACGTTGACCTTGTGTCGTTTATGATTTCCATAAACCTGTTTATATCTCCCGTGCAAACGCTCATCCAGTTTTTCGAGCAGTTGCAGGACGGCGTGACGGGATTCAGACGATTTGCGGCGATAATGGACGTCCCCGTAGAAAAGGAAAGCGAAACCGCGCATGATGTGGAAAACCTCAAAGGCGACATCGTGTTTAAGGACATAAGTTTTGCCTACAACCACGACAAAGAGGTGCTTGACAACATAAATCTCACCATTCCAAACGGCAAAATGTACGCTTTTGTCGGCGCGAGCGGAGGCGGAAAAACCACGCTTTGCCACTTGATTCCCAAATTCTATCCGCTTGAAGACGGTATGATTTATATCGGCGGCGAGCCTATCAGCGAAATCAAAAACGACTCTATCCGCAAAAACGTGGGTATCGTACAACAGGACGTGTTTTTGTTTACAGGCTCGTTCAAGGAAAACATTGCCTACGGCAAGGAAAACGCAACCGACGAGGAAATCGTCGAAGCGGCAAAAAAGGCGGATATAGACGCGTATATCAGAAGTTTGCCGGAGGGCTACGACACCCAAATCGGCGAGAGGGGCGTCAAACTGTCGGGCGGTCAGAAACAAAGGCTGAGCATTGCGCGCGTATTCCTCAAAAATCCGTCCATTCTCATTTTGGACGAGGCTACGAGTGCGCTCGACAACACAACCGAGGCAATCATTCAAAAGGCACTGTTCGAGCTTTGCAAGGGCAGAACGACAATCGTGGTCGCACACAGGCTCTCAACCGTGCGTAAGGCGGACTGCATCGTTGTCATAGACGGTGGCAAAATCGTCGAGCAAGGCACGCACGACCAACTCATCGAAAAAGGCGGAGAATATGAAAAGCTATATCAATCGCAATTTGTCGACGATATAGATGTGAATTTGAATATCGGTTAAAACAATATCTGATAATTTTTGATTGACAAAAAAAAACATCGTTAGAGCGATGTTTTTTTGTTGAGTGGAGGGGATTAAACTATTTTTCGGCGACGATTGCAATCCATTTGCCGTTTTCGTTGACGTCTGTGCGGATTTTGGAGAATCCCGCTTTCTTCAAGTACGATTCGAGTTGCTGCTTTGTGTATACTTTGAATCCCGCTTCGGCAAGATACGCGCCGAGTCCGTCGCTCGTTTGCGTTTCGTTGACAATGAGGAATTGTCCGCCTTTTTTGAGGGTGCGATACACTTCCGATACGCCTTTTTCAATATCCCAATAATGCACGGATTCGATTGCGGTCACAAGGTCGAAAAGATTGCTTGCGAAGGGAAGTGCCTCGACGCTGCCTTGCACAACTTGCAAACGTCCCGATTTGACTGCTCGACGATTCTTGCGAGTGGACGTCTTTACGCTCTCTGAGGATTGATCCACGCCGATTGCATTGATATTCTTTGATTGATTGAGTAAGCGTTTGAGGTTTTTGCCGCCACCGCAACCCACGTCCAAAACAAGTCTTTTCCTTTGAAAAAATACGTGCGAAAATCCCCAAGTCGAAAGCAGGGAATAGCGGTTGTTCATGCCCCTCAACTGAGCGCGACCGTATGAGTTTGACTCGGGGTATTTCATGTTTTGCAAAAATCTGAGCGTTCTGTCTTTCATAACTCTCTCCAAACAATGTGAAATATATTTCATATTTGATTATATCATGCTGGAAAAATATGTCAACCGATGAAAGATGACGTTTTGCAAAAATTCAGGCAAGAAAATTTTGCGGATATAGAAAAATAGATTGCATTTTTTGTTTATGTTTGCTATAATCCAAAAGCAATGGAGATTTGCTAGTGTGGCTCAGCAGGTAGAGCAGCTGATTCGTAATCAGCAGGTCGCCGGTTCGAATCCGGCCACTAGCTCCAAAAAAGAGTGATATATCTCGCATATATCACTCTTTTTTCATACTAACGGACACATTTAGACCTTGAGTATCTGCAGGTTAATTCTTCGGGGTCCCCGCAAAACGACACTGTTTTGTGGGGTGAACATAAGGTCGCCGGTTCGAATCCGGCCAACTCCAAATTGCTCAAATTGACAAAGGCATCGCAAAGCGGTGCCTTTCGTCTTTAATTCGCAATTTGTCGCTTTTCCCATTTTGTCTTTTATTTCAAAATTGAAATTGACATCGCGCGGTGTGATAGTTATACTTTGTATCGGGTGAAGTATGAAAGACGTTATTATCACTGCGGTGAAGCAAACGGAATACAAGGATTTGATTGCACAATTCGAAAATCCCATCGAGAATGCCTGCGATGTGAATGTAGGCGATGTTTTTGTGTGCAGAAACGGACAAAAACCGGATGGATTGTGCCAAAGCGCATGGGATAGTATGAAAGAGTTTGTTGTGCAACTCGCAAACGGGGGAGGAAACTTTTTTTGCGGTTGGATGAAAAATCCGCACAGCGCAATGATTTCGTGCAACGACGGATTCAGACCTATGAGTTTTTATATCCAAACGAAAGAGGAAAACTGATTTTTCGAAAATATTTATATTTGCGCGCAATGCGCGCTTTTTTATTATAAATATACTTTTATTATCAAATAATAATCAATATAACGCAACCGATAACGGCGGTTTTATTGTAGCGTTTTTTGAAAAGCGAAGAATGTGAAAACTTGTTCAAAAAAAATAAAAAAAATGTGATAAAACTATTGACATTTGGCAAATATGGACATATACTGTTAGCAATCAAAGCGAAAGACTGCTAGCAATGGTCTTGAGCGAGAACACAAGGTCGGTTATGAGAAAAGAGTTGACTGAAAGGAAAAAAAGAATATTGCACGCATTGGTTGACCTGTATATTTCAACGGGACAACCGGTGTCCAGTTCGGATATTCAAAGCAAGTATTTGCCCGAAGTCAGTTCTGCGACCGTAAGGGCGGAACTGAGCGCACTCGAAGCACTCGGATATATCGAACAACCGCACACGTCGGCAGGCCGTGTACCCCTCAAAGGCGCATACAAGTTTTATGTCGAGAGTTTAAGTTCGGCAGAGGGCAACATGCTCACCGATCAGGAAACGGCACTCATCCGCGACAAGTTTATGAACAAGCTCGGCAAGATTCAAGACATGTCGGTTGAGGCGGCAAAGATCATCAGCGACGTGACCAACTATACATCCTTCATCGTCGAAAAGAACGCGCAGGACATAGTTATCGAAGAGATCAAACTCGTTCCTCTCAAAAACGGCAAGGCGGTTGTGCTTATCGTTACGGACAGCGGTATGATTGCTGACAAAGCCATCGACGTGCCATCGGACGTTAGAGCGGAATATATAGATACCGCCACAAAGGTGCTCAACAAGGTGTTTCAAGGCAGAAACATCAAGGATATGGACAAATTCGACTTGTCTGAAATCGACGTCGAACTCAAAGGTTTCGAGGACATACTCGACGACGTACTCGGAATCTTGAGAATTTATCTTTCCGAACACAGCGACAGAAACGTGTTTGTCGAAGGCGCACTCAAAATGCTGGACTATCCCGAATACAACAACGTCGAGGACGCAAAGAACTTCCTCTCGGTGATATCCGACAAGGAGAACATCGGCGACTTGCTTTCAAGCGAGGACGGTTCGATCGAGTTTTCGGTGAGAATCGGCAAAGAGGAAAGAGGCGTTGATAAATGCGCAATCATCACGGCGTCCTACAAAGTGGGCGACGAGGTGGTCGGCGAGGCAGGTGTCATAGGCCCCGAACGTATGGACTACAAAAAGGTTATCGGCGTTTTGGACTGCATGAAGAAAACCATTGCGAGCGTAGCAAAAGACAAGAATGACGAGGATTGAAATGAAAGACAAAGATAAGAAACAAAACAAAGTCGAAAACGAAATCGACGAGCAACAAAGCGTTGCCCAAGAGCAGGAAGAGATAAAAAAATCTTTTGAAATCGACCGCGAAGGTCTGAGCGATGAGGAATATATCTCCGCTCTTGAAGAAAAACTCGGACAGGCAATCGCAGAGGCAGAAACCTGCAAAGGTCTGACGCAAAGATTGCAAGCTGATTTCGACAATTACAGGAAGCGCAACAACTCGATTGCAGAGGATATGAAGCAGCTGGGACAATCGGTGGTGATTGAAAAGATGCTCACCGTGCTTGACAACTGCGACCTTGCAAGAAAGTACGTCAAAGACGAAGCGGCACTTACGGGATTCAATATGATGGAAAGTCAGATTCTCGGAGCGCTCGGCGGATTCGGACTTACCGAAGTGGACGCACTTGACAAAGACTTCGACGCAAAATTTATGAGTGCGGTTGAAAGAGTCAAGAGCGAAGAAAAACAAGGCAAAGTGGTTGAAGTGCTTGCAAAAGGATATATGCTCGGAACAAAACTTCTTCGCCCGGCAAGCGTGAAAGTCGGATATTGGGAAGAATAAGCAAAGAGCATAATAACAAACAATAAAAGCAATTTCCGCTCAAATGCGAAAATATAAAAAATTAAAGAAAACAAGTTTTCTTCCCGTCAAAGCGGGAAAAGGAGAAATAATATGGGAAAAATAATCGGTATTGACCTTGGTACGACAAACTCGTGCGTAGCAGTTATGGAAGGCGGTGAAGCGGTGGTTATCCCCAACGCCGAAGGTATGAGAACAACTCCGTCTGTGGTTGCATTCACAAAGGACGGCGAAAGATTGGTCGGCGAAATCGCAAAACGTCAGGCAGTCGCAAATCCCGAACATACCGTAAGCTCCATCAAGAGAGAGATGGGCTCCGACTACAAAGTTAAGATTGAAAATAAGGAATACACCCCGCAAGAGATTTCCGCAATGATTTTGACAAAGCTCAAAAACGACGCGGAAAAGTATCTCGGCGAGAAAGTTACGGAAGCGGTTATCACCGTTCCTGCATATTTTACCGACTCTCAACGTCAGGCAACAAAGGACGCAGGCAAGATCGCAGGTCTTGAAGTGAAACGTATCATCAACGAACCTACGGCGGCAGCTCTCGCATACGGTATCGATAAGGATGAGAATAAGAATCAAAAAGTTCTTATCTTCGACCTTGGCGGCGGCACATTCGACGTTTCTATCCTCGAACTCGGCGACGGCGTGTTTGAAGTTTTGGCAACCGCAGGCAACAACCGCTTGGGCGGCGACGATTTCGACAAACGTATCATGGATTGGATCACAAGCGAGTTCAAGAAAGAACACGGCGTCGATCTCACCAAAGACAAGATGGCAATGCAACGTATCAAAGAAGCCGCAGAGAAGGCGAAAATCGACTTGTCCGGCGTGACCAAAGCAAAGATTTCGCTTCCGTTCATCGCAATGGAAAACGGCGTGCCTATGCACCTTGATATGGAGCTTACAAGAGCAAAATTCGATTCTCTTACCGAGGATCTCGTCAAGGCAACGCAAGGCCCGATGCAACAAGCTCTCAAAGACGCAGGACTCAGCTACAACGACATCGCAAAGGTCATTATGGTCGGTGGCTCGACTCGTGTGCCTGCCGTGTACGAATCCGTAAAACGTATCACGGGCAAAGATCCTTACAAGGGAATCAACCCCGACGAGTGCGTGGCTCTCGGTGCGGCAATTCAAGGCGGTGTGCTTGCAGGCGAAGTCAAAGACATGCTCTTGCTTGACGTAACTCCGTTGTCGCTCGGCATCGAAACGCTCGGCGGCGTATGCACAAAACTTATCGACAGAAACACCACCATTCCTACAAGCAAATCGCAGGTGTTCAGCACTGCGGCAGACAATCAGACCGCTGTCGACATCCACGTTTTGCAAGGTGAAAGACAATTTGCTCGCGACAACAAGACTCTCGGCAGATTCGAACTTGTCGGCATTGCACCCGCACCGCGCGGAATTCCGCAAATCGAAGTCACGTTCGACATCGACGCAAACGGTATCGTATCCGTCAAGGCTTGCGACAAGGCAACGGGCAAATCTCAATCAATCACAATCACAGCATCTTCAAACCTCACCGAAGCGGACATCGACGCGGCTGTCAAAGACGCAGAGAAGTATGCAGAGGAAGACAAGAAGCGCAGAGCGGTTGTGGACGCAAAGAACAATGCGGAACAACTTATCTTTGCGGTTGACAAATTCGTGAGCGAGAACGGCGACAAACTCGAAGAAGCCGACAAGAATCAAGTCACCGAAGCGACAAAGACCGCAACGGAAGAACTTGCAAAAGCCGAAAGCGAAGACGATGTCAAGAACGTTGTCGAAACTCTCACAAAAGTGACGGATCCTATCTTCACGAAATTCTATCAACAGAACCCCGAAGCGGCAGCAGAGGCTGCAAAGCAAGCGGGTATCAATCCCGACGACTTCCAGGGCGGAGCAAATCCGGACGGCGGAGTTGACGGAACCGTTGACTGATCGTCGCGGTATAAACAATAATAAGTCGAGGCGCAACGGGCAACCGTTGCGCCAAGGCGTATAATCGAACTGTCGATTTGCTTCTGCAAATCGAAAAAATGCGCTTTTTGCGCTTAAATACGAAAAAAGGCAACCTGACTGGTTGAATGATAGATTATGGCAGCAAAAAATTATTACGAAATATTGGGCGTTGAAAAGACAGCCACGGCAGACGAGTTGAAACTTGCCTATCGTAAACTCGCAAAAAAGTATCACCCCGATATGTATGTGTCGGCAAGCGAACAGGAAAAGAAGGACGCAGAGGCAAAATTCAAAGATATAAATCATGCCTATGAAGTCCTTTCGGATCCTCAAAAACGTGCGGCATACGATACTTACGGCGATGAGAACGGCCCGCAAATGGGCGCAGGCGGTTTTGGCGGCGCAAGCGGATTTTCAAGCAGCGGATTCGGATTCGATATGGACGATATTTTCTCGTCGATATTCTCGGGATTCGGAGGCGGCTCGGCTCGCTCGCAACGCGCAAACGCTCCGCAAAGGGGACAGGATATCCTTGTCGGCATTACGATTTCCTTTGAAGAAGCGGCATTCGGCACTCAAAGAACTGTAAGCGTAAAGAGAGTGGAAAATTGCTCCGACTGCAAAGGTACGGGCGCAAAGGACGGAACGGCGTTCAAAGTTTGCTCGCAATGCAAGGGGAGCGGACGTGTTACGATGACTCAACGCACTCCGTTTGGTCAAGTCAGCACACAAGGCGTTTGCCCCTCTTGCCACGGAACAGGCAAGATTGTCACCGAAAAATGCCCCAAATGCGGCGGTATCGGTCACTTTGACAAAGTTCAGGACGTCAAAGTCAATATCCCTGCCGGCATAGATTCCGGTCAACGAGTCAGATATGAGAACGAAGGGCATGCAGGCTCGAACGGCGGTGAAAAGGGCAGTTTATACGTCGAAGTGAGAGTCGCTCCTCACAAACTCTTTGTCAGAAACGGGTTCGATATTATGCTCGAAGTGCCGGTATCAATCGTCGACGCGACGCTCGGTACGACAATCAGCGTCCCCACGCTTTACGGCAACAAAGAGGTTAAAATTCCCGAAGGTACGCAAAGCGGCACGGTGTTCACAATCAAAAATTACGGCATAAAGAAACTCAAAGGCGCAGGAAAGGGCGATATGTTCGTAAAGGTTGTTGTCGAAGTTCCCAAGAGCGTCAGCAAGGAACAAAAAGAGTTCCTCAAGAAATTCGACCAAATCACCGACCAAAAGAAACAGTATCCTTTGAAAAAGGCTTACGACGAAAAAGCTCAATAAAAAAACCACACAAAAGCGGATATCTAATCCGCTCAAATGCGAGAGAAACAGAAAATGAAATACAAAACGATAACGGTTTTTACAAACCACAACGACGCCGACCTCATCTCGTCAGCCATGTTTGACGCAGGTGCGGGCGGCGTTTCGATTTTGGACAAACAAGACTTCCTTGACCTCGTAAAAAGCGATGTAATCTGGGACTATGTGGACGAAAGCGTACTTGAACAAAGCGAAGTCGTCAAAGTGTCGACAATGTATGAGCAGGATGATTCGGATTTTCCGATAAATCTTGAAGCCAACCTTGAAGAATTGAAGAAAAACGGCGTTCAATTCGGCGAGATTCTGAGAGGAGAGATAGACGCGGCGGATTATGAAAACGAATGGAAAAAGTATTATAATCCCATAAAAACCAAGAATATCACAATCGTTCCGACATGGATTGATTACAAAGCGAGCAAGGGAGAGAAGATTATGCGTCTCGATCCCGGCATGGCATTCGGCACGGGGTCGCACGCAACGACGAGAATGTGCCTCGAACTTATGGACGTTGACGGCAAAGACGTCATTGACGTCGGTTGCGGAAGCGGAATACTCGGTATTGCGGCGGCGATTTGCGGCGCAAAGAGCGTTTATATGTGCGACATAGACGAACAAGCCGTCGAATTTGCTCGTAAAAACGCATTGCTCAATCATGTAAATGCAACCATAGAAAAAGCGGATTTGCTGCAAGGCGAACAAAAAGCCGATTTTATCTTTGCAAACATCACCGCCGACATCCTTATGCGCTTTTCAAAGAGTATAGGAAAACATTTGAGAGAAAACGGCACGATTGTGTTGTCGGGTATCATTGACACGCGACTTGACGAAGTGATACAATGCTATCAAAGTGCAGGCTATCAAATCGTCGAACGTATGGCAATCGACGATTGGCGCGCGCTTAAACTTAAAAGGATATAAAACAATTCGAGCCGATTAGAATATGGAAATCAGAAGATTTTTTGTCAATCCCCATGATGTTTGCGCAAACGGTGATGTCGTCGTAAGAGGCGACGAGTTTGCGCATATGACAAAAGTGCTTCGATACAAAGTCGGCTTCAAAGCAATTGTTTGCGCAAACGACGGAATCGAACGATTTTGCTTGACAAATGTAAAAGGC
>ERZ1026894.1095-NODE-1095-length-17177-cov-4.235311_pt1 | contig 17177 bp, 6 predicted proteins | sample MGYA00380177_ERZ1026894 | MGnify/ENA primary metagenome ERZ1026894 (study PRJEB33269, sample SAMEA4719813) | human gut metagenome | biome: human-associated habitat; feature: organic feature; material: feces | place: Cameroon | collected 2013-10 ... | reverse complement strand
AATTAAGACTTATTCCCAAATTTTGCTTTCTTTTATCGCAAAACAGGGGAAAGCATTGTGTAATACTTTCCCTTGCTGATAGTATGCATGTCAGATAAATACTTTAACGGTAATATCCTTAAATCTGTTGGCTTTCGTGTACTCATCACGCTGTGCCATAAAGGCTTTCACATCATCACGAGTAACCGTTATATCGCAACAGTGAACATACTGCTTCTTATTTACTCTTGTCGGCGATAGCTGCCTGTGCTGCTGCAAGACGTGCGATTGGCACACGGAATGGAGAACATGATACATAATCCAGACCAATCTTGTGGCAGAACTCAACAGATGAAGGATCTCCACCGTGCTCACCACAGATACCGCAGTGAAGTGAAGGACGAACCTTCTTACCTTTCTCTACAGCCATCTCCATCAGCTGGCCAACACCTGTCTGGTCAAGCTTAGCAAATGGATCGCTCTCGTAGATCTTAGCATCATAGTAAGCATCCAGGAACTTACCGGCATCATCACGGGAGAAACCGAATGTCATCTGAGTCAGGTCGTTTGTACCGAAGCAGAAGAACTCAGCCTCTGTTGCAATCAGTGCTGCACGAGGAATCTCGATCATAGTACCAACTTCGTACTTCATCTCAACGCCTGCTGCTGCGATCTCAGCGTCAGCTGTTGCTACAACGACATCCTTAACATTCTTAAGCTCTTTTACATCACCAACGAGTGGGATCATGATCTCTGGCTCAACTGTCCAATCAGGATGATTCTTCTTTACATTGATTGCTGCACGGATAACAGCGCTTGTCTGCATCTTAGCAATCTCAGGATATGTTACAGCAAGACGACATCCACGATGACCCATCATTGGGTTGAACTCGTGAAGTGAATCGATGATTGCCTTAATCTCCTCTACGCTCTTGCCCTTAGCTTCTGCAAGTTTCTTGATGTCAGCTTCCTCAGTAGGAACGAACTCATGAAGTGGAGGATCCAGGAAACGGATGGTAACCGGGTTACCCTCAAGTGCCTCATAAAGAGCCTCGAAATCTCCCTGCTGATATGGAAGGATCTTAGCAAGTGCTTCTTCTCTCTCTTCTACTGTATCAGAACAGATCATCTCACGGAAAGCAGCGATTCTGTCTTCCTCGAAGAACATATGCTCTGTACGGCAAAGACCAATACCCTCTGCACCAAGCTCACGAGCTTTCTTAGCATCTGCAGGTGTATCAGCGTTTGTACGAACTTTAAGCTTTCTATACTTGTCAGCCCAAGCCATTACACGGCCGAACTCACCAGCGATTGTAGCATCAACAGTTGGAATAAGACCATCATAGATGTTACCTGTTGTACCATCGATAGAGATCTCAGAACCCTCTGTATAAGTCTTACCTGCGAGCTCGAACTTCTTGTTCTCCTCGTCCATAACGATGTCGCCACAACCAGATACACAGCATGTACCCATACCACGGGCAACTACGGCTGCATGTGATGTCATACCACCACGAACAGTCAGGATACCCTGTGCACTCTTCATACCTGTGATATCCTCTGGAGAAGTCTCAAGACGAACAAGTACAACCTTCTCACCGCGCTCAGCCCACTCTACAGCGTCCTCTGCTGTAAATACGACCTTACCACAAGCAGCTCCCGGAGAAGCACCAAGACCCTTTCCGATCGGAGTAGCTTTCTTAAGCTCAGCAGCATCGAACTGTGGATGAAGAAGTGTATCCAGGTTACGAGGATCGATCATTGCTACTGCCTCTTCCTCTGTCTTATGTCCCTCATCTACAAGGTCACAAGCAATCTTTAATGCAGCTGGAGCTGTTCTCTTACCGTTACGGCACTGAAGCATGTACAGCTTCTTGTTCTCAACAGTAAACTCCATATCCTGCATATCATGGTAGTGATTCTCAAGAGTATCACAAACCTTAACGAACTCAGCATATGCCTCTGGGAACTCCTGCTCCATCTGAGCGATTGGCATTGGTGTACGAACACCTGCTACTACGTCCTCGCCCTGTGCGTTGATCAGGAACTCACCCATCAGCTTGTTCTCACCTGTTGCAGGGTCACGGGTAAATGCAACACCTGTACCGGACTCATTATTCAGGTTACCGAATACCATAGGCATTACGTTAACTGCTGTACCCCATGAATAAGGGATATCATTGTCACGACGGTATACGTTTGCACGAGGGTTGTCCCATGAACGGAATACGGCCTCTACAGCCAGCTTCATCTGCTCTACAGGATCAGATGGGAAGTCTGTACCTAACTGGTTCTTGTACTCAGCCTTGAACTGCTCTGCCAGAGTCTTAAGATCCTGAGCTGTCAGATCAACATCATACTTAACACCCTTCTCCTCTTTCATCTTGTCGATGAGCTGCTCGAAATACTTCTTACCAACTTCCATAACGACATCAGAGAACATCTGGATGAAACGTCTGTATGAATCATATACGAAACGCTCGAATGTTGGATCCGGGTTACCCTTGATCATAGTAGCTACTACGTCATCGTTAAGACCAAGGTTCAGGATTGTATCCATCATACCAGGCATAGATGCGCGGGCACCGGAACGAACAGAAACGAGAAGTGGATTCTCAGAGTCACCGAACTTCTTACCGTTGATCTCCTCCATCTTCTTTACGCCGTCCATAATCTGAGCCATGATCTCGTCATTGATCTGACGGCCATCCTCATAATACTGTGTACAAGCCTCTGTAGTTACTGTAAAACCCTGTGGTACAGGAAGACCGATGTTGGTCATCTCTGCAAGGTTCGCACCCTTACCACCAAGTAAGTTACGCATGGTCATGTCGCCTTCGCTAAACATATACACCCATTTGTTTGCCATTGTAAAGTTACCTCCTATATTTGTAATTGTATTGTTGATATCGACAGACGGACGCACTTCGCCCACGGACTGCCACATCGCTGTTTCTAGTATAACACACTCCTCCCACGTATGAAAAGAGTTTTTTGACATTTTTTATGAGGGAATCATTTCTACCGGTCATCATCATCGTCAAAATCGGCATCCTCTCCCATAAACTCGCGGTTTGTCACGCGCTTTTTGTCACGGTTTTCCTCTACCAGCTTGGATAACTGCTCCTTGACATCTCTTGGCTTCTTGATATTTTTTATCTCGAAGTCTCTCATACTCTTATCCGCTGAGGAAACCTGAATGGTTCCGATCCCAAAAATCTTCTGGGACAGTGTCTGGCTCAGGGACAGATCCATAATTCGGTACAGACGCACCTCGTCTTCCACAGTCTTTAACAGACCGCTTGTGATAAAGAGCCTGTCATCCGTCAGGGCATACTTCGTGAATGTCCATGGCAGACCCAGCGCATTTCTTTTTCTTTCTTTCCAGATAAAATCTGTTTCCATATCATCCTCCGTTCTACACATCATGATGTGATTTTAATTTACTTTGTACTTTCTTTTACAAACCTCCATCGGCAGATCTTTAGATCTCCCTGACAGCGAAGTCGTAAAGTTACAGGTTCCTTTTCTGCTTCCGGATCCTCTACCGGTATCATAAGCTGGCGGAATATTCTGCCGTGAGGTGCATTCTTTGCTGTCGCTGCCGCCGCCCATCCGGGATTATCTCCGGCACCGGAAAGCTCCTCAAAATCCGGCACAATATATGCTGCATTATGCACCCCATTGATAAATACATCCACCGTGCTCTCCGGCACGGCATCTGCATCCAGAACAAGATATGCCGTCTCCGCAGGCAGGCAGACGCGGTCATACTCCAGGATCAGGCAGTCATCAAGCCGTTCTCCTGCCTGCTCCTCTCTGGTCACCTCATTTATATTTTGCCACAAGCCGCCTACTTTTTCAAATAAATCTTCCGGTGCATGTGCATCCGCTGTATGTGCAACACTGTCATACCCCATGTGACCTTCCCACAAAAATCCATTCTGTGACCGGTCATAGTGATCTGCCGGCTGCCAGCTTCCGCCATCCCGGAATCCTCTCTCCTGCCCTTTCAGTTCAACCGTAACCACAGCGTCTATATCAGCGGAAGAATGGCCTGCCTGAATCTCATAAATTCCCGGTTCCAAAAGCTTCTTTCGCCGGATCGTATCGTAATACATCAGATCCTCAACCGGAATCCGGAATGAAACTCTCCTCTCTTCCCCTGCTTCCATCCGCTTCACTCTTTCAAATGCAGCCAGAGTCCGGATCGGACGTTTCACAACCGGCTCCTTCTTCGTATAATATATCTGGACCACTTCATCCTGTGCCGGAAGTGCATTGCCAGTCTGTCCCAAATTTCGCACAGTGCATACGACATCAATATATTTTTCATCCTCAGAAGCCTTTGCTGTAAGTGCTGTTATCTCTGTCGGTGCATATGTCAGGCCATAACCAAAAGGATAAAGCACATCTCCCTTAAAATACTGATATGTTCTTTCCTTCTGAATAATGTCATAATCATCCATATCCGGAAGCTGCTCTGTATCACGGTACCATGTCATATTTAACCGCCCGGCCGGTGCTTCCTTTCCAAACAGGATATCTGCCAGACCATTTCCCAGCTCCATACCGCTACCTGCCATCGTAAGAATTGCCGGCAGATGCTGCTTTTCCCAGCCAATGGCATAAGGCACACTGGTAACAAGTGCTGCGATGACCCTGTGATTTTCCCGGTACACCGCCTGCAGAAGCTGTCTCTGATACACCGGAAAATCGATATCCTTCCGATCCACTTCTTCCTTACAGGTGATCATCGGATGCGCTCCACCTACATAAACCACCGTTTCTGCCTGAGCTGCTGCTTTTCGTGCTTCTTTGATGCCATTTTTGACCAGAACCGGACAAAGTGCCGGAAGAGTACGGTACTTTCTGCCTGTCACCGTCTCATAGATGCCGCCCCTTCTGTCCATTTTTAAATCCCCTGCAAATACCTGATGCCCCTGGATATCTGTACAGCTGACAATACGACACACTTCTCCATCCTCTGCAAAGCCCTGTTCGTCCATAACCCGGATCCGGTTCTGCTCGTCCACATAAAGACCTGCTCCATTCCATGCCTTAAGCAGAAATTCTTCTTCATTTTCCAGAATCTCTGCAAACCGGCTTCCAACAGCCAGAGACATTCCCTTTTCCTCTGACTCCTTTAAATCCGTAATATTTATCTGTGCATGGAATGCCTCTTTGACAAACCATCCAAATGCTCTGTCTGCCGAAGCCTTAAAAATACCACCACGATATATCTCATCTTCATCGCAGCCATCCAGAGCCGTCAGATAACGTCCATTGCTTTCTGCTTTTAATGTCAACTGTTCCTTGTCCCATAAAACGGACTCAAAGATTTCTGCCTTCTCTTCTTCTACCAGTCCAAGAGTCTCTCCATCCTCCAAAAGCCCCAGATATTTATCTCCGCAGGCGATCTTTAACTTTGGTACACCGGACTCAAAGAGTACATTTTCCGGATGATGGACAGCATCACGGATGCCCTGCAGCGGCGTCACAGCATATGGCGGAATGCCGGAATACCAGTCCAGAAACCACTCTTCTGCGGAAGGGCCGATCACTGCAAGCTTATGATCGGATGTCACCTGCTGATCCAACGGCAACAGCTTCCGTCCGTCGATCTCGTCATTCTTAAGCAGCACAATGGATTCCCCGGTGACCTGTCTCGCCAGCTGCTGAAACTCCGGGAGATTCAGTCCGTAATTTGGGATAGTCTCCTGTGGATCAAACAGGCCAAGCCGGATCAGGGTGCTAAAGTGACACCGCAAAGCACGGTCAATATCTGTCATGTCGATCATCCCCAGCTCATAAGCTTCTCTTGCTCCCTCGATCACAGCATCAATATCATCCGTGAAGCAGTCAATGCCCGCCTTCAATCCCTCGGCAATGGTCTCTGTATGAGAGCCAAAATAATGATGACAGTCTACGGTCTGTTTCATATCGCCGCCATCGCACACCACATGATGTACTCCCCATTGCTCCTTGGCAATTCTCTGCACTTCATGATTCAGGATTGCAGGTACACCATTAATCTCATTGTAAGAGGTCATCATTGCCTCGGCACCGCCCTCTGTTACGGCACGTCGAAATGGCTCCAGATAATACTCATGCTTATTTCGCGGATCAATAGAAGAAGACTTCCAGACACGTCCATCCTCCACATTGTTGGCATAAAAATGCTTTAATGTAGCTCCACAGCGTATATTTTCTCCTTGTCCCCGCATCCCGCGAATATAGGCGGATGCCATCTTTCCCGTCAGATAAGGATCCTCTCCGTACGCCTCCTCGGTACGCCCCCAGCGCGGATCGCGCTCCATGTCAATGGTTGGAGCCCACAGACACAAGCCGCCCCTTCGTCCGTCCTTTTCAAAGACAGCTCTTGCTTCTGTTCCTGCAACTTCTCCGGCTTTTTGGATCAATTCCGGATCCCATGTACCGCTCATCCCAATAGGATTTGGGAAAATCGTCGTTGGCTGCGGTTCTCCCTGATCAAAACTCTGATCATGGCGCATCTGCAAACCGTGGGCACCCTCACACCCCACGAAAAAAGAGGGAATGCCCAGCCGTTCGATTGCAGGATTGCCTGTACCAAGACAGGAGAATTTCTCTTCTAAAGTTAATTCCCTTACCAGATAATCCAGTCTTTCTTCCATAGTTTTCCCGGTATCCCACAGCGGATTGTTTCTGTTGGTATTGTTGTCTGACATGATCGTTTCCTCCTGAAGCATTTTAGTCTATAGTATATATGATATTTCTTAATATACAAAACGGGACCCGGCATCCTTCTGCCAGGTCCCTAGCCTTACGTTAATATAAACTATTTTTTAATTTTCATTGATTTTTTGACACCGGCCTTGCTTCCAAAAAGCTTCTTATATGCTTTCAGTTTCTTTGCCGGTACTTTGAATACTGCTTTTTTATGGATACCCTTGAAGGCATTCTTTCCTACCTTCTTCAAGCTTGTGGATTTCACCACAACACTCTTCAGTGATTTACAACCGGAGAATGCATTGGCACCAATTGATGTAATATTGGCACCGATCGTTACCTTTTTCAGCTTCTTGTTATTCTTAAACGCATTTTTGGCAATGGAGGTTACTTTATAAGATACACCATCCACCTTAACTGTCGCCGGAATCACTGCAGATGCCTTTGTTTTGCTTGCAGGTACTTTATACTCTACCGTTTTATTTTTAGCATCGGAAACCGTGTAAGACGCATTTTTGTCCTTTACAACATCGCCCTTTGCCGGTGCAGCTGCAATTGCTGTCTGGGTCGGAATCTGTGCAGCCGGTGCGCTTGGTGCGGCAGATGGCACCTGTGCAGCCGGTGCACTTGGTGCAGCAGATGGCACCTGACTTGGTGCTACTGTTGGACTTTCGACCGGTGCATTAGACTCTGCCGGTGTTAAATCATCCGTTGTGAAAAGCTCAATCTTTGTGAAAACCGGTTTGTTGCTGGCAGAAATCCATAACAGTCCATTTCCCTGCAGGAAGCCCTCTTCCAGCGCAAAGATTTTACCACTCCACTCATCTTCCGCGCTGACATCTGTTGCTTTTCCCGCTTTACATTTTTCAAGAGCCGCCTTGCTTGCACTAAACATCTCTTCATTTTCATCGAACAGTCCCTTTTCCGGAGGATAAGAGGCTCTAAATTCTGCCGGTGCAAGCTGAAGAGCCGCACTGTCAATATCATTATCCTGACAGGTTGCACGGATGTATAAATGCTTTACATTCTTTAAAGCCTCAGAGTAAATAACAGCCCAGTATCCATATGTATTACAGTGGAACGTCCAGTCATTTGTTCCATCATTGGTCTGTACGGAAAGCTTTGGATTACAGTAGGTATTATCATCTCCACCATTCTTTTTCCAGCTTCCCTCCCAGGTAAAGATCTTGGTCAATGCACTTTCATCTGTCTGCTCTGTATACTTTGGTTTACCTGTATTTACATCCGTTTTTGCAAAAGTTCCCTTTGCTCCTGTTACGGAAATAATGGCATCTGCTACATTGTCAAATGCGATCACATTATTTTCACGGTCAAGCCATGTACCATTATCCCACAGTACCGGAACCATTCCTTTTTCGATTGCATATTTTCCAAACTCACTGATATATTTCGGAATACCATCCGCTGCAGTTGTCTGGACACCAAACTCGCCAAGGATTACACCATATCCCTGCTCCGTAAACTTGCTCATCATATCAAGATTATCATGCATTTCCTTGATATCGGCATCCGTACCCCAGTCAAAGAGACGTGGTGCGCCGCCCTCGGTCTGGTGATACTCGCTTCCACCACAGTAGTTCCAAGGAGTGTAATAGTGAACAGATACGCTGAGCTTGCTGTTTCCATTTCCCTCAACCGGATCGGTCGGCATAACAAATCTATCATCGCAGGTTCTTTCAATATTGGTGCTGTAGCCTGCGATCAACAGATAACGCTTTTCATTATTTCCACCGGATTTACGAACAATATTTACAAATTCCTGATTGATCTTGTTCATTGTCTCATACTGCTCATCAACGGACAATACACCTGTTTTATTGCTGGTGTCACGTTTAACCCAGTTATCGTTCAGACGATCTCCAAGCTCTTCGTTGGCTGACTCGAAGATCAAACGGTCTGAGTAATCTTTATAGCGTTCACTCAGCTGTGTCCAGATCTGTCTGTAACGGGCCCATGCCTGCTCACGAACAGACTCATCCTTGTCACCAAACTGTCCCCACCAGTCACCGTCATAATGAATGTTGACGATTGCATATAATCCGTCGTTCAGACAGTAATTGATGACTTCTTCCACACGCTCCATATACTTTTCATTGATAGTATATGTCATTTTGTCCTCAGAAATATCCATCAGATTGGACCATGCCACCGGAATACGGACATTTTTGAAACCATATGCCTTGATCGTATCTACATTTTTTTGTGTTAATGCAGAATTGTTTGCAGATGTTTCACAATAATTTACATCTACCTTTTTCTTTTCATCCTCAGTCATACTGCTGGTATCAATAGACTGATCCAGAGAGTTACCATAGTTCCAGCCAAGTCCCATTTCTTTCATATAAGCGGCGGAATCCATATTGTCTCTCATCTCGCCATTGTCTCTGGTCTTAAAACCACTTGGCAATGTACGTTCCTCGCCAATATTACTTGGCACATCCGTTTCTGCTGCTTTGACAGTCTTTTTCACTGATGCAATGCCGATTCCGCTTACGGAACTCACAACCATTGCTAACGAAAGAAAAGACGCCAATAATTGTTTTTTTAATTTTCTCATTGTATTATCCTTCCTTTTTATTAAAATATAAATTTGCATTATAGGCAAAACCACTATACCTACACGGTTATACTACCACATTTTTATGCAGTTTGCAACATTACAGCTTCATTGCAACCCCTGATAAATGGTGCATTTCACAATTTAGCATGGAACATTCCATAAATAATAGGAATATTCTATAAAGCAAAAAAGAGACATTCTATCCGCAGATAAAATGTCCCTTAAAATTTTTATGAATAATTATGCATCGATATCGCCATCATCCTCTGTGGAGGTGGAATATACCAGCTCTCCGTCAGAAGAAGCAAAATCCTTTGCTGGCTCCTCTTCGATCACAACCTCTTTCTCTTTTGCACGATCTCTCTTGTCGTCCTTCTTGTCCTCGTCCTCAGACTTTGCAGCTTTGGCAGCACGGATTGCTGCAATCTCGCGCTCTGCCTCTTCATCACAGTCCAGTTTTACGGAACGATATCTCTTCATACCGGTTCCAACAGGAATCAGCTTACCAATGATAACGTTCTCCTTCAGACCTACCAATGGATCGATCTTACCCTTGATCGCGGCATCGGTCAGAACCTTTGTAGTCTCCTGGAAGGATGCGGCTGACATGAAGGAATTGGTTGCCAGTGCAGCCTTGGTAATACCAAGCATAACCTGACTTCCCTCCGGCGGCTCCTTGCCTTCCTTGGTCAGTGCTTCTACGGTATCCTCATAGTCAAGAGCATCTACCATAACACCCGGCAGATAATCGGAATCACCGTTATTCTCGATACGGATCTTCTTCAACATCTAGCGAACGATAACCTCGATATGCTTATCGTTGATATCTACACCCTGCAGACGGTAAACTCGCTGTACCTCACGGATCATGTAATCCTGTACGGCACGGACACCCTTGATCGCAAGAATATCATGAGGATTTACACTACCCTCTGTAAGCTCATCACCGGCTTCCAGCTCCTGTCCCTCAAGCACCTTGATACGGGAACCGTAAGGGATCAGATATGCCTTGCTGTCGCCTGTCTCTTTATTAGTTACTACAACTTCACGTTTCTTTTTGGTATCACGGATGCTTACAGTACCGCCAAACTCAGCGATAATTGCAAGTCCCTTCGGCTTACGGGCCTCGAAAAGCTCCTCGACACGAGGAAGACCCTGTGTGATATCATCACCGGCTACACCACCGGCATGGAACGTACGCATGGTAAGCTGTGTACCAGGCTCACCGATGGACTGTGCAGCAATAATACCAACAGCCTCACCAACCTGAACCGGCTCACCGGTTGCCATGTTGGCACCGTAACATTTTGCGCAGACACCGATGTGTGACTTACAGGTCAGGATTGTACGGATCTTGACTCTCGCCTTAGAACCGGCATCCATAATTGCCTTTGTCTTGACAATACGTGCTGCTCTCTTTGGAGTGATCATATGGTTTGCCTTTACGATCAGTTCACCATTGTCATCATATATATTCTCACAGGAGAATCTTCCTGTAATACGCTCTTCCAGAGACTCGATCAGCTCCTTGCCATCGGCAAACTCCCCAATCTCCATACCCGGAATCTCATCACGTTCCACGCTGCAGTCTACCTCACGGATTGAAAGCTCCTGAGATACATCGACCAGACGACGGGTCAGGTATCCTGAATCGGCGGTACGAAGTGCTGTATCGGACAGACCCTTACGAGCACCATGAGCGGAAATGAAGTACTCCAATACGTCAAGACCTTCACGGAAGTTGGACTTGATCGGGAGCTCGATAGTACGTCCTGATGTATCTGCCATCAGTCCACGCATACCGGCAAGCTGTTTGATCTGTGCCTGAGAACCACGGGCACCAGAATCAGCCATCATGAAGATGTTGTTATAACGATCCAGTCCAGCCATCAGAGCCTTTGTCAGCTTATCATCGGCTGCGAACCATGTATTGACAACTGCCTTGTAACGCTCCTCCTCGGTCAGGAGACCACGGTGGAACTTACGCGTGATCGTCTCAACTGTCTTTTCTGCATCTGCCAGAATATCCTTCTTTGCAGCAGGCACGGTCATATCAGAAATTGATACGGTCATTGCTGCACGGGTAGAATACTTATAGCCTAATGCTTTAATATGATCCATTGTCTCAGCAGTACCTGTTGCACCGTGTACATCGATACACTTCTCCAGGATCTGCTTTAACTGTTTCTTACCTACATGGAAGTCTACCTCCAGTGTCAGGAAATTGTCCGGATTGCTTCTGTCTACAAAGCCCAGATCCTGCGGCAGGATCTCGTTGAAGATGAAACGTCCCAGAGTAGACTCAATGTTTTTGATCTCAACCTGTCCCTCGGCATTAACACCGCTTCTGCGGACTTTAATGCGTGAGTGAAGTGTAACCACGCCGTTTTCGTAAGCTGTGATCGCTTCATTGACAGACTTGAAGAACTTGCCTTCGCCCTTTACACCCGGTCTTTCCTGTGTCAGATAGTAGATACCAAGTACCATATCCTGTGAAGGAACGGCAACCACACCACCATCGGACGGTTTCAGCAGGTTGTTTGGTGAAAGAAGAAGGAAACGGCACTCCGCCTGAGCCTCTACGGACAACGGCAGATGCACAGCCATCTGGTCACCATCGAAATCGGCGTTGAACGCGGTACATACCAGTGGATGAAGCTTGATCGCCTTACCCTCTACCAGTGTCGGCTCAAATGCCTGAATACCAAGACGGTGAAGTGTAGGGGCACGGTTCAACATAACCGGGTGCTCACGGATAACCTCCTCCAGCACATCCCATACCTCCGGCTGAAGCTTCTCAACCATCTTCTTGGCCTGCTTAATATTGTGTGCTGTTCCGTCTGCTACCAGCTCCTTCATAACGAATGGCTTGAACAGCTCAATAGCCATCTCCTTTGGAAGACCACACTGATAGATCTTAAGCTCAGGACCAACGACGATAACGGAACGTCCGGAATAGTCAACACGCTTACCTAACAGGTTCTGACGGAAACGTCCCTGTTTACCCTTTAACATATCCGATAAAGACTTCAACGCTCTGTTACCCGGTCCTGTTACCGGACGACCACGACGACCATTATCGATCAGGGCATCCACTGCCTCCTGGAGCATTCTCTTCTCGTTGCGGACGATAATATCAGGCGCACCTAACTCCAGCAGTCTCTTCAGACGGTTATTTCTATTGATGATACGACGATACAGATCGTTCATATCAGATGTTGCAAATCGTCCTCCGTCCAACTGTACCATAGGACGAAGATCCGGTGGAATGACCGGAATAACAGTAAGGATCATCCATTCCGGCTTGTTTCCGGAACCGCGGAATGCCTCGATCACTTCCAGTCTCTTGATGATACGGGCACGCTTCTGACCGGATGCGTTTTTCAGCTCCTCCTTGAGGGTATTGGACTCTTCCTCAAGGTCAATGCTCATCAAAAGCTCCATAATAGACTCCGCACCCATGCCGGCACGGAATGCATTGCCATAGTTTGCTCTTGCCTCCTGGTACTCTGCCTCAGAGAGGATCTGCTTCTGCTGCAGACCAATACCATCCTGCGCCTCCAGTACAATATATGACGCAAAGTAAAGGACCTTTTCCAGGTTCTTTGGAGACACATCAAGGATCAGACCCATACGGCTTGGAATACCCTTGAAATACCAGATATGTGATACCGGTGCTGCCAGCTCAATGTGACCCATACGCTCACGACGCACGCTGGCCTTTGTTACTTCGACACCACAACGGTCACAGACAACGCCTTTATAACGAATCTTTTTATATTTACCACAATGACACTCCCAGTCCTTGCTCGGTCCAAAGATCTTCTCACAGAACAGTCCGTCCTTTTCCGGCTTCAATGTTCTGTAGTTGATGGTCTCCGGCTTCTTTACCTCACCACGGGACCACTCTCTGATCTTTTCCGGAGATGCAAGACCAATCTTGATCGCATCATATGTGATATGCTTTTCTTCCTTTACAGTACTATCGATCATAGTAACCTCCATTCTTCCACATCCAGGTTGTGTAAATCCGAAGTTTCGTCTTATAACAGATCCGGCTCCTCTGAAGCTTCAAAATCACCAAAAATGTCGTCATTTTCTAACTCTTCTGCAGTTCCCTCTTTAAAACCGGCAGATTCAAAGGACTCACCACTGCCAAATGCAAAGTTGGCATCGCCATCGATCAATGGCTTGATGTCCTCATCATTATCCTCTTCTACACTCTCCGTCATCGGTACTTCGTTACCGTTCTCATCCAGAACAGTTACATCAAGAGCAAGTGCCTGCAGCTCTTTGAGGAGTACCTTGAAGGACTCAGGGATACCAGGATCAGAGATATTCTCTCCCTTGATGATCGCCTCATATGTCTTCACACGTCCAACCACATCATCGGACTTCACAGTCAGGATCTCCTGAAGTGTATATGCAGCACCATAAGCCTCCAGTGCCCATACCTCCATCTCTCCGAAACGCTGTCCACCGAACTGGGCTTTACCACCCAGAGGCTGCTGTGTTACCAGTGAGTAAGGACCGGTAGAACGTGCATGGATCTTATCATCAACCAGATGATGCAGCTTCAGGTAGTGCATGAAACCAACGGTAACTTCACCATCGAAGTACTCACCTGTACGTCCGTCACGAAGACGAACCTTACCATCACGGCGGATCGGTACACCCTTCCACTGCTGACGGTAATCCTTATTCTCTACCAGATAGTTCATAACCTCCGGATCAAGAATGTCTTTATATTTATCAACAAAAGGAACAACGTCTGCCGGATACTCTACGCCATCCGCTGCAGCCTTTGCCTTTTCTGCCTCAAGCTCTGTCTGATCCAGCGGGGTATTGGCATAATCGTTTGCCAGCTCCAATGTATCCATGATATCGTGCTCGTTTGCACCATCAAAGACAGGAGTTGCTACATTAAAACCAAGTACCTTGGCAGCCAGACTCAGATGAATCTCCAGGACCTGACCGATGTTCATTCGGGAAGGCACACCCAGAGGATTCAGCACGATATCCAAAGGACGTCCGTTCGGAAGGAATGGCATATCCTCCACAGGAAGTACTCTGGAAACCACACCCTTGTTACCATGACGACCAGCCATCTTATCACCCACCTGAATCTTACGCTTCTGGGCAATGTATATACGAACATTTTCATTCACTCCCGGTGGAAGCTCATCACCGTTCTCTCTGGTAAATACCTTGGCATCCACAACGATACCAAACTCACCATGAGGAACCTTCAGGGAAGTATCACGTACTTCTCTTGCCTTCTCACCAAAGATCGCACGAAGAAGTCTCTCCTCTGCGGTCAGCTCTGTCTCTCCCTTTGGAGTAACCTTGCCGACAAGAATATCATTGGCACGAACCTCAGCACCAATACGGATGATACCTCTCTCATCCAGATCCTTCAGTGCATCGTCACCAACGCCCGGCACATCGCGGGTAATCTCCTCTGCACCCAGCTTGGTATCTCTTGCCTCGGCATTGTACTCGCTGATGTGTACAGAAGTATAAACGTCTTCCTGAACCAGTCTCTCACTTAAGAGAACCGCATCCTCGTAGTTGTAACCTTCCCATGTCATGAAACCGATCAACGGATTCTTACCAAGGGCAATCTCACCACCACAGGTAGAAGGACCATCTGCAAGGACCTGACCTGCCTTAACCTCGTCTCCCTTGTTGACCAGAGGTCTCTGGTTCATGCTGGTTCCCTGGTTGCTTCGCTGGAACTTCGCTAATTTATAATTATGAATGGTGCCGTTTGTCTCCTTCACAATGATCTCATTGGAAGCGGAACGCTCAACCACACCATCTGCCTCTGCGATCACACAGTTACCGGAGTCGATCGCAGCCTTCATCTCCATACCGGTACCAACCGCAGGAGCCTCTGTCACCAGAAGCGGAACTGCCTGACGCTGCATGTTGGATCCCATCAGGGCACGGTTCGCATCATCGTTCTCCAGGAACGGGATCATGGCTGTTGCCACAGAGAACACCATCTTAGGAGATACGTCCATCAGGTCAATCTCCTTCTTCGGGAACTCAGATGTCTCTTCACGACGACGACCGGATACACTGTTACGCACAAAATGACCTTCTGCGTCAAGTGCCTCGTTCGCCTGTGCAACAGTATATTTATCCTCCTCATCAGCAGAGAGGTAAACTACCTCATCGGTTACGCGAGGATTTGCAGGATCTGTCTTGTCCACCTTACGGTAAGGAGCCTCGACAAAACCATATTCATTAATGCGTGCATAAGATGCCAAAGAGTTGATCAAACCGATGTTTGGTCCCTCAGGAGTCTCTACAGGACACATACGTCCGTAATGAGAATAATGGACATCTCGTACCTCGAATCCGGCACGGTCACGGGAAAGACCACCAGGTCCCAATGCAGAAAGACGACGCTTGTGAGTCAGCTCACTCAGTGGGTTATTCTGATCCATGAACTGTGACAGCTGGGAGCTTCCGAAGAACTCCTTAACGGCTGCCGTTACCGGCTTAATATTGATCAGAGACTGTGCTGTGATGGAAGAAAGATCCTGTGTGGACATTCTCTCACGAACAACACGCTCCATACGTGACAGACCGATACGATACTGGTTCTGAAGCAGCTCGCCTACTGCGCGGATACGACGGTTACCCAGGTGATCGATATCGTCATCATTACCAATACCATATTCCAGATGAATATTGTAGTTGATGGAAGCAAAGATATCTTCCTTGGTGATATGCTTTGGAATCAGCTCAGAGATATTGTACTGGATCTCCTCGATGATATCCTCCTGAGACTCGTTCTCGTCCAGGATCTGCTTTAACAGTGGATAATATACATCCTCTGTCACACCAATGCTCTTCGGATCCACATCCGGGAGATAATAACGAAGGTCAACCATCAGGTTGGAAAGAACCTTTGTCACATGCTCCTCATACTCAACCATCACATAAGGAACTGCAGCATTCTGAAGCTGGACTGCGATCTCCTCTGTGATCAGTGTACCTGCCTCCAGCTTCTCGCCGGTCACAGTATCTACTGCATCCTCTGCCAGTCTGCATCCTACGATGCGGTTCTTGAAATGCAGCTTCTTATTAAACTTATATCTTCCGACCTTTGCCAGATCATATCTCTTTGGATCGAAGAACATACCATTGAGAAGATTCTCAGCACTGTCTACGGAAAGCGGCTCGCCCGGACGAAGCTTTTTGTAAAGCTCAAGCAAACCATCCTGATAATTCTCTGTTGTATCCTTCTCGATACTTGCAAGGATCTTTGGCTCCTCACCGAAAAGCTCTTTGATCTCTGCATTGGTGCCCAGTCCAAGAGCACGCAGGAATACAGTGATCGGAACTTTTCTATTTCTATCTACACGGACGAAGAAGACATCATTGGAATCCGTCTCATACTCCAGCCACGCACCACGATTCGGGATTACTGTAGATGAAAATAACTCTTTACCGATCTTGTCATGACCGATCGCATAGTAAATGCCTGGGGAACGTACTAACTGACTTACGATAACACGCTCAGCACCATTGATGATAAAGGTACCTGTCGCTGTCATAAGAGGCAATTCACCCATAAAGATCTCGTGTTCCTTGATTTCCTCAGTCTCTTTGTTGTGCAGACGAACCTTAACCTTTAAAGGTGCGGAATAAGTAGCATCCCTCTCCTTACACAGACCATCATCCAAAAACCACTGGTAAGAATTGGTCTGCACCTCAATGAGGTTTGGCATCTCCAGAACTTCTCCCTGATGGGCATAACTCATTCTCACACCATTGCCTACTTTTACCGGACGTATTCTGTTTTTCTCCATCGCCGTTTCACTCCTTAATTTTGTAGAGTATTTTGTGGCTTTTCAATCCTCATAAACTATGATATAATATATCTTATACC
>ERZ1026894.1082-NODE-1082-length-17353-cov-19.256735_pt1 | contig 17353 bp, 21 predicted proteins | sample MGYA00380177_ERZ1026894 | MGnify/ENA primary metagenome ERZ1026894 (study PRJEB33269, sample SAMEA4719813) | human gut metagenome | biome: human-associated habitat; feature: organic feature; material: feces | place: Cameroon | collected 2013-10 ... | reverse complement strand
CGAACCATCTGAACCTATAATAAACACATCATCAACAAACTCTGAAACCATATATTCATCATTTAGTTTTTCCAGAGTGCTATGAGGCCATAAAATAAGATAGCCAAATGTTCCCACACTTCCTTCTCCCCAACACGGAAATCGGTTCACAAATTCATATTGAGGATATTTAGTGAATTTTGTATCAAAACCAGAAAATATAATATTAAATTTTTCGAGTAATTGTTTTGTTTTATCGTCCAATCTTATTATAATCCTCGTATTATAAAGTAGTAGTGTTTATAGACCCTCTCCAAGGTCTATATGCTATACTGTTGGAGATACTGTGGATTGTTTTTTTGCTCCTACCACTTGATGGTTTTTGAAAGGCTACAACCACAGTCTCTTTGTATATTTGTTAATCAGTTAGATACCGCATGACGGTTTATTTAGAACGAGGTTACAATTGCAAGGAGTACCAGTGGTTCTATAAACAGTATCAAAATATTTACTCAAAGGAGATTTTTATGATATACGCTGGAATTGATGTTGCCAAGGACAAACACGACTGTTTTATTACCAATTCAGATGGTGAAGTATTATTCAAATCTTTCACCATTCCTAACAATCGTGAGGGCTTTGAAACCTTATTTCAGAAGATTCAGTCCGTATCAGATGATTTAACCAAAGTAAAAGTAGGACTGGAAGCCACTGGACATTATAGTTACAATCTTCTGGGATTCCTTCTTGATAAAGGTTTGCCGACCTACGTTATCAATCCGTTACATACCAATCTTTACAGAAAAAGTCTAAGCCTTAGAAAGACGAAAACGGATAAGGTTGATGCCCATACCATTGCTTCTATGATCATGTCTGACGTGAACTTGAAGTCCTACTCAGATACATCTTACCACAACGAAGAGTTAAAGTCATTAACCCGTTATCGTTTTGATAAGGTAAAAGCACGGGCAAAACTCAAATCTTCTGTTTCCAGGCTTGTTTGTATCCTTTTCCCTGAGCTGGAAAAACTTGTTCCGACTCTTCATATGGTATCTGTTTACTCTCTGTTATCTGAATTTCCGTCTGCTCATGCCATTGCGTCTGCACATCTTACCAGACTTACGAATCTGCTGTCTGAAAGTTCCAGGGGCAGATACGGTAAAGATACAGCTATCTGTTTCCGGGATGCTGCCAGAAGCTCCATCGGATCTCATATACCTGCCAAATCACTGGAACTGAAGCATACCATCCGACTTATTCTTGAGCTGACCTCCGAGATCGACGAAATCGAAGCCGAAATTAAAACCATTATGGATGAAATCAGCTCTCCGATCCTTACCATCCCCGGAATCAGTTATAAAATGGGAGCCATGATCATTGCAGAGATCGGTGATTTCAGCCGTTTTGATTCCCCTGACAAGATACTCGCCTACGCTGGAATGTCACCATCTATCTACCAATCGTGGCAGCTGGATAACTGTTATGCCCATATGGAAAAACGTGGTTCCCGTTACCTTCGATATGCCCTTTACAATGCCACTAAATACGTCTGTCACTGGGATGAATCTTTCGGAACATATCTTGCAAAAAAACGAGCCGAGGGAAAGCATTACAATGTTGCCTTATCCCATGCCACAAAGAAACTGGTAAGAACCATTTATGCAATGGAGAAATCGGGTCAGGCATACACCAATGTTGCGTAATCTTTTCTGAAAGTATCAGTATGACACGTTGGTATCCCCTGTTTGAGTGCCGATAAAGACACTCTATTCGTCATGCAGTTTTCAAGGTACAAATATATCTGAATGCATTTCTGCAATTCATTCAAAAAACTTTTATTTTAGACTTGACTTTTAATAGTTAGTCTTTCATTATCCTATTCCAAAAAACCGTATATTTTGCATGTTCAGAAGGTGTTAAAACAACCTTATTATTCCAATTACTTGGGCTACCTCCAAATTTCACGGGATGTATCTCATGAATTTGTAGTCCGGCATATTCCGGATTCATTTTATGAATATTCCTATTCACATCATTAGCCACCTTTCTCGCTGCGTCATATTCATCACCCTCTAATAATCTATAATACCCTTTTGGTTTTTTAGCCCCCTCTGGATACTCAGACCAATCCAACCGATTAAACTGTTTATATCCCTTTATTGAATTAAAAATATGACCAATGGAATAAAAACCATTCGATATCACACTCGTCCAATTAAATACGCTCTGCCATGCGTTAAATTGCTTGTTGTCAATTTCTGCCCATGTGTCTATCACATTCATCACACTTGAACCAACTGTTGATACCACAGCTACAACTGCAACTGTAATACTTATTGCGGTAGCCATGCCTTCTGCTAAACCAAGGGTTGTCAACAACGGAACTAATGCCAAACCTCCTGTACCAATAACAGCAGCTATTGCTACAACTGCACCTACAACAATTAGCACTGTATCTATTATTTTCTTGTGTTCTTGATAAAACTCTACCAGCCCGTCCCAAGCTTTCTTAGCTGTATCACCGATCCAATTCCAAGCTTTCTTAGCTCCATCTACAAGAGCTTCACCTTTTCCACACAACCAATCCCATGTTTTTTCGTACCATGGTTTTTCTTTTTCAACTGATGTTGCCGGCCTTAACCAAGGATTAACACAATACAATTCTTCCTTATTTTTGTTAACTAACGAAGAAACATTATTATCAACTCTTTGAGCTAATTCCAAAAAATCATTCGATTTATTTTTCACTTCTATTGCAGAGTTTCTTTTTAACTCTTCTTTCTGTATACGCTTATCTATATCATCTGCTGCTGACACCAATGTTCCAGCACCACCATTTAGGGAAACTGTGGATTGTTTTACAATTTTGAAACTGTTAAGCATACTCTCGGCATCCATTATCATATTTGATAAATCTGCTTGATATTGCATTACATTTCCATAAACTGCAATCTTCATTTCCACCATCCTCCCTTCTTGATGCTAATACATATACTTCCTATAATGATTCATTTCATATGCACTAGAATTCATAGTTCGTTTTAACGAAGCTTGTACTGCATTGCAGGAACTAATCTGACTCGCCAATGATGAAATCTGCTCTGACAAAGCATTTATCTGTTTTTTCAGATTTTCTATATTCTGCTCCAATGTATTTTTTTCATTTTTGTATTTTTGCAAGGCAGATGCAGAGTAACCATCTTCTTCAACACTTTTAGTTTTAAAAGCAGTCTCAATACTAACTGCCAATCCGCTATCGTGTTTAATCGCTGACCTAAAGCTTTCATCAGTCTTTTTAGTGGTTTTAATCACTTTAGCAATCGAACTAGGTACACTACCAGAGCCCTCTAGCATCTTGATTATCTTTATAATTCCTTCTAATCTTTTTTCAAAGTTAATTTTTTGAGCAGTCAATTCGTTTTTTTGGTTATTAGCCGCATTTTTTTCAGAAATATATTTATTTTCTTGACGAATAGATGCCTCTCTTTGACTAGCAGCATTATAATATTGGCTTTTATAATACGAATAGGCTTCTGAAGCCTCATCAAAAGATGGATTTGACCAAGACATATACACTCTAGCATCTTACACCAAAGATGCTTTCCTCCTTTCGTGCTTCTTTTAGTACACAATTCATACATCATCTGTATTTAAACATCTTTTTCATCAAGAAGCAGACCAAGCATACGCATCAAATTACTTGTATCTTTATTCAAACTAAAATACATCAACAATGCTGAACATGTCCGCCACGTCATCTTCGTCTTATTTAATTCTATAAGATTAAACGACTGCCTTGATATGCCGATAATATTTGCAATCTCATCCTGTGAAAGACCAGCCTTTGCTCGCAATGCTGGTAATTCTTCACTCATAGCTTGTATTAAATTTGCTTTCTTTTCCTCGGTTAATTCTTTATACATTAGACCTCATTACCATTTGATGTTTTTTTCATAAATATAATCAAATCTCGCAATACTACTCCAAAGTTAATTTTACCACAATGTCAACTTAGTTGTCAATTTGTAAACACACATATTTTGTCTAAATTTCATAAAAAAGTCAAAAATAATAGGAGCATTAATTGTAATAATGCACAATTGATACTCCTTGAACTTTATAAGCAGATCTTTTTTATACTTCTACCATTGTTCCACTCTTTAATTCAACTGTAAATGTTCCATTCTCATGCACCGTTATCTGTTCAATAAGCCTTCTGACCAAGCCGTCATCGAACTCATCAAACTCTGCGGTCTGCTCGTGAAGGAAATCAATGAGTTCTGCCTTCTTTTCTTGTCTGCCTTTATCCTCGGCAAGTGTTATCTGAATCTGCTGTTTTTCTTCATTCAGTCTTTCAGATTTCCTTACCAAATCGTCGTACCCCTCTGATGAAGTTGCTCTGTCTACAAGTTCAAGCTGCACCGCTTTTATTTTCTCATCAAGTGCTGCAAGTTTATCATCTGCACAGATAACCGTCTGCTCCAGAATGGTTTCAAGGTTTGCAATTACAGTGCTTTTCTGCCCCAACACCTTATTGATTGCATTCATGACCGCTGTCTGCAAATCTTCTTCTAAAACAGTAGGTGCATCGCATTCGCCGGGACCGTGTTCCACTCTTGTGCAACATCTCCATACCGTGTATTTCTTGCCCCTGTTGTTCCATGCAATTCTGCGATAAACAACTCCACATTTCTCGCAGGTACAGAGGTTTAAAAGGGCATTCTTCTTTCCGTCCTCGCCACTTCGAAGGTTAGCTCTTCGCACCATTTCTTCCTGAACCCTCATATAAATATCTCTTGGAATAATAGCTTCATGGCTGCCTTCCACATAGTACTGTGGTGCAAGTCCGTTATTTATTTCTCTTTTCTTTTCGAGCAAATTCGTGGTTATGTTTTTTTGAAGAAGTGCATCTCCGATATAAACTGGCACGACACCATCTTCGTTTCTTCCTATAACGGTCTAAAAGCCAAAGGAGGATTCATTACGACACAGGAAAAAACAGCATGATACCCCCCTGATGCGGTATTCTCTCAGCTCACTCATCATTAACGCGCTTCCGGAATAATACAGTTCCCTGGATGCCTTTTATCGTGATTCCGCAAAAAAGGGAACCGTTTCGTCAGGTAGCAACGTAAAACACTTTTCGGCTGCCACTATTGAACGATGGTGCCATAATAACCAAAATTCTTCTTTAGGCAACAACCTTCGTGTAATAAGAAAAACTCATGGGTATATGCAAGAAGAAATTGTCGCTAAACTCCAAATAAAAAACCAAGATATTTCACGTAGCGCATATACTCAAACGGAATACGGTATATATAATATCCGAATTTCCGAATTAGTCGCACTCAAAGAAATATACAACATACCTTATGATGATTTTTTCAAGGACTAAACAACAAATAGAGATATACCGTGTACTTTTCATACACAATATATCTCTATTATTTATTTAGCTTTATACTTTCTGCATTTAAGTCCGGTTATCCGAAAGCTCTGCTTGCACGATTGAACACATTTCTTACACTGCTCATAGTATTCAATCTTACCATGCACATTAAGATAATATGCCCAGTACCTTTTCTCCTTATCCGTCATAAGCCTCTACCTCACCTTCCCGGTCTTAGGAATGGTAGGTGCTTTTGCATCCGGCTTGATGCCAAAATCCATTTTAGGATATGCTGCCTCAAATGCCTCTGCTCCAAACTGATACTCTGTAGGTTCTGCCACAGAAGATACCGGTGCGATTGCATCCCGGATATCAGTCACCTGCTCCGTTTTATCAATCTGTTTCTTCTCCATTCTGTCTAATTCCACATCCCTCGATAAATCCTCCACCTTATCAATGACAGCATCCAGATGAAGCACCATAGATTCATATACCTTTTTCTGCCACTGCCAAGGCTTCTTTGCTACCTCTGTCTTGGAGAATTTCTTTTTCCTTTCAGAGTAATCTACCTCTTCTTTGTCCGCAAAGGTTCTGAACGTATTGGCTACCTTCTGTCCTGCTTCACGCATACCTTTTCCAAAGGAATCAATCTTGGCAAATGGTGCGATTGGTATCGGCAATGCCTTCTTTGACCTTGTTTCGGATACCTACAAGTTTATCTTTCAGACCGATAAACTCAGATACCCGGTTAAGTGCTGCCTTACCACGCATTTTGAAATCTGCCATGATTTCCCCTGCTTTACTCTTAATGCTCTCCTTTACCTCGAAGATCTGCTGTTTTATCTCTTCGCAACGCTCCTCAAGACGGTCAGCAGCTTCCAATAACGACTTCTTAAGTCTGTTTGTAATGGTATCCTCCTGCATCTTCTGGATATCTTCACGCAGTCTTGCAATCTCGTCTGTCATGTCTTCCACCTTATGTGTCATACTATCCACATAAGCACAAAGCTCATAAACTCCGTTTGCAGCCTGCTGCATTCCGTTTCCGTTCAGTGCTCCTAAGATTTGCTGTAATACCTCTTCTCCGGTCATTGGTTTATCTTCCATCATCGTTTCCTCCATTTCCGGCAGAGCAGCTTTCCGGCCACTCTGCCTTATTATTACTAGTCATTAGCGAAAGGGCAATTCCTTACCATCTGCCTTCATATACTGGTCTTTCGACTGCTGCGCCTGTGTCTGTACCGCTTCCTTTGCCTTATTTTCATTCTGCTCCTTTGCCTTCTCATACTGGCTTACAATCTCGGAATAAAGCTTCTCACGAAATTCCTTCGTTACCGGATAACACACATCCTGATATACAGCTTTTCCATGCTCGTCCGTCTGCTTGGTCTTGTAGGAAGGCATTGCAACAAACACCTTATCCTTGCCCTGAAGGATGCTTACATTATTCACGATGAAACTGTCATCAAAGTAGATGCGGGCAACCGCTGATTAACAGCTGCATGTCATCATCCACTTCCACAATCTCATCGCATCTGTCTTCAAATTCCATCTCAGAAACAATCTCTTCCACTTCTCCCAAACAGTATTTTGTCTTATTCTTCATAAGCACCCTCCTCACTGGCGGGAGCACACTTTACCACAAACCGCTTGGTTCCTTTTTCCGCACAGGTAAAAAGGGTTAATTCTTCACTTTCACCCTGTGTACGATTCGAATGATCAAAAGGACCTACCACAAAGGTTTCCGTTACCTCATAAGAATGAAACACCCCTTCTGTATCAAGAATGGTTACGATATCCCCAATGGAAACTTTGTTAAGATTGGTAAAAAACTCTCCGTATCTGCTGCCATTATGACCGCATAACACACAGTTTCCCTTCTCTCCGATTCGTCCGGTCTCACTCATGTGCCCGATTGCCTTATTTAGGTTTGAGGAGGAACATCCCACCACTACCGGATAGCGTATGTCTAATGCCTCAATTTCCAGAATGGCGATAACATCCCCCTCTGCAAATATGGCTGCATCCGCTTCACTAATGGCGGCTTCGGTTTCCTCCTCCCCGGTTTCTTCCACCTCTGTCTCATCTTCCTGCACTTCCTCCAAATTCTGCTCAAATTCCTGCGTAAGCTTCTCTGTCTCCCTCATCCCGGTGTAGTGATATACAATCGGAATGGCAAAAAACAAAATACCCACCACTATGAATAGTGCTGCAAACACTTTTCTTCTGCTCATAAAAATTCCTCCCATCAGAAATGCCCCGCCATTGGCAGGGCACTTCTTTATCTTGGTTTGTCTTGCCTTGTCTGATAAGGCAACTGGTTTTCCGCTACATTCATGCTCTTTTCTTCCTCAATCCCTCCAAGGTCTGCATCCGCAACCTTTTCGTTCTCAAGGTCGAGCTGGGCATTTAGTTCAAACTGCCTTGAAAGCTTCTGCTGAAGTTCCTCTTCGTGCATGAATGGTTTCTCATACTCTTCCTTGGATGCAGCCAGATCGTTTTCGTACTGCTCTATCTTTTTTAACAGATATTCCTCATTCTCGTGAATATCGTTAAAACAGTTCTCAAGCTTTACCATATTGCCCACCGGGCTGGTGGAAAGCTCTACCTTATACTCTGTCTTTCCCCGAAGGATTAAGTAATTCACTCCCATGAAATTCTTCTCCACATGAAGCTCAAACCCATGGAAGCTTCCAAGTGCAGTTGTATCCCCGGTCTTACATTTACTTACCGCCTCCAGCATAACAGCACCGCCATCTGCCCTTTCCGTATAAGTAAACTTACCTACTGTGATTGCAAAGTCCGGATGCTCCAATAACTCTTTATCCCGAAGCTTGATGTCTTCCCTGACACAGGCAAGTTTCTCGTTTGCAGCCTTTATCAGCTTCGGATATCGGATCATGAAATTATCCTGCAATGCATATCGCTGGTTATCATAGGATGCTTTTAGCAGTTTCAGTCTCTGCACATCGTTGTCAATCTCCATCTTCTCCTTAATCAGCGGATTACCCGTAACAACTGCCTTGATTTCCGCATAGGATAAGGTTGCCCCATCTATATCTTCACAAGTTCGGCTTACCGCTTTGCTCGTGGTTACCTGACTGATGCTAAATTGTTCTTCAGTTCAATGAGCGATTGTAACACTCGAGTTCGTTCTTCTTCATTTAAGTATAGATGATAGGTTTTCTCTCTCATGGGCTCTCCCTCCATCTTTGAAATGTATTTTTGATTATCTCCACATCTTCCTCGGTATCGGAAGAAATGAAAATATGTACGCTCTGAAAAGCTTTCTTTAAGCTATTAGCATAATCCAGTTCTGTGCCTTTCATCGGCAGCTAATCAGCCTTATTCCTCGTTGCTTACACATATACGCTTTCATTATTTCTATATTCTCATCAGCACTTCCCGGCTCAATAGCTAGTTTTTCTGAAGGCATGTATGTTTCAAGCGGAACTCCATGCAATTGGTCAGAACCAAGTTCTGCTTTCGAGTCTTTCCTAATAGCTGACCGCCAAAGCAGGGAACAATGACAAATACTCCTGCTCACAAATTCGGCAGCCTTTATTCAATATCGTTCTTTCATTTATCTTCATACTCCATGAATGACCGTGCCTGCATTTCCACCACGCTCTCTTTGCTGAAGTTCATGATACTTGTGTCGGTTTCAATTTATTCTGTTCATAATCCCATTCGCTGAGAAGCTGACTGTCTGTTGTCGCCAAATCATTATATCCGGCAAGGACTTCTCTCTCCGCACAAACGGGGCATACCGTACCTTTCACACGGGCATTGATAACTGATTTCCACTCGTTACCGCATTTACTGCATTTCCACCAGACATTTTTCCTCGACTTTGCATTTACTTCATCAGGCCTCAATGGTAAGTTCTTCTCCAACCACTCAAAAGCAATTTCAGAGTGTGTTGTCTGCAAAGCATTAAACCCTTTCAGGAATATGTACCCACTGCAATACGGGCATTTACTGCCACCGGAACAGGTAGAAATAAGGGCGTTCCACTCTCTGCCGCAATCCTTACACTTCCACCAAGCCTTACGATTGGCAAAGACCGTAACCTGCGTTGGAAGTGTCGGATAATTTCTGTCCGACCACTCAGCAGCTATATCCGGCAGAAGTGTTGCGAGGCCATTAAATCCTACCAACACTTTATTATGGGAGCAATACGGGCAACCCGTTTTATTTATTGTCCTGCTCTTAACGGCAACTTCCCACTCGTGTCCTTTTTCACGTCTCCATATCACTTTCTTATGAGAAGCAATAGAAACTTCTGTGGGTTTTATCTTATTCTTTTCGACCAATGTTTTACCAATAATGCCTCTAATGTCGACAAATCGTTAATCCCTGCAATCACTCTCGCGCCGGAACATATCGGGCATTTTTCTCCATTAGAACGAGCCTTAACACTTGTCTGCCATTCGCGACCGCAAGCACCTTTCCACCATACTTTTTTATTTGAACCGAAAGTAATGTCATCAGGTGTAAGCGGTAAGTTCTTCTCCGACCACTCCGAAACAAGCTCCGGATGTACTTCTGTTAAACTGTTGTTCATAGCCAAACCTCAACCTACTTGTGCTTAGAGTATATGAAGTTTTGCCTTTATCTTGTAGTTTGCGAATATCTGTATAAATAGAAAAAGCCCTTTGAGAAAAGGATTTCTCCTCTCTCAAAAGGCAAGGTAACAATATTAACTTATCAGTTTAAAGATATCCTCTTTACATATTAGATAAAAGCATGTAAAATTTCTTTTACATAGCTTAATTGCGGTCTATTTAGCTTGTTTCTTGACTACTCAGGAAAAATATTTCTACCCTCGCCCCACCTGTATTTTCAGAATTTGAAAGTTTAATACCTCCACCATATTTTTCAGCCACAGTTTTTGCAAAAAATAGTCCCATCCCATAATGGGCTTCGCCATTTCTACTTGTGTCATCCATAAAAAACTGCTCTGTGCCATGCAATAATGCTTCTTTTGTAAATCCTGATCCGCTATCCTCCACAATGAATGTCAGCCGGCCATCCTGCTCCTTTGCGTCAATATAAATGATTCCATTTTCTTTTGTATGCTCCACTGCATTCTGAATCACATTCATTACGGCCCGGAACATTGGATCATAAGCAATCGTTACCTTTTTATCACTTTGTCCCGCCTTCCAATCTATTTTCTGGTGATAGATTTCTACCAGTCCGAGTGCCTGTTCCTTTATATCTGCGAAAAAATCTTCTAACCTCACCGTTGTATAGGTAACATCACTGCAATTCCATGATTTTGTGACATCTATCAACTGTTTTACATAACTTTGTATCTGTGTTGTGCCGTTCAAAACATAAGTGATATTATTCTTCTGTTCTGTGGTCAGTTCAGTCTCTGAAAGTAGTTCTGCATTTCCCCGTACAATCGTAAGAGGTGTTTTAATATCATGCGCCAAAGCAGACATCTGTTGTTTCTTTTCCTGCTCTGTTTTCCACTGCTTTTCTAAAGATTCTCGCAATGCATCTCGCATATCATCGATTGCCGATAAACAGTCATCAAACTCTTTGATACCGGAACAGGATGTCTCATATTCCAGATTTTGATCCTTTATTTGTCTGATTGCGTCTAATACAGGCTGCATCTGCTTTTTGATTCTTTTTCCAAAACGTATGGACGGAATGATGATAATCGCTACCGCTCCAATCACTGACATAATACTCATCACATTCTGTGGTCCTATAAAATGCTCCCTCAAAAAAGCTGAATGATATTGAGGTGTCAGGCGATATTGCAATACAACATATTCATTTTCCCTTACAATTACTTTATAAAAATATTTCCCGGATGCGTTTCCGTACTTTGCAACATTCCATGCTATCTGTTCGTATTGTTCTGACAGATCTCCACCTATTTTCTCTCCATTCTCTGAAAAGATTACATAATCACAAAGTGCAGGAATCATCTCAGCAGTTACTTTATCCGCACGTAAAATCGTATCATATGCTTCATTAATCTTTTGCTCTGCATAATTCGCCGGATAGATACAGCCCACACTAATCAAAAGGCACAGCAGCAGCCAAGCAACAATCACCAAACCTACTAATGATCCAAGCATGACCAGTACATATCTCATAAAAATCCAGCTGAGTGCATTGCTTCTCTTTACTCTTCCCATTTATATCCAATCCCCCAGACTGTTTTTATCGGTGTATAATCATAATCCGCAAATTTTGCTCTTATATTTTTGATATGCGTGATAATGGTACTGTCATTACTCTCACTGTCAAAACCAAAGACCTCTTCTAAAATCTGTTCTTTCGAGAAAACCTGTCCCCTGTTTTTAGCCAGGAATTCACAAATTTCGTACTCCGCTTTCGTAAGAGGAAGTTCCTTATCATCAACCAATAGTTTCTTTTGAGATATTTGAATACAGACCCTCCCCAAAACCATCCGGACAGAATGTTCCCTGTGCTCTCTTCTAAGATGTGCATGAATCCTTGCCCGAAGTTCCATCACTCCAAATGGCTTTGAAATATAATCATCTGCTCCCAACGAAAGTCCGTTCACCAGACTTTTTTCCTCCGTTTTTGCGGTAAGAAACAAAATCGGACAATCCACAAGTGCCCTGATTCTTTTGCATAATTCAAAGCCGTCCATTCCAGGCATCATAATGTCAAGTAAAATCAGGTCATAACGATGTAATTCTTCCATATTAAGTTTCAGCGGATTACTTACTTTGGTAACCAGATGTCCATCCTTATTCAAAATGCTTTCTATCATTTCCAGAATTGCCGGTTCATCATCAACTGCCAGTATTTTTGCCATAGTTTCCCTCGATTCTATTCCGATATTCTGTTTCCTTCCCAGTGGTTTACCCACCAAAAATAGTATACCATACTAATCCCTGTAAATATTAAGCAACCTGGTATGAATGACAACCATTCACCTACACTAGTTTCTCCCAATACAGATTGCAGATAAGTATATGGTACTCTACCCGTCCAGCAGACAAATACATATTTCCACACATAATCTCCAAGTCCGGTAAGCATCAATGCACTAATTAGTCCTGATATAATCCCTGCTCCAATGGATACCCCTTTTCCAAACTGAAAAGCCAGAATCAGCTGCCACAGATAAAGTGGAACACTGCTTCCCCACAGCAGCAATGCTGCAAATATACATCCTTTCATGATTTCGATATCGCTTGATGCGATTCTTCCAAATCCAATTCCGAATATGATTGCTGTCAATAGGATAGAGCACAGACACAAAACCAGTAGCATCAACAGTTTCGATAAAAATGCTGCAGGTTTATCCGGTAAAGACAACAGATTTTGAAAATCACCTGCATTTTGTTCCTGTTCCATCACACTTGCTGTAAAAATTCCAATAAGTACCGGAAGTCCTGCTCCTATTGCCTGATAAAATGCAATCACTTTCATATTTTCATTCCATGGTGAAAAAAAGTAATATATTAAAAATATAACGCTGGTTATAATCGGAATCAGTAAGTGTGCCAGAATCACAGATGTTCCTTTCATCTTTCGCAAGTCTGCATTAAGAGATCTTCCAATCATCTTATTTCACCTCTCTTCTCTCAAACCATTTCAAAAACAGAACCGTTACAAAAACAAACCAGATGATTGAGAGACACATTCCCGGAACAATGACTCCCGTATCCAAAAGAGGATTCCCTGCTTCTGCGGCAAGTCCATTTGGTAAAACATGAAGCAACGGGCACATCATTCGCATAGGGATTGCAGAAACAAGTACATACCAGATTCTGGTTTGTGATATTACCACACCGCTGACGGTAATAAATAGGCAGACGAACAGGTTTACAATCATTCCAAATCGTTCACTTAAAAATAAAGCTACCGGAATCTCCCATAACTCAGAAACCGTCAGAAACAATACTGCAATCAACGCTCCTCCAACTGGAACATGTGTCGTTAGAAGAAAGCCTCCAAGCGTTGCTCCTGCAAACACAATCACATTAGAAAACAAAATCATGTACCCAATATAAATAATTTTCCCCAGCAACAATTTTCTTCTGTCTGTGGGAATAGTCATTAAATGATAGTATTTTATCTTTTTCTCCTGCGCCACAGAAAGATAACAAAATAGAGCAATCATCCCCGGCAGCAAAAGTGTATACCACCAGTTCCAAACACTTTCTGCATAAGCATTTGTCATCCCAAGAGTAAATATAAATGCCATGACAAATGTAAGAAGAGGAAATCCCCAGATAAACTTTTTTCGCATGGTTCTTTTGGCTTTTTGATGTTCTGCTTTTATAATATTAACCATGGATTTCACCTGCTTTCTGGTTTTTTCTTACCACATTCATAAACAAATCTTCAAGATTATCTCCCTGCTTTAATGCTCCTTCGTATCCTAAGATTCCACCTGAAATAATCCCGACTTTATCTGCAAGTAACTGTACCTCTGAGAGAATATGACTGGAGAGAATTACAGTGATTCCCTGTTCCGGAAAAGACCGGATCAGCTCTCGTAATTCCTCGATGCCTATTGGATCTAATCCATTCGTAGGTTCATCCAATATCAAAAGTTCCGGTTCTCCAAGCAATGCCATTGCAATGCCTAGTCTTTGCTTCATCCCCAAAGAAAACTGTCCTGCTTTCTTCTTTCCGGTGTTTGTAAGTGATACAATCTGCAAGACCTCATCAATTCTGTTTTCATCTGTACCAAGCAATAATTGTCTTACCTTCAAATTCTCTCTGGCGGAAAGATTTTCATAAATAGGCGGATTTTCAATTAACGCTCCTATTTTTGATAAATCTTTCCTATCCAAAAGTTTTCCATCAAAGTAAATCTTTCCTGCAGTTGGTTTCATCATACCGGTCAGCATTTTCAATGTGGTAGATTTACCAGCGCCATTCGGTCCAAGCAGTCCATAAATCTGTCCCTTTTCGATATTAAGTGAAACATTATTTACCGCTTTCTGTTTTCTAAAATATTTACATAGATTTTGTGTCTGTAACATCATTTCCATCTTTACTATCCTTCCTTCTATATTTCATTTCTTACTGGAATATAACCTAACAGAAAAAAATAAAGATTTGATGAAGATTTATTCCCGTATGGAATAAACCATCAATTTAGATACTCCTCAAACGAATACACAACCTCTTCCACATCTTCACCCAGCATCCTCACTGCCGCAACAACGTACGCATAGCAATCCAGATTAACCTTTCTCAAATAATTAATCCCCCTTGCTCCCTTAAAACTCAGCTTATCATTCATGTATTCTTCAGAACTATCAATAGCCACATACTCACTATCTGTATAAAGACAAGCAGCCAAATACAGCACCTCACACGCAATATACGCTGCCAGCTCACCGTTGAACCTCTCACCATAAATATGTCCACCAATCCTACGAATGCCATCGGCAAAATATGTATATTCCTCTTTATCAATGCCACCTTTAGCAATAATGCAGAAGCAACTGCTGATGGTATCACGAAGAACTGCATTTACACTATAATCCACTCCTCTATATCCAAGCTCCGTAACAGCCACAGACTTATATACTTCACGTACCTCAGAATAATTCGTCATTTCCCTTGAAAGGGTATAGCAGTCATACAACTGCTTAATGATTTCAAGCTCCTTATCTACGCCAAATGGTATTCCGGTAGTATGCGGTGCAAAAGCAGTAAGCTTATCGCCAAGAATACTATTTACATCCGGAATTCTCACAGTCAGATCCTCGCCATCAGTCAAAAGCAAATCATTTTTAATTGGCTTCTCCAAAAGTGTCTGATAGTGATTCTCTTCAAACAAAATATCCAGCAATATAACCAAGGGCTTATCATTAATCGGTGAATCATATGTAAATTCATAATGTCGCTTCTCAATGTTATTTCTGCCTTTTCTCACATCCTCTTCCTGACTTTTGAATGGAAATATCTGACCCGCCTTCTGTATAAATGAGTCCACATCCGTTCCAGGCTCTACAATTATATCAATATCTGTAGACAGCCTTCTTGGCTTTTCTAATAAAAGCATTAAACAGGTTCCACCCTTAAATATAAATGGCATTCCCACCTTTGAAATTGCTTCCAACAAACCAAATGCATATACCGTTTTCTCCAATAATGACGGATCATTACCACTTATCTTTTGTAATCTCTCAATATTCTCTTTTGTAAAATTATCTTGTGTAAGCACCCGCATAACCTCCAATGTATTTTTTCACTTCATCTGCCTTGCCCCGTCTTCTCGCATAACGCAGAAGTCTTGCATAATCTATCAAATATGATTTATCAGCAAGATTATAGACTCCCTGTAATTCATTTCTGCTATACAGGTTTTTAAAGGATTTCTCCGCAACTATATCAACCAGTAATTGCTCAATGCACATACTATGATACTCATCTGCGCACTTTGGAGCTTCACTGACTAGATTAAGCATCACAATATTATCGCCGGTGCAATACGCATCCCATTCTTTCTCATTAGGCTTGAGCAAAATATTCCAATCGGTCTCTTCTTGAAGATACCGAAAAACAAAATCAATCGCATCCTTTTCAACCAACACAAAAAATGTATTCCTGCCAATCAGATGATTTAAAAACTCATTTAACTGCACACTTTCAAAACAAACAAAATTGACAAAAGGAAATTTAGATTCAATTTTTTTACTTACCTTTTGGAGTTGTTCATTCATTGATGGATTATAAATAGACTTTTTAGACACTTCATTGGTCTGTAGGACATACTTTCCACGCTGTATTCTACAAATAATTCCATTATCGACCATTTCAGAAATGATCCATTTAAAAGAGTTAAATGTCAGCTCCGGTTTTTCTTTAACCAATGCTTCATATATCTGCTGCCTTGTATATTCCTCTTCTCTATTCAATTGGCAAACGACTTCTTCATACCACATTTCATCGCCTCCATATCCAACGGCAATTTTTCGCTATTTTGCCATTAGATATATTATAATCACATATTCAAAAAATATCAATATATCTTTCGGCAATTTTTTAATATTTTGCCGAAAGATATGCTTTTAACAAATGACAACGAAAATACATCCGAAATAGTACCATTCCAACCTAGGTACTCCACAACTTAAATAAGCCTGCAAGCATCAGGACTCTCATCCCAACACCCGCAGGCTCATTCACATCCCATATTCACTTACACTCTCTGGCAGTAATCAAGTGATAACCATCCAACTCCAGACTTAAGCCTTCCCCAGCCTTTATCAGAACCTTTACCTTCCTTGACTACTTCAAAAGAATCACCTCCATATACAATAAAACCCCATCAGACAGATTTCTCTATCCAATGGGGCTTCTATGTCATATCGTCTGATTCAACATTATTATATTATTCTCTTACATCAAACTCTACATCATTTGGCGTAAAATTGGCGTATTTTTGTAATTTTACGAATTTCCACCAATAAGGTACATCACGTTTTTAGTAAAGCTTTGCACCTGCTGGAATGTGGTTATCAACCATAAGAAGATGGAGTTCTTCATCCTCTGAATCTTTGAGATTATTTACTGCTGAGATCAGCATACCCTCGGAATCAATTCCCATCATCTTTCTCGGTGGCAGGTTCACGATAGCGATTGCTGTCTTTCCCACAAGCTCTTCCGGCTCGTAATACTCGTGAATACCGCTTAAGATCACACGGTCTTTGCGTTCTCCGTCATCTAATGTGAACTTCAGAAGCTTCTTTGACTTCGGTACTGCTTCACATGCCAAGATCTTAACTGCACGGAAATCTGATTTTGCAAATGTATCGAAATCAACCATTTCTTCAAAGATCGGCTCGATCTTTACATTGGAGAAATCGACCTTCTCAGCGACCTTTTCTGCGGCTGCAGGAGCTGCTTCGGAAGTCTTAGAAGTCTTCTTGTCAGCATCTAAGGACTTCATTGTCGGGAACAGCAGAACATCACGGATCGCAGGAGAGTTGGTCAGCAGCATTACCAGACGGTCGA
>ERZ1026894.1080-NODE-1080-length-17402-cov-2.831210_pt1 | contig 17402 bp, 12 predicted proteins | sample MGYA00380177_ERZ1026894 | MGnify/ENA primary metagenome ERZ1026894 (study PRJEB33269, sample SAMEA4719813) | human gut metagenome | biome: human-associated habitat; feature: organic feature; material: feces | place: Cameroon | collected 2013-10 ... | reverse complement strand
CTGTATGGCTTCGACGAGATCGACAGTGAGGAACTGTACCGGCTTGCAGATTACGGAGGGGAGGATTCAAACGGATTTTTGAACGAAGATCTGTTATCCATCTGTATTCATCTGTATCGGTCCGGTAAGGTAAACGAGCGGATTCTCGTGTATATTATCAACCATTACAAGGGCGACCTTGAGGAACTGGCAAGTATATTCAAGACTGTCCGTAACCGTGTGCGGGACATTTCCCTGCTCGCCGAGAATACATTGGCGCAGATGATGTTTGCAATGGGGAATGTGGAATATATCTATGATATATTTACAGCATATTATGCAGGAAGAAACCGGGGACTTGTCGTGAAGGCGTTCCTTCGGTATGCATGTTATAATTACCTGATTAGGGATGAGCAGATTCCGAGCGGTGTGTTCGACTGCCTGTATCAGGAAATCCAGAAGGGCAATATCGAGGATGAGATATCGAAGATGTCCATGCTGCATCATCTGTCGAAGCTCGACCGGTATTCCGGTGAGCAGAAGACATGGATCAAGGATGCGGTTGGCAAGTTCATGGATGCCGGCAAGCTGCTGCCATTCTACAAGAGTTTTCAGTCCTTCGTGAAATTGCCGCAGGATGTCATGCTGAAGACCTATCTGATCTACAAGAGCGAATCCGGCAAGCAGGTTACAGTCAAGTATGCATTTGATACCGGATCCAGACAGAACCTGATTTACAAGACGGAGATTCTGGATGAGATGATTCCGGGCATGTATGTGAAGGAGTTCGTCGTATTCCACGGTGAGCGGCTGGTCTATGAAATCTCAGATGATACACAGGGCAATTCCTATGTGGTTGAGAGTGAATCACTGAAATCAAAAGCGTTCAACCGCAAAGACCGGAACCGGTTCGAGATTATCAACAGCATGCTTGTCAATCAGGAGATGCGTGAAGATAATGAACTGCTTGAGACGCTGGATGTGTATCTGAATACGGTACATCTGTTTGAGGAAAATCTGAGTATACTGTAATTACGAAAGGAAAAAGCGATGTCAGAGGCATATTATATAGGCATGGATCTGTGTTCCGACTCAACCCAGATCAGTTTTTATAACGACATTACCCGTGAGCCGGAGACAGTAAACCAATTGAATAACAAGGAAACGTACATGATGCCGAATATCCTGTTCTTTGGACTGGAGACCGGCGAGTGGTATGTGGGCTCCGAGGCCTCTGAGGCGCGGTTTAAAGAACAGGGAATCGTGCTGGATGAATTGTTTAAGAATGCACGGAGCGAGGAGACGGTGGAGGTACACAACGTCCGGTACAGCTACCGCAAGCTGTTTTTGATGATGCTGAAGATGCATGTAGATTCATTCTTATACCGCTATGAGGGAGCCACAGTCAAAAAGCTTGTGATCACGATTCCGGAATATAACAAGGATCTGTTCCGCGTATTGTCTACATTCTACAAGGAACTCGGAGTGGAGAAGAATCAGGTGGAGATCACAAGCCACTTAGACAGCGGTCTGTATTACATCTTCAATCAGGATGAGAGCCTGCGGACGAACAGCGTTGGTCTGTTCGATTATAACACAGAGGGTCTGCATTATTATCGCATCGATATATCGCATGGCCATGAGCTTGAGACAATCAGTGTGACGCATGAGGATTATTCTGAGAATTTTAATCTGGCGTTGTTCGCCGGAGATAATATCCTGATGGATGCTACATTTGCAAAGATCGTTGCGGCAGAGACGAAGAAGACATATATATCAGCCATCTATCTGACGGGACTTGGATTCTCTGAGAAATGGCTGTACAAATCACGGGAGCTTCTGACCCAGGGACGGCGTGTGTTTGCGGGTCAGAATATCTATACGAAGGGCGCCTGCTACAAGGCAGTTGGCGGAGAGTATGCAGAATTTTATAAGCGGTATTTTGTAGAGACCAAGGAAAATGTAATCTACGATGTCGGTATCTCGTCCGAGGACGAGGAGGATACATTTATCCCGATTGCAATGGGTGGCAGACAATGGTATAACATTCACGGCAAGATCAGTATTATTCTCGATGATACAGATTCGCTTGTGTTGGTTTACCGGAATCGCAAGACCGGAGAGGAAAACCGGGAGGTCGTGAAACTGCATGGAATTCCGAAACGCCCGAACAAGACATCGAAGTTCTCGGTAGAAGTGGAGTTTGAGAACCCGCATCATGGAGCATTTATTATTAAGGACGTTGGATTCGGGAAGCTGTTTCCAACGACGAATAAGATTTATCGTAAGGAGTTTGATGTCTAAATGTCAAAGATTATCTTATGTACAAAAAAAGAAGCATCGCATCCGTTTATATTCCTGAATACGAAGGTGGAGATCAACACCTACGAGGAGCTTTGCTTTTATATCTATAATAACACAGTACTGATATCGAAGTCGTCGCTTTCAGAGAAGCTCTTCGACTGGATCCGGGATGAACTGGATATGCCGGAGCTTGCGTCGAAGCTGGTTGCGCTCTCGAACAAGGCGACATTTGCGCAGGATCTTCTGGTTGAGATCTTAAACGCCGGTGATTATTACACGCCGGAGGAGATTGCAACCTACGTTGAGGCATGGCAGAAATACCGGAGATTGAAGTCGAGCCAGCGTAAGAAGCTGAAGGCAGACAGTTATCTGGGGTATCGCCGGTATATTAAGGCAGCGTCAATCTATGATGAGATACTGGATAACCAGCAGGACATCACGGATGATGAATTCCTCGGAAATGTGTACCATAACCGTGGCGTTGCGGCTGCGAACAATATGGATGTCGAGGATGCAAAACGGTACTTCTTAAAGGCGTATGAACTGAATGGAAACGAAGAAAGCCTGAGGAGCTATCTGATCGTATTTTCCGCCGGCAATGATGCAACAACGCTGAAACAGGAGATGCGGAAGTTTGATCTTGATGATGATAATTTCGAGAACCTGATGATTGAGATTGGTGATTCGAATGAGGATGTCCGGGAGATGACGATCTTCTCAATGCTGCAAAGAGCGGTCTATAACCGGATGAACAAAGATATGATTGATTATGACAAGAGAATGGATATTATTCTTGGACAGTTGAAGGATGAATTCAGGGAGCAGGCAATCTGATGGGAATGTTTCAGAGAATCAAGGCATACTTAGATGAAGATGATGCCGGATATGACGCCTTGAGTGAGGAGCAGGAACGCCTGCGGGAAGAACATAAGAAACGAAGGCGTCAGTCAAGGGAAAAAAGGAATAAAGAGAAGACCAGACGGGCGTTGGATAAGGCTGTAGTGCGGGACCGGGTAGATCCGGAACTCCGGCGCGAGGTGAGAGAGACTGTATCCTCGAACAGCGCCCGCAAGACGGTGGGCGATTTCTGCGAGCAATATGTGGATGCCTCTGTGAATATGGAGGACATGAAGCGGGAATATAAGCTTGTAACAGATTATCTGGTAGACATCCAGCGGATTGAAGAGCTTCCGGTCGATATTGCGCAATCCATCGTTGATACCGCTCAGGAGATTGAGAGGACAGACAGTACCCGGAACAAGTACCGGGAGTCGGAAGGACTGCTCTCACAAGAACAGTACAACACGATGAAACGGCTGGAGAAGGATATTCCGGATACGATCAAGACCTTGAATGATATGGAGATGCGGGATTCCATGTTGAAAAATGACATGGGATATCTGGAAGGTGAAAAAGAAGACCTGAAGTATACACGTATCGATGATACGGACAGTGCGTACCACATACGGACGGCGTTGATCGTTGTGCTTGTACTCTTTTTACTGATCAGTATTACACTGTTCGCGGTGGCGCTGCTTGGCAAGCGGAATGTGACGCTGCCGGCAGCGATAGAAGGCATGATCGCGGTGCTGTGCTTTACGATCTGCTATCTGCGGTATGCTGCGATCGGGCATCGTATACAGGAGACCGACGCGAAGATCAACCGGGCAATATCACTGCTCAACAAGGTCAAAGCGAAATACGTCAATAATACAAACACACTGGATTATATCTATGAAAAATATGGTGTGAATTCCGGGAAGGAGCTTATGTTCCAGTGGGATCTGTATAATCAGATGCAGCGGGATGCGGAGCGGTATTCGATAGCGAGCGACAGTTATGCAGTTGCGAGAGCACGCCTGATCAGGCAGCTTGCGGATATAGGTGTGACCGATCCGCTTGTGTGGCCAGACCAGACGAATGCGTTGATCGACCGCCGGGAGATGGTGGAGATCAAGCATGGGCTGAATGTGCGCCGGCAGAAGCTGCGTGCACGTATGGAAAGCTGTGAGAATCTTCGCACGAATGCGGCAGATGCACTTCGGGCGACCATAAAGGCGAATCCGGGACTGGAGAATTATATCCGTGAGCTTCTGGCAACGCATAAGCTGGAGCTGTAGGATAATATAAGATAAAAGGGATTAAATCGTGGGCGTAATGCATGCACGGTATCATTCATATTATATGGAGGAAGAAAGACATGGCTAAGGAATTAGAGAAGAACTACAACCCGGCGGAGATTGAACCGCGTCTGTATGATAAGTGGGTTGCAAACAAATATTTTCACGCGGAGGTAGACCGGAGCAAAAAGCCGTTCACGATTGTGATGCCGCCACCAAATATTACCGGACAGCTGCATATGGGACATGCGCTCGATAACACTATGCAGGATATTCTGATCCGTTTCAAGCGTATGCAGGGCTACAATGCACTGTGGCAGCCGGGAACCGACCATGCGGCCATCGCGACAGAGGTTAAGGTCATCGAGGCTTTGAAGAAGGAAGGCATCGACAAGGAAGACCTTGGACGTGAGAAATTCTTAGAGCGTGTCTGGGACTGGCGTAGAGAGTACGGCGGTAAGATCGTCAACCAGTTGAAGAAGATGGGTTCCTCTGCAGACTGGGATCGTGAGCGTTTCACGATGGATGAAGGAAATAACAAGGCAGTCACAGAGGTATTCTGCAAGCTGTATGAAAAAGGATATATGTATCGTGGTTCCCGTATCGTAAACTGGTGTCCGGTCTGTGAGACATCTATTTCCGATGCAGAGGTTGTACACGAGGAGCAGGACGGCTTCTTCTGGCACATCAATTATCCGGTTGTTGGTGAAGAGGGAAGATTTGTAGAGATCGCAACCACACGTCCGGAGACGTTGCTTGGCGATACAGCCGTGGCAGTCAATCCGGAAGATGAGCGTTACAAGGATATTGTAGGCAAGATGCTGAAGCTGCCGCTGACCGATCGTGAGATCCCGGTGATCGCGGATGCGTATGTAGATAAAGATTTCGGAACCGGCTGTGTAAAGATCACACCGGCACACGATCCGAACGATTTCGAGGTAGGAAAGCGTCATAATCTCGAAGAGATCAATATTATGAACGATGATGCTACGATCAACAAGCTTGGTGGCAAGTACGCAGGCATGGACCGTTACGAGGCAAGAAAGGCAATGGTTGCAGATCTCGATGCTCTCGGGCTTCTCGTGAAGGTTGTACCACATAAGCATATGGTTGGTACACATGACCGCTGTAAGACAACGGTAGAGCCACTTGTAAAGCCACAGTGGTTCGTCAAGATGAGTGAGATGGCAAAGCCGGCGAAGGAAGCAGTAGTAAGCGGTAAGCTGAAGCTGATTCCGGAGCGTATGGACAAGACATACTACAACTGGCTGGATAATATCCGTGACTGGTGTGTATCCAGACAGCTCTGGTGGGGACACCGTATCCCTGCATATTACTGTCAGGACTGCGGCGAGACGATCGTATCGAAGGAGACCGTCTGCACCTGTCCGAAATGCGGAAGCAACAATGTAAAACAGGACGAGGACACACTCGATACATGGTTTTCCTCTGCACTCTGGCCATTTTCCACACTTGGCTGGCCGGACAAGACGGAAGATCTGGACTACTTCTTCCCAACAGATGTACTTGTAACCGGATACGACATTATCTTCTTCTGGGTCATCCGTATGGTATTCTCATCGATCGAGCAGACAGGCAAGCTTCCGTTCCACACGGTACTCTTCCATGGTCTGGTCAGAGACGATCAGGGACGTAAGATGAGTAAGTCCCTCGGAAATGGTATCGATCCGCTGGAGGTCATCGACAAGTATGGTGCCGATGCGCTCCGATTCACGCTGATTACCGGAAATGCACCGGGTAACGATATGCGTTTCTACTGGGAGAGAGTCGAGGCAAGCCGTAACTTTGCAAATAAGATCTGGAACGCATCCAGATTTATCATGATGAATATTGAGAAGGCAGATATCACAGGGATTGATGCTGCCATGACAGCCGATGTCGATGCTGCGATGAAGCAGTATGGCTTCACACTCGCAGACAAGTGGATCCTGTCAAAGATGAACGATCTGGTTCAGGAAGTAACAGACAACATGGAGAAGTTCGAGCTTGGTATTGCGGTATCAAAGCTTTACGATTTCCTGTGGGAGGAGTTCTGTGACTGGTATATCGAGATGGTAAAACCAAGACTCTGGGATGATGCAGACGAGACAAAGGCAGCAGCACTCTGGACATTGAAAACCGTTCTTACAACCGGTCTGAAGCTGCTGCATCCATATATGCCGTTTGTAACAGAGGAGATCTTCTGTACACTGACCGACGAGGAATCTATCATGATTTCCAAGTGGCCGGAATATGACAAGGCATTTGATTTCAAGGCAGATGAGGCTGCTGTCGATAAGATTAAGGAAGCTGTTCGAGGCATCCGTAACGTGCGTACAGAGATGAACGTTGCACCGAGTAGAAAAGCAAGCGTCTTTGTCGTATCTCCGAAGGAAGACATCCGTGCGATCTTTACGGCAAGTAAGAACTTCTTCGCTATGCTTGGCTATGCAAACGAGGTACATGTACAGGAAGATAAGAGTGGAATTGCAGACGATGCAGTATCCGTTGTGATCCATGATGCAGCCATCTACATTCCATTTGCAGAGCTTGTGGATATCGAGAAGGAGATCGAGCGTCTGACGAAGGAACAGACCAAGTTAGAAGCAGAGATTAAGCGTGCATCCGGTATGCTTGCAAATCCAAAGTTTGTGGACAAGGCACCTGCAGCGAAGGTTGAAGAAGAGCGGACAAAGCTCCGGAAGTATACAGAGACATTGGAGCAGGTAAAGGAAAGACTTGCAAATATTGCAAAATAGGCAGGAAATGCGTCTGGACGATCAGATAGCGTCTGATGGGTGAAGGATATGAATAATGAGAAGATCTTAAAACAGAAAATCGAGTGGTATCTGTTTATGCCGCTGCTTCTGACATTGCTTCTTTTGGGCATGGTGGTAGTTGTCTACTGCCATGACCGGAAGAGTGGAATCCTGGCAGGAATAGCAGTATTTTTGTTCGTGATCTGTGAGATTGTATTTTATATCGTGATGAAGTCGGCAATCATGCCGGTGATTTTCCGGTTTGCGCTGGAACAGGGACAGATTCAGAAGGAACTGCTGAAGGAACTTGATATCCCATATGCGCTGCTGGATACCGACGGAAAGATTCTATGGGGCAATGAGAAATTTATCGAAGATATCGGGGATGGCGCGAAGAAGCGGATCCGGAAGAATATAAATATGTTCTTTCCGGCAATTGATACAGAAGTACTTTCTTCCGAAGAGATGCAGATGGATCTGGAATATAATAATCGTGTGTATCGTGCAATCCTCAGGAGAATCGATTTTACGGATGCGTTGATGGATGCAGAGGAGGAATCACCGGAGGAACGGCAGAGAGAAGCGATGATTACCCTGTATCTGTATGATGAGACAGAGCTTCGTACTTATAAGAAAGAGAACGAAGAGCAGAAACTGGTTGCAGGTCTTTTGTACATTGATAATTACGATGAGGTAATGGAGAATACAGAGGAGGTCCGCCACTCGCTGGTGGAAGCATTGGTTGACCGGCGGATTAACATGTATCTTTCCACGATTGACGCGATTGGTAAGAAGCTGGAGAAGGATAAGTATTTCTTTGTATTCCGGCAGCAGTATCTGCCGCAGCTTCGCGAAACCAAATTCGCTATCCTGGATGAGGTAAAAAGTATCAATGTCGGAAATGAGATCCCAGTTACCTTAAGTATCGGCGTCGGCGCAGGTACGGACAGCTTCGCACAGGCGTATGAGCAGGCACGTACGGCAATCGGTTTGGCGCTTGGCCGTGGTGGTGACCAGGCAGTTGTGAAGTATGGCGACAAGACAACGTATTTCGGCGGAAAAAGTGCCGGTACAGAGAAGTCGGCAACGGTGAAAGCCCGTGTTAAGGCACAGGCATTTCAGGAGCTTCTGACAACGAAGGACAGCGTGATTATCATGGCGCATAAGCGACCGGATGCGGATGCATTTGGTTCGGCGGTTGGCGTATACCGGCTGGTGAAGACGCTGAATAAGAAGGCATCGATTGTTGTCAATGAAGTAACTTCGGCAATCCGTCCGATTATAAGCGGGTTTATGGGTAACAGTGTCTATGGGGATGATATGATCATCAACAGTGAGCAGGCGATCAGCCAGGTTACGCCGAATACACTCGTGGTTGTAACCGATGTGAATAAACCAAGCATGACAGAGTGCGAAGAGCTGTTAAGCCTTGCGAAGTCTATCGTGGTATTTGATCATCACAGACAGTCGGATGAGATTATAGAGAATGCAACGCTTTCCTATATTGAGCCATATGCGAGCTCGGCATGTGAGATGATCGCAGAGATTCTGCAGTATATCGAGGGCAAGGTAAAGCTTCGTCCGATAGAGGCGGATGCAATGTATGCCGGGATTGTGATCGATACGGATAATTTCCTGACGAAGACCGGCGTGAGAACCTTTGATGCTGCATCCTATCTTCGCCGAAGCGGTGCGGATGTTGTGCGTGTGAGAAAGATGTTCCGAAGTGATATGTACTCCTTCAAGCAGCTAGCGGAAGGCGTATTGAATTCAGAGATATATATGGACAGCTTCGCGATTTCAACGGTAGAACCGAAGGAGTCAGATGCTCCGACAGTAGTTGCCGCGAAGGTGGCAAATGATCTGCTCAATATCGAGGGAATCCGGGCGTCATTCGTTACGACGGAGAAGGATGGCACGGTATATATGAGTGCCAGATCCGTGGATGATGTGAATGTACAGATTATTATGGAGAAAATGGGTGGCGGTGGTCATGCCAATATCGCAGGTGCCCAGTTTACAGACAGTACCAATGAAGTAGTATTGATTCAGTTAAAAACATTATTGGATGAGATGTATCGGGAAGGAGATATCTAACTATGAAAGTTATTTTATTACAGGATGTAAAGAGCCTCGGCAAGAAAGATCAGATCGTGGATGTATCAGACGGATACGCAAGAAATATGCTGCTTCCAAAGAAGCTTGGAATCGAGGCAACCTCGAAGAATATGAACGATCTGAAGCTTAAGAAGGCACACGAAGATAAGGTAGCGGCAGAAGTGCTTGCAGAGGCACAGGCGCTGGCTGCACAGATGGAGAATGAGAGCGTAACAATGTCAATCAAGATGGGAGAAAACGGAAGAACATTCGGATCCATCTCATCAAAGGAGATTGCGGAAGCAATCAAAGAACAGCTTGGACATGATATCGATAAGAAGAAGATCGTGATGAAGGATGCTATCAAAGCTCCGGGCACACGGACGGTTGGAATTAAGCTGCATTCGAAGGTGACTGCCAACATGACAGTAAAGATCGTGGAAGCATAAGAGGGAATATGGCGTATGGATGAAAATACAGTAAAGAGAATCCTGCCACATAATGACAAAGCAGAGCAGGGAATCATTGGCTCTATGCTTGTGAACCGGGATGCAATCTCCGATGTTATGGATATGCTGACCGGAGATGAATTCTATAACAAACAGTATGGAATCCTGTTTGATAATATGGTGGAGCTTTACTCGGAAGGTGCGAGCGTGGATACTGTAACGCTTAATGAACGTCTGAAGCGCAAAGCAATTCCTGATGAGGTCGCAAATACAGATACGCTTGCCAGACTTGTCATGGAGACACCGATTTATGCACCGGTCAAAGATTATGCCCGTATCGTGAAGGATAAGGCAACACTCCGGCAATTAATCAGGCTGTGTGAGAACACGGAAGCGGATGGTTATAAATCAGAAGAAGCGGTGGAGGATATACTGGAACGTGCGGAACAGAGTATTTTCAAGCTTGTACAGAACCGGAATGGCTCAGAAGAGACCGTTTCCATCCGCGATGTTGTCATGAATGTTATTTTAGAGATGGAGGAAGCTGCAAGGCATGACGGAAAAGTAACCGGTGTGCCGACGGGTTTCCGGGATCTGGATAGTATGCTGACGGGTATGCATGCAGGTGAGCTTCTGCTTGTGGCAGCCAGACCGGCGATGGGTAAGACCGCATTCGTATTGAATATCGCACATTATCTGGCGGTTATGAAGCATATTCCGGTTGGATTCTTCTCTCTGGAGATGAGCCGGGAGCAGCTCGCAAGCCGTGTTCTTGCAATCGATGCGATGGTCGATTCCAAGAATATGAAGACCGGTAATCTGTCGGATGATGACTGGGATAAGGTTATTGAAAGTACAGAAGCGGTGGCGAATTCACCGTTATACATAGAAGAAAATTCAGCAATCACAATCTCTGATCTGCGTTCGGTTGCCCGGAAGTGGAAACAGAATTATGGAATACAGGTACTTATGATCGACTACCTGCAGTTGATGAGTCCGAGCCGTTCGGTCGAGAGCCGTCAGGTGTTCATCGCGGAAGTGTCCCGCGCGTTGAAAAATCTCGCGAAAGAGCTGAAGATACCGATTATTGCATTGTCACAGCTTTCCCGTGCGGTGGATGCAAGACCGGATCATAAACCGGTGTTGTCGGATCTGCGTGAGTCAGGATCTATCGAGCAGGATGCCGATGTGGTTATGTTTATTTACCGTGATGAATATTATAATCCGGAGACTACAGAGAAGCCACAGACCGCCGAGATTATTATTGCAAAACAACGTAGTGGTGAGACCGGTAGTGTGGATCTGCGCTGGATCGGTAAATATACGAAGTTTGCAGATCCGGAGAAGCATTATAAGGGATAAAAATCAGCAATTAAATTACAATTAATCAGCAATGAAAACAGGGAGGCAGAAAACAGATGGGGAATCGATATAAAAGAATGGTGACGTTGGGTATGGTGAGTTTCACGGCGATTCTGGCGTGGGTGTATTGTGCACTCGCTTACCGTACAGAGACAGTCTATATCGCGATTATCTCGCTGGTATTGATTGCCAGTATCTATGCTTTCCTACTGTCGCTTGTCGACATACGGATAGAGAAAGAACAGCAGATGCAGGAGTATATAGCGAAGACACTGCAGGAGAGTATAAAGCAGGATAATTCGGATGTGGTAGATTGCCTGAATGATATGGAGCGTCTCGCGAAGGCTTCCTATGTACAGCAGAGGAAGATGGTGACATATCTTTCTTCACAGGAAGAACAGCTGGATACAGCTGTTAAGAAGACTGCGAAGCTGTTGATCGGTTATGACCGGAAGAAGGAAGAGGAAGCTGCGCAGAAGGCGGAGCAAAAACAGAAGGAAGAAAAGATGCAGGCGGCTCTTGAAGAACAGAAAAAGCCGGATCATACGGCGATGATTCTTGATGCCTTCGAGAAGCTGACAGGAGATGTACAGGCGGTTGTTGCGCAGTTGGCAGAGGTGACCGCACAGATTACGGCGTTGCGCGATTCGGTGGATGCGATTGAGATACCGAAGGTGGTAGAGACGGTTGCACCAGTTGCGTCAGTTGCGGAGGCATCGGCGCAGGTTGCGGAGACAGCTGATGCAGATGCTTTGCCACAGCCAGCTGATATTGCACAGGATGTGGAACCGGAGGCAGCAGATGTCCGGACAGAGCTCGAACATGTACAGGATATGGAGCCGGAAGCGACAGAGATTGCGCAGACGGTGGAGCCGGAAGCAGCAGATGTCCGGACAGAGCTCGAACATGTAGAGGATATGGAGCCGGAAGCACCACACACTGAACAGGAGGAATCAGCCGCATTTGATACGGAAGATTTCTTCTCCCAGTTTGGGGGCAGCGAGGACCAGGCTCTGAAAGAAGAGGCTCAGTTCAAGGAAGATACGACAAATGCAGGCATGATGGATCAGAGTATGATCGATGCATTACTTGGGAACCTGGCATCGGGAAATAAATCTGCTGATAACACAAAACCAGCGGATGTCATCCCGTTCCCTCAGCAGGAGCAGATGGATGTTTCTAAGGAAGAAGCGCATACCGAAGAGATTACGGAAGCTGCCAATGAGATGGAACATGAGATAGAAGCTGCTGTGGCAGCGACGGAGGAGGAAGCGAATCATACGGATACCGCTTCTGTTACGCAGGCACCGGTAGATGACAATCCGAACCGTACATTGTCGCCAGAGGAGATTGCGGCGTTATTTGCATCAATGCAGTAACAGATAGAGAAGAAATCATTGCAAAAGTATCAGGGGATGGGTACTTTTGCAATTCTTTTATAGGAGGGAAATACATGGAGAGAACAAAAGCAATCGTCAAATTCTTCTCGCAGGAACCAATCGAGAATGTGATGGTGATGATGAAATATTTGCCGGAGCGTGTAATCTTTCTTGGACATAAGGATAATATGATTACAAAGCAGATTCGTGATATTGAACGATTCCGTGATCACAAATGTCCGGAGGTGGAGCTGGAGTTTCTCGAGGTTCCGAAGGATGATCTGGACAGCATTATTGGAACGCTGGCAGGGATTATCCGGGAATATCCGGGAATCCGGTTTGGATTGACCGGAGGTAGTGAGATGCTGCTGATCGCGCTTGGCTGTATTTCGGCGCGGATGGAGGTAAGCAAGCTGCGTATCGATCCTTTTACCGGAAAAGAAATCGATATCCGGGGATCAAAGGTGATTACCTCGGATTACCATTTTAATATCAGTATTGCTGAAGATATCCTGCTGCATGGAGGTCTGCTTACGAAAGAAACCGGAAGCGTTTCGGAGTGGAAGTTCACAGACCAGTTCCGTGAGGATATCCGTATCATGTGGGATCTGTGCCGCAGATACCGGGGAGACTGGAACAAACATTGCGGAATCATTGATGAACTACGCAAGAATACACCAAACCAGCAAGAGGGCTGGGAGGAGTTGTACGTCAATCAGCTTGGCGATGCATTACGGCTGTTGAGAGATCTGCATGAGATCGGCATGGTAAAGGATTATGAGGAACACGGAAAAAAGGTACTGTTCAGGTTTAAGAATAACCAGATAAAAAAGATCATTTCGAAAGCGGGAAATATGCTTGAGCTGCATGTGTATGAGGTGGCAACAAGAGAAAGCTATCTTTTCTCGGATGCGGTTATCGGGGCACACATTGACTGGGATGGGGAAGCATACGATCCGGAAAATCCCGGTTATGATACAATGAATGAGATTGATGTGATTCTGATGAAACAGGTATGCCCGATCTTTATCTCCTGTAAGAGTGGCAAGGCAGGTGGGCTGGCACTGCATGAATTGGAGACCGTATCGCGGAAATTCGGCGGCAAATACGCCAGAAAGGCGCTCGTTTTAGCACGCGCCTGTGACAATACGACCGGAACACTATATTTCAAGCAGCGTGCAAGGGATATGCATATCTGGATTATCGACGATGTATTCCGGATGAGTGATGAGCAGCTGCTCAATAAATTGAAGCGGATATAAAGATAATAAAAGGGGCGTTTTATAACGCCCCTTTTTGCATTTTGCATAATGCACTAATATATATTAAAATTACATCTTCAACAGATTATCATTATCAAAGTAATCAATCTTCATAGAGCGGCGGACATCTTCGAGCGTTTTGCCTGCCGTCTCTCTGGCTTTCTTGCTGCCAGCCTTCAGGATATCATAAACATCCGGAAGCTTCTGCTCCCACATCTTACGACGCTCACGAATCGGAGCAAGCTCTGCCTGAAGTACATTGTTCAGGAACTTCTTCACCTTCACATCGCCCAGACCGCCGCGTGTGTAATGCTCCTTCAGCTCGTCCATACCGGAATACTCTGGAAGGAACTCTGCGAAATACTCAGGCTTGCTGAATGCATCGAGGTAGATAAATACCGGGTTACCTTCCACCTGTCCCGGATCTTCGACACGCAGATGGTTCGGATCGGTGAACATCGACATAACCTTCTTCTTGATATCCTCCGGCTCTTCTGCAAGATAGATGCAGTTGCCAAGAGACTTGCTCATCTTTGCCTTACCGTCGATACCCGGCAGACGCAGACATGCGCTGTTTTCCGGAAGTACGATCTTCGGATCCGTCAGTGTCTCGCCGTATACCGTATTGAATTTGTGTACGATTTCCTTACACTGCTCGATCATTGGCATCTGATCCTCACCAACCGGTACATGGGTTGCGCGGAAGGCTGTGATATCAGCTGCCTGGCTGATCGGATAGCAGAAGAAACCAACCGGGATGCTTGCCTCGAAGTTACGCATCTGGATTTCTGCTTTTACAGTCGGGTTACGCTGTACACGGGAAACGGTAACAAGGTTCATATAGTAGAATGTAAGCTCGGTCAGTTCCGGAATCATGGATTGGATGAAGATTGTTGCCTTCTCCGGGTCAAGTCCGCATGCGAGGTAATCGAGTGCAACCTGCATGATGTTCTGACGTACCTTCTCCGGGTGCTCTGCATTATCTGTGAGTGCCTGTGCGTCCGCAATCATGATGTAGATTTCATCATAGACACCGGAATTCTGTAACTTTACACGCTCCTTCAAAGAGCCTACATAATGACCAACATGCAAACGTCCTGTCGGACGATCGCCGGTTAAAATAATCTGTTTCATAGTAGAAGTCCTCTCTTATAAAATATCACACCTTATAGAATACTCATTTTACGTTGGAAGGTCAAGCAAAATTGCGAAAAAGGAGCAGGAATCTTACTTGTCTGCCACATATAAAACAGGTATAATAGAAAAAGAATGTGTACGGATAACAAATGATGCGAATGACAGGGGGTAGCAATGGCAACCATCAGTTTATGTATGATCGTGAAAAATGAAGAGCAGGTTCTGGCGCGGTGCTTAGACAGCGTCGCAGATCTGATGGACGAGATCATCGTTGTGGATACAGGTTCCACCGACCGCACGAAGGAGATCGCGGCACGCTATACCGATCAGATCTATGATTTTACGTGGATTGGCGATTTCTCAGCGGCGCGGAATTTCTCATTTTCCAAGGCGACGATGGAATACATCTATGCGCCGGATGCGGACGAGGTGCTTGATGCGGAGAATCGGGTGCGTTTTCGTGATCTGAAGAACTGTCTGCTCCCGGAGATCGAGATCGTGCAGATGTGGTATGTCACGGAAGCGTTCAATACAGTTATGAATGTGAAGCGGGAGCTTCGCCCGAAGCTCTTTAAGCGTCTTCGGACGTTTACATGGATCGATCCGGTGCATGAGACGGTGCGGTTAGATCCGGTTGTGTTCGACAGTGATATTGAAATCCGGCACAAGCCGTTAGCGGTGCATGGAGGCAGGGATTTCGAGATCTGCGAACGGATCTATGCGCGGGATGGCGTGTTGTCACCGAAGCTGCGGAAGATGTATGCGAAGGAGCTGCTAAAATGTGGCGAATTGACAGATTTTGAGCGGGCGTGCGGATTTTTCACCGGAGAGTGGGAGAAAGATCCGATGGCGGAAGCTGGCAGGGAGGCTGCCTGTGTGCTGGCACATCTGGCAAGACTGCAGGGAAACGGCGCGGAGCTTATGAAATACGCACTCCGGGATATGTTAGATACGCCGTGTGCGGAGATCTGCTATGAACTAGGCTGCTATTATAAAGATAGCATGGATTATGATGAGGCAATCGTCTGGTATCAGAATGCCGTTTCCGAGACGGAATGTATTCTGGATGTTGAGGCAGGTGGAAAGAAGAGCCTGGAGGGTTTGGTTGCCTGCTACGAGGCTTTGCTTGCGCAGGCGGAAAAAGCAGAATTACAGACATCATCGGAACAGAAGAAGCAGTCCATAGAAATATATGAACAGCAGCTTGCGACGTACCGGGAGACACTTGCAAACTGGCAGCTGCCGGAACAGTAACAGGGAGGATAAAAAGAAGCGGGTATGCATTGGCATACCCGCTTCTTTTGTGCAATCGTCTGCATATTCGTCCAGCCCTGTTCCTGAATTGCCCGCGATTCAACGATCACAGGTTTGTGGATTACAACGGTGTAACGTGATTTCATGAGTTTTATGAGAACATCTTGATTCTACGCACATGTCTCTCGTCGTTAGAAAATGGTGTATCCACGAATTTGTCCACGATCATAAGTGCAAGACCAGGTCCGATTGTACGTGCGCCCATGCAGAGTACATTGGCGTTGTTGTGCTCGCGGGTTGCCTGTGCAGAGAAACAGTCACTGCAGAGTGCAGCGCGGACACCTTCGACCTTATTTGCAACCATGCTCATACCGATACCGGTACCGCAGATGAGAATACCCAGATCCTGCTTGCCAGCGGCGATTGCCTCTGCAACAGCCTTTCCATAGATTGGGTAGTCGCAGGATGCTGTGCTGTCACAGCCGTAATCTGTCACTTCAAATCCGCGATCCTTCAAATGCTTGATAACCTCCAGCTTGAGTTCATATCCGCCATGGTCACTTCCAATTGCGATTGTCATATCTTAAATCCTCCTGTAATTTTATGAAATACATGCAAACCATATATAAATATAAGAATGTACATAATTACGAATTCTACGCAGACGCGCTTCCGCTCAGCTCATCACGCAACGGTACTAAATTCGCGACAAAATCAGTCGCTCATTAAGTGCCGGCGTGCTTCGATGGTCTGCTTTAGAATTGTAATTATGTACATCATGCATATTAATGTGGTTTGCATGTATGATATCTACACGGTGATGACTCTGTGTCCTGCCGCTTTTAACAGCCGGTTCATGATGGCACCACCGAGTTCGTTCTGGTCAAATGCTTCGCTGTACATATATTCCATCTGCTCGCTGTCACATTCACGCAGGGCGGCATAAAGCCGTGCAGAGATCGTCTGTCCTTTGCTTCCTTCGCCGACGATCAGTACATGCGAATAGTTCTTATATAAGGATGCATGCTCCTTGGTTGTGAGAATTGCGACCTTGTAGCCCTGGGCTTCCTTTTCATTTACAAGTGCCTTGATCTTCTCCGCTACGCGCAATGTTTCCGCTTCGGTCGCGTTATAAGAGACCTTGACACCGGAATGCAGGCTTGCCCGGTTTGCCGATTCGTCTGCGACAGCCTCCACGATACTGAGCGTTCCGTGTGGTGCGTAGTGCGTATATTTCATGCCGGGTGCTTTCGGGCGAAGATTCGGATCCGGCTCGATAATGGCTGGATCAATCGTCACG
>ERZ1026894.1079-NODE-1079-length-17416-cov-19.912966_pt1 | contig 17416 bp, 13 predicted proteins | sample MGYA00380177_ERZ1026894 | MGnify/ENA primary metagenome ERZ1026894 (study PRJEB33269, sample SAMEA4719813) | human gut metagenome | biome: human-associated habitat; feature: organic feature; material: feces | place: Cameroon | collected 2013-10 ... | reverse complement strand
TGCGCACAGGTATCTGCGGTGAGCATGGTGGTGAGCCATCATCTGTTAAGTTCTGCGCTAAGGTTGGCATGAACTACGCTTCATGCTCTCCATTCCGCGTGCCAATCGCACGTTTGGCTGCGGCGCAGGCTGCTGTTGAGGAGTAATTCTCTTCTGAAAGAAGATTGTACGATTAATGATTAGATAATTAGAGGAAAGTGTTTCGTAATGAAGCGCTTTCCTCTTTTTCGTCTTTTTTAGGTTAAATTTCGAAAGAAAATGAGCAAATCATTTGCAAGTTACATTTATTTTCCGTAATTTTGTCGGAAAATAGAGAAATATGACTGCAAGAGAAGATAGAGAAAAGGAAAAATTTACCAAAGAAACTGTAGTAAAGTATTTCTTTGATATGAGTAAATCCACTTTTACTGTAATGGTATTAGGTGGGATGGCGGCTCTGTTTGGTATAGTTCAGACCAATCAGGAAGATTCTTACTGGGCGATATTTTGGGGTGTTTTCTTAACTGTCATTTTATTTATAATAGGTTTGTTAATTTCTAAAAGGTAGATATATGAATACATTAGCTTTAACTTTTGCCGTTTGCTCAATAGTAGCATTGGCCTTTCTTGCATGGCTCTTTACTCCTTGGGGAAAGAAGTGGTCTAAGGAATTGTAGTGATGAAGAAGATAAAATATATATTATGTGCTTGCCTGATGATGGCAAGCTTGGGCATGGAAGCAAAGTCGATGAAGGACTTGCTGGTTTCGATGCCCGATTCTGTTGTGCCTTATCTCAACCACAACCTGCGGCTGGAATTTGCTGAGCTGCAGGAGATGGGAGTGAAGGCAGAAGTGAAGAATCTGTTAGGCGAAACGAGTGTGATGGATACGCTGACTGCTGATTTCGCCCAGTTGAGAACGAGTAAGAGCGCTACTTTGCAGATGAAGAAATTGCCATCGGCTAACGGCGATTCGCTGCTTTGCGTGGTGAAGACTTTTGCTGGTGTAGAGAAGGAGAGCGAACTCTATCTCTTTAATCAGGATTGGCAGGAGCAGGATGCCAGCAGGATTTTCGATGGAAAATCTTTGCAGGAACTCGCTTCCGGACTTGTTGCCAAACCCGATACGATGAGCGAGGCTAAGTTTGATGAACTCAAGGGGAAAATTGAACTCAAAATCGTGAGTGCTTTGCTCCTGCAACACGAAAACAGTCTCGTAGTGCGCTTGGCTTTACCTTTCCTGTCTGCTGACGATAAGAAGGCTGTAAATGCAATAAAAGTGCAAAGAAAATTTAATTGGAATGGTAAAACTTTTAAGGAGAGTTAAATTCTTGAAGTTTTTTGCTATAAACTATTGCAGGTTACAAGATTATTTGTACCTTTGCATCGTGTTTTTCATGGTATTAGATTATTAAGGTTAATAAAAGATTGGTTGTCGTGAGACAATCAATTTTTTTTTGTCCCTATCTGAAGGCTTCAGCCCCCTTGTCTTTCCCATCGGCTGGAGGCCGTTGGTTCAGACCGCAGGGCGATGTTTAGAAGATAACCATTCCGATGATACCGCAGATGAAAAGCAGCAGGATAGGGTTGGTCTTTCTGAATTTTGTGAAGTAGAAAGCAGCCAGAAACAGCACGATACTTGCTCCGAAGACAAACGGATTGTCGGTTGGTGATCCGAAGTTCTCTTTATTCATCAGGAGAACGGCGGCAGCAGCTATCAGTCCGATGATGGCAGGGCGGAGTCCCGCAAAGATATCCTTTACGATTTTAGAATCCTTGTGCGTAATCAGATAGCGGCTGATGAGAATCATGATGATGAAAGGCAGCCACATGATGGAGAGCGAAGCCAATACCGAACCCAGACAGGCTGCCCAAGTAGGATAGCCGTCGTGAAGGCAGGCGGTATAACCTACGTAGGTGGCACAGTTGATGCCGATAGGTCCCGGTGTAGACTGGCTGATAGCCACAATATCCGTAAACTCAGCATTGGTAAGCCAATGGTTCTTCACTACCGTCTCGTTATGGATGAGCGAAAGCATCGCATATCCGCCACCAAAATTAAATGTACCAATCTTGGTAAATATCAGAAATAACTTTAGAAATAGCATAATCTCTATATTTTTTTACCTTTTTACCTTTTTACTTTTTTACCTTTCCATAAAGCCAACCGAGCACGCCGGCAGCAATGATGATGTAGATAGGGGAGATGCCGAAAGCTGCAATCAGCAGACAGCAGACAACGGGAATCCAGATGTTGTAGCGGTTGATGTTTGCCGTCTTTGCCATCTTGAAGCAAGGCGCAGCAATGAGCGCTACCACGGCAGGGCGCACACCCATGAAGAACTTACCCATCCAATAATTGTCCTTGAAATGCTGGAAGAACATGGCGATGATGAGAATGGCGATGATAGAAGGCAGGGCTATGCCAATGGCACCCACAATGCCTCCCCAGACTCCCTTCAGTTTATAGCCGATATGACTCGCCATATCGATGGCGAAGATGCCCGGAGTGGTCTGCGCCACTACCATGATATCCATGAACTCCTGCTTGTCCATCCACTTGTTCTTGTCTACAAATTCCTGTTCCATGATCGGTATCATGGCATAGCCTCCACCTAGCGTGAAAGCCCCGATTTTATTGCACGTGATGAAAAATTTTACTAACATATCAGTTGCTTCTATATTATTTTTCTCTTATATCTGTTGAAATCGACTGCAAAAATACACATAATTTGTTAAATATGCTAGCTTTCATGCGGATAATCTTCAAAATCGTGTGCTTTTTTCCCGAATTTTTGTATCTTTGCAGCTAATATTTTATAATAAAAAGACATTAAACTATGAATCTGAAAGTACGCCTAGCAGTGATGAACTTCCTGGAGTTTGCAGTTTGGGGAGCTTATCTTACGTCTATGGGCAACTATCTCGGCAAGGCTGGGATGGGTGCAGAGATTTCCTGGTTCTATACCATCCAGGGAATCGTATCTATTTTTATGCCTACATTGATGGGTATTGTTGCTGATAAGTATATCCAGCCGCAACGTCTTTTGGGCTATTGTCACCTTTTGGCAGGAGCAGCCATGATAGGTCTGTTCGGTATGGGACAGGCTAGCCAGACTCCTAATGAGGCAATGTTTATAGCTGTTTATACCTTCAGCGTGGCATTCTATATGCCTACATTGGCATTGTCAAATACTTCTGCATTCAGTATATTGAAGAGCAACGGGCTTGACACCGTGAAGGCCTTCCCGCCAATTCGCGTGTTCGGAACCGTGGGTTTCATCCTTACGATGTGGATTGTGAACTGTGCTACCTGGGACAACGGTTCATTCTCGTTCCTGTTGAGCGAGAACGCCCATAAGTTCCAGTATACCCATTATCAGTTCCTGGTATCGGGTGTGCTCAGCATCCTTCTCTTCCTCTATTGCTTCTCATTGCCTAGCTGTCCTGTAGTGAAGAAAGAGGCTAAGAGTTGGGTTGAGACATGGGGTTTCGATGCCTTCAAACTCTTCAAGAGCCGTGAGATGGCGATGTTCTTCATCTTCTCTTGCATGCTCGGTATGAGTCTGCAGGTAACCAATGGCTATGCCACTCCGTTCATTACCAGTTTCAAGGGCGATCCAACGATGCTTGATACCTTTGCAGCTAACAATGCTACGCTCCTGGTATCCATCTCTCAGGTTGCCGAGGCGCTCTGTATCCTTCTGATTCCATTCTTCCTGAAGCGATATGGCATCAAGGTTGTGATGCTCATCGCCATGTTGGCATGGGTTTTGCGATTCGGTTTCTTCGGATTGGGCAATCCTGCATTCCCGGGTGTTACCTTCTTCATCCTCTCATGCATCGTTTACGGTGTAGCCTTCGACTTCTTCAATGTGTCGGGCGGTCTGTTCGTTGACCAGAAATGTGATGTGAAGGTAAGAGCATCGGCTCAGGGTCTGTTCATGCTGATGACCAACGGTCTGGGTGCATCTATCGGAACCATTCTCGCAGGTATGGTCATCAACCATTACTGCCACTGGACAGACGATGGCTATCTGATGGGTGACTGGAAAACCTGCTGGTTCATCTTTGCCGGTTATGCGCTCGTGGTAGCTGTAGCCTTTGCTGTCCTTTTCCGTCCGAAGAAAGAACAGAAATAAGGAAGAAAAAGGGTCATACTCAACACGAGAGTAAAAACAGATAATAACGTAAGAATATAATAAATTTAAATAAAGAAAGGGTACATAATGATGTTGTACAAACTTAAACTTGCTGCCTGCTTTGGCATCCCGGAAGGTTTCGGGACATGTATTATTAGTTTGGTAGACGAAGCCGAAAAAAGAGCTTTATCTATCCTGACTCAGGAATATGTAGCAGAGCAGCTGAAGGCATGTAATTCGAAAACTTCTGACTTTAATAATGATGTGATTTCTGTGCTTTGGACACTATTTGACAGGCAAAATGTAGACGATTTCTATCTCGAATTCGATGCTACGCCAGAGAGGGGAATATATGCTACTCTTGTGAATAAAATCACAAATGAGCGAATGAGTATCAAACCTGACCAGGCTGTGTTGCTGGCTATGGCTGCGGATATGGAAATGTATACAACAAAGATGGTTATGAAGGAGCTTTCTACTCCTTTTAATAAAGAGAACGTGACTTCGACAGCTTGTTCCGTTCCACTCTTGGCCTTGCCAGACCAGATGCTCGAGAAAGCATTGGATTGTGCTATTAATGAAGAAGATTACGAAGCAGCCTCAGCCATTCGCGATGAGATAGAGCGCCGCAAAGCCAAAAAAGGTGAATAATTAAAGGATATTTTTACGTAATAACAGAAAATAAAGAAGAAAAAGTAACAATAAGAGGAAATGAAAGAAGTTAGATTTTTCTATGTGCCAGATGCGGCTACGCAGACAGAACTGCCTCAGGAAGAGGCCACTCATGCACTCAGGGTTTTGCGTATCCAGGCGGGGGACGAATTGTTCCTGATGGATGGCAAGGGGGTATTCTACCGCGCAGAAGTTTCGCTGGCTACCAACAAACGGTGCATCTATGAGGTGAAGGAGGTTATGCCGCAGCAGCCTGCCTGGCGCGGACACATTCACCTGGCCATCGCCCCGACAAAGATGATGGACCGCATAGAATGGATGACCGAAAAGGCTACGGAAATCGGCTTCGATGAAATCTCTTTCCTCAACTGCAAGTTTTCTGAACGAAAGGTAATCCGCACCGACCGCATAGACAAGATTGTGGTTTCTGCCGTCAAGCAGAGCCACAAGGCGTGGAAACCTGTAGTCAACGAACTGCAGAACTTTAAAGATTTTATTACTACTCCCCGTAATGGCAGAAAGTTTATCTGCCATTGCTATGAGGAGATTGAAAAGAAAGACTTTTTTACCGAGATTTCCAAGTCATGTCCAGCTGATGATTCCGCCGGAGCAGCCCAGGAGGGTACTGATGACATCACCGTGCTGGTAGGACCTGAGGGCGATTTCTCTATCGATGAGGTGAGACTGGCCCTGGAAAACGGATATGAGAGTGTTTCGCTTGGCACCAGTCGCCTCCGTACGGAAACAGCAGGATTGGTGGCTGTCAACATGTGCCATCTGGCAAGAAGAATATAGCAAGTTATATCCATACGCCCTTGAAGGGCTGAAGCTTTAAAATATTTACTAGTGTGATGAAAAGATTGTATAAGAGTTTGATGTTCATGTGCTTGGCTGTCGTATTGGGATTGCTGAGCTCATGCTCGGGCACTGACTATCTCAATGCCATTCCAAAGAAAAGTACTGCGCTCATCTCTGTTGATATGCAGCAGATGGCATCCGGCAAGAGTGATGAAGACAAGGCGGGAATGCTCAAGTCTCTGTTGCACGTTGAAGATGCATCGAAGTGTGGCATCGACATCTCTGAGAAGATATTCCTCTTTGAGAGTGCTGATGGCAACCTCGGACTTTGTGCCAAGGTGAGCGATGAGGGCGATGTGGAAGACTGGCTTGCCTCGCTTGCCAAACAGCGTATCGCTACAGAGGTGAAAGAGCGCAAAGGCTTTCATTTCTCCGTATTGAAAGATTCGTGGCTGGTAGGCTTTTCTGATCAGGCACTCCTCGTTATGGGACCGGTTGTAGCCGATGCGCAGGCCCAGCTCCAGCAACAGATGGTGAAATATCTGAAGGCTGATGAGGGCGAAGGTATTACCGCATCGCCTATGTTTGAACGGCTGGAAACCATCACCTCGCCTATGGCTATGGTGGCTCAGGCTCAGGCGTTGCCGGAGAAGTTCGTAGCTCCATTTACCCTTGGCACGCCTGAGGATACCGACCCTTCGCAGGTAGTGATTGCTGCCGAGATGGACGTGAAAGACGGTATTCTGCAGGTGAAGGGAGAAACTTTCTCCTTTAATAAAGAAATAGATGAAGCCCTGAAGAAGGCGGCTCAAACCTATCGTCCGGTCAAGGGCAGCTACGTCAAGTCGATGCCTGCTGATGCACTGGCGGGTATCTTCATGAACGTAAAGGGCAATCAGTTCCTGCCGATGATGCAGAGCAACCGCAGCCTTCAGACCCTCCTGATGGGTATCAATCAGGCCATCGATATGGATAATATCATCCGTAGTGTGGATGGAGATATGGCTATCGTGATGCCTTCGCTTACAGATAACAATATGCAGATGACGATGGCTGCTAAACTGTCGCATGCCAATTGGTTGGGCGATGTTGATTATTGGAAAACTTCATGTCCGGCTGGTGCGAAGATAGCCAATTGGGGAAAGAATGCTTACTTCTATACCGATGGCAAGACCTCGTTCTATTTCGGTGTGACGGATGACAAGCAGTTCTTTAGCGGAAGTGACCAGCTGATGGCGCAATATGCCGTGAAACCAAGTAATCATCCGATAGATGCAAAGATTCAGAAACTCATCGTCGGTCAGAAACTGGCAATGGTCATCAATCTCGCCAAGAGTTCTGATAGTGACGGCTCGGGCAAGAATGATGCCATCTCTACCGTAACCGGTCTGCTCACCCCAGTCTTCGGAAATCTTACTTCGGTGGTCTATACTTTAAAGGTAAAAGGATAAAAAGGTAAAAGGGTAAAAAGCCCCCCCCTCCTCTGCGCCCCCGTTCCTAGCGATTCTATCGCTAGTCCCCCAAAAAGTCCTAATTTAATAAAAGGTAAAAGATTAAACATTAAACATAAAAAAAGTGGAAAAGATTCAGCTTCATTCCGTTCTCCCACAGGTTTTTGCCCAGCGCAACGACCTGAATTCGGAGATATGGAAGCAGGATGTTACCTTCGAGAAAGGTCATCTTTATCTTATCGAGGCAGAGAGTGGCAGCGGAAAGAGTACTTTCTGCAGCTATGTGCTCGGCTATCGTCACGACTACAGCGGAAGCGTGATGTTCGACAATGATGTTACCGCCAACTATAAGGTGAAAGACTGGGTAGAGATGCGCAAGCGTCACATCAGCCATCTCTTTCAGGAACTCCGTCTCTTCCCTGAGCTTACTGCCCTGGAGAATGTAGAAATCAAAAACAAGATAACCGGTTTCAAGACGCGTGAGCAGATCCTGAAATGGTTTGATATGCTCGGTATTGCTGATAAGGTAGATGCCAAAATCGGTAGAATGTCGTTCGGACAGCAGCAGCGTGTGGCAATGATGCGTGCGCTCTGTCAGCCTTTCGACTTCATTCTGGCTGATGAGCCTATCAGTCACCTCGACGACAACAATTCGCGCATCATGGCAGATATCATGATGACCGAAGCGAAGGAGCAGGGGGCTGGCGTTATCGTAACCAGTATAGGTAAACACATGGACTTAAACTATGAACATATATTTAGATTATGAATTTGGTTTGGAAATTATTGCGTCAGCATATCAGCATACCTCAGTTTGCGGGCTTTGCCTTCGCCAATCTCTTCGGTATGCTCATCGTTCTTTTCGGCTTTCAGTTTTATAAAGACGTGCTGCCTGTCTTCACTCAGCAAGACAGTTTCATGAAAGCCGACTACCTCATCATGAGCAAGAAGATAGGTATGGGAAATACCATAAGCGGCCGTTCCAATACCTTCTCGGGTTCTGAAATCGATGAAATCGGCGACCAGAAGTTTGTAAAGAAGATAGGAAAATTCACCTCTACAGAATATAAGGTAGATGCCCAGATGGGTGTAAACGGCGTGAACGTTCTGAACAGCGAACTCTTCTTCGAGAGTGTGCCTGACGGTTTTGTTGATGTGCCGCTCAAGGACTGGAAATATACGCCGGGAACTCAGGAGGTGCCAATCATCCTCCCGCGTACCTATATTAATATGTATAACTTCGGTTTCGCCCAGAGTCATTCGCTCCCTAAAATCAGCGATGGACTGATGGGCATGATTGATTTCAATATACAGATTCAGGCTGGCGGCAAGAAAGAGCAGTTCAAGGGAAAGGTAATCGGTTTCTCTTCGCGACTCAACACCATCCTCGTTCCACAGGCTTTCATGGACTGGAGTAACCAGGAATTTGCGCCAAACCAGAAGAGCGATCCTAACCGCCTCATCGTAGAGGTAGGAAACCCGGGAGACGAGAACATCACCAAATACCTGGATGATAACGGTTATGAGGTAGAGACAGACAAACTGGATGCAGAGAAGACTACCTATTTCCTTCGCATGATGGTATCGATGGTGATGATTATCGGTTTGGTTATCTCCGTTTTGAGCTTCTACATTCTGATGCTCAGCATCTATCTGCTGGTACAGAAGAACTCTTCTAAGTTGGAGAATCTTCTTCTGATAGGTTACAGTCCGAACAATGTAGCAAAACCATATCAGGTGCTCACCATTGCGCTGAACATCGTGGTACTCATTATCGCGTGGATCATCCTCTTCTTCCTCCGCGATTACTACATGGGCTTCATCGAAACCCTCTTCCCTGATATCGACGAGGGCACCATGCTCCCAGCCATCGCTCTAGGTCTGCTCCTGTTCCTGATAGTTTCTATCCTGAACATCGTAGCCATCCGTCGCAAGGTGATGAGCATCTGGCAGCGCAAGGAGTAAGAGTGCCTGGCCTCCGTTCCAGGCGATTCTATCGCCTGTCATAAAAGCTCAGTCCCCCGCTTTTAGCCCCGAAAAAACTATAAGCAACCCCTCGCTATAAATAACAAATTAAAAGAAATCTGCGTTATTTGCTTAACGCAGATTTTTTTTATGTTATAAAACACTATTTTTCATGTTTTTGTAACAAATAAAAGCAATTTTTTTATTACTTTTGCAACCGATAACAATATAAGAGGGGGTCATATCCCCAAGTTTTAATAATTTTATATAATAAAAGGTATGCAGAAAAGATTGCATTTATTAGTGGCTTTGCTGGCCTTTATGGTAACCACAGCCATGGCGCAGATTACCACATCAGGTTTAAGTGGTTCGGTAACAGCTAGTGGTGAAGACGTGATTGGCGCTACTATTGAGGCCGTTCACGTTCCTTCAGGAACTCGTTACAAAGCTGTAACCAACATTGATGGTATGTTCACTATCAATGGTATGCGTGTCGGCGGTCCTTACGAAGTCAAGATCAGCTACATCGGCTACAAGACTAAAGTCGTAAAGAACGTCACCCTTCAGCTTGGTGAAACTTACAACTTGAAAGAAACTCTTGATGAGGATGCTAAGCAGCTTGGCGAAGTTGTAGTTGTTGCCAAGGGCTCAAAGTTTAGTGTAGAGAAGACAGGTGCTTCTACCAATATCTCTAATGCGCAGATTGCTAACATGCCAACCGTTAGCCGTAGCATTACAGATATTACTCGTCTTTCTCCTTATGGTGGAAATGGAATGTCATTCGCTGGTGCAGATGGCCGTACTGCCAACTTCACTGTGGATGGTGCAAACTTCAACAATAATTTCGGCTTGACTTCAAAGCTTCCAGGTGGTGGTGCTCCTATCTCTTTGGATGCTATTGAGGAAATGCAGGTTGTTATTTCTCCTTATGATGTTCGTCAGACTAACTTCGTTGGTGGTGGTGTCAATGCGATTACCAAGTCTGGTACCAACAACTTCAAGGGTAGCGCTTACGTATATCACAAGAATGAGAACATGCGTGGTGATGCTATCGAGCGTGAGCAGATTTCTGGTGCACGTGAGAAGGATCAGCAGACTACTTGGGGTTTCTCTCTCGGTGGTCCTATCATCAAGAACAAGTTGTTCTTCTTCGCTAACGGTGAAATGGTCAAGACTCCTACAGTGGTTAACCGCTGGAGAGGTTCTGAGAATGGTATCGGTGATGCAGAGAACTATATCTCTCGTACCAAGCTTGCTGATTTGGAGAGAGTTTCTAATTTCGTAAAGGATAAGTATGGTTACGATACAGGTTCATGGACCAACTTCCCTGCAGACGAGAGCAACTACAAACTCCTCTTCCGTGTTGACTGGAACATCACAGACAAGCATCACTTGGCTGTACGTTACAACTATACCAAGAACCGTTCTTGGCAGGCTCCTAACGCATCATCTATGGATGGTGGTACACGTGCATCTGGTAGCCGTATGTCTCAGTACTCTATGTCATTTGCCAACAGTATGTATGCCAATGACAACCTCGTCAACTCTTGGACTGTTGACTTGAACAGCCGTTTCACAGATAATCTGTCTAACCAGTTCCTGTTCACATACTCTAAGTTGGATGATACCCGTTACACCGATTCTTCAGAGTTCCCATTCATCGATATCCTTGATGGTGGACAGAAGAGTGTTGATGGAACAGCTGATGCTGATGGTACCAACAACTACATGGCTTTAGGTTATGAGTTGTTTACCTGGAACAATGCTGTACACAATACGGTTTGGAATATTAAGGATGATGTGACTTATTATCTCGGTAAGCACAAGATCATTGCTGGTCTCAACTATGAGCACCAGATGGCAGATAATGCTTATCAGCGTAATGGTACTGGCTACTATCGTTACAGGAGTCTCGACGACTTCTTGAATGGTGGAGTTCCAGAGGTAGTTTGTTTGACCTATGGTTATGGTGGCAATAACAATCCTGCTGCCCGCGTACAGTATAACAAGGCTGGTATCTACGCTCAGGATGAATGGCAAATGACTCCTAAGTTTAAGTTGACTTATGGTCTTCGTCTGGATGGTCTTTTCTTCGACAATTCAGACTTGATGACTAATAATAAGATTCTCGACCTCAATTATAATGGTCGTCACATCGACTCTGGTAAGTGGCCAAACAGCTCTTTGACAGTTTCTCCTCGTATCGGTTTCGTGTATGATGTATTTGGTGACAAGACTTTGAAGTTCCGTGGTGGTACCGGTTTCTTCCAGGGACGTTTGCCATTGGTATTCTTCACCAACTTGCCAACCAATTCTGGTATGGTGCAGTATCAGGCACAGCTCAATGCAACAAATGCATTTAATCCTAAGACTGGTAAGAAAGAGGGTGTAGATATGACTCCATTTGCGGGTGGTTTGGTATGCGATGCAAATGGTAAACCAACAGCTGCAGCTCTGCGTGATAAGTTGATTTCTCTGGGTTATCCTGAGAACATCACTCCAGAGACGGGTACACTTCCTTCTGCTATCTCTGCTGTAGATACAGACTTTAAGTTGCCACAGGTATGGAAGACATCTTTCGCTATCGATTATCAGATTCCTGTGTCTTTCCCAATGTCTGTTTCTGTGGAAGGTATCTTCAACAAGACTTTGAACGCAGCTACACTTACCGACTGGAGTGTACAGGATGTAAAGGGCTTCCCACGTTTCAATGGTGCAGACAACCGTCCTATATATCCTAAGGGTTCTACAGTAGGTACAAGTGCTTATGTTCTTGAGAATACTAGCCGTGGTTATGGTTGGTCTTTCTCAGCACAGGTGAATGCTCAGCCATGGGAGTGGTTGAACCTGATGGCAGCCTATACTCATACTGTATCTAAGGAGGTAACTTCACTTCCAGGTTCTAACGCATCTTCTGTATTGAACTACATCTCTACAGTATATGGTCCTAACAACATCAAGTTGCACAACGGACAGAATGTAACTCCTGATCGTGTCATTGCTTCTGCAACTATCCACGACAAGAGCAACAACCACTATAGCTTCATCTATGAGGCATGGCGTGGTGGTTACAACTACTCTTACATGATGGTAAATGATATCAATGCTGATGGTTACAACTATGATGCTATCTATATCCCAACCGACCAGCAGGTAGCTGACAATGAGTTCCGTTTCAAGACAGAGGACGACAAGACTCGATTCATGGATTATGTTCATAATAATAGCTATCTGAAGAATCATCAGGGCGAGTATGCAGAGGCTTATAGCCTTTACAGCCCATGGGTACATCGCATCGACTTCAGCTATAAGCACGACTTCAAGTTTGATGTGGCAGGTCACACCAATACTATCCAGTTGAGCTTCGATATGAAGAACGTACTCAATTTCTTTAACTCTAGTTGGGGCGTCATGAAGTACTTGAACCCTGAGATAGGTTCAGATCCACGCATCTTGAGATATGAAGGTTATGACAAGGATGGCTATGCTACCTTCTCAACACCAAAGTCAATCAATGGTAACACTAAGACTTTCGTACCAAATCACGCTATCGGTCAGTGCTGGTATGCATCAGTGGGTCTCCGTTATATTTTCTAATGTTAGGTGTTATTCATTTAAGAGATTATTTATATGAAACTAAAATATTTATTTACCGCACTTGTTGCAATCTTGGCATTGTTTACAAGTTGTAACGACGACCAGACCTTGGATACTCTCGGCAAGGTGCAGGTGTCACAGTCATTTGTTTCCATTCCTGTGGAGGGTGGTAGTGCATCATTCAAGGTTAATGCCGCTTCTGACTGGAAAATCGTTTGTATGACCAAGTACAAGTACACGTACACGGATGCTGACGGTAAGAAAAAGGAAAAGACTGCAGAGAAAGACTCTATCCCTACTTGGCTGAAAGTTACTCCTACTGTTGGTGAAGCTGGCGAGACTGTTGTTACAGTTTCTGCCGAGGCAACAAAGGGCGCAAACTCAACTATGCTACAGTTTGTTTGTGATAATGAGATTCAGCGTGTCAACATTCTTCAAGGCGTCTTGAATCCTCCATACTCTACCTGTGAAGAAGTTTTGGCAGGTAATGATGGTGAGACTTATAAGATTAAGGGTACTATGACCAAGATTTCTAACACCCTGTATGGTAACTGGTATATCAAGGATGCTACCGGTGAGGTATATGTCTATGGTACGCTTGATGCCAATGGTAGTGACAAGAACTTCTCCAGTCTGAAACTGGAAGAGGGTGATGAGGTTACTATCCAGGGTCCAAGAGATACTTACCAGGGTACTCCTCAGTTGAAGAATGTAACTGTTTTGAGCTATACCAAGTCTTTGATCAAGGTTGAAGAACTCGATAAGGCTACCTTGAGCAAGGCTGGTGAGGACTTCAAGGTTACCTTGACTGTAAAGGGCGAAGGCGTAACTGTTGATATCCCTGAGGCAGACCAGAGCTGGTTGTCTGTAAAGGGTATCGTAACCAAGGGCACAGAGGCAGTAGTTTCTTTCCATGCCAACGCTAATGCAGGTGGTGCCCGCTCTACAAACATTGGTTTTACATCTACCAAGGGTAAGCAGAGCTCTACTGTTACAGCTTCTATCACACAGGAAGGTTCTATCGTTCCTCTTACCATTGCAGAGTTCAACGCAGCAGAAGAGGGTACAGCACAGTATCGCCTGACGGGTGTCATTACCAAGATCATCAATCCTAATAAACCTCAGTTTATCATTGCCGACTATTCTGGTGAAACCACCGTTTATGGTCTCGGTGAGGCAGGTGACTTCAAGAAGTTGCGCTTGAAGGAGGGTGATATCATCACACTCGTAGCAGCTCGTTCTTCTTTCAAGGGTCAGCCACAGACCAAGGGTGCCCAGTATGAAGATTCTTATGCCGCTTCTTCTTTGCAGAAGATTTCTGTAGCTGATTTCCGCAATGTGGCAGAAAGCAAGGAGAAGTTCTACCGCATCTCTGGAACGATTGTGAAGTCAAACGAGGCGAATACCAAGTTCGATTTGAACGAATATGGCAACTTTGCCTTGAAGGATGAAACCGGCGAGGTTTATGTATATGGCGTTTCTACCGGATGGAATGGTGAGAAGAAGCAGGCTGCCAAGCTTGGTTTAAAGGAAGGTGACAAGATTACCGTCATTGGTTATCGCTCATCTTACAATGGCTTGATTCAGGTTGGTGGTGGTATCTTCTATACCAAAGACTAATCGTAAGATTTTTATTTTTAACTTGATATGGGGTGCACTTCTCTTTCTCGAGGGAAGTGCATCTTTTTTTTTCGTTTATTTGCATCTTTTTGGTATATTCTATCATTTTTCTCTGTTTTTTGCTTGTTGTTTCAAAAATAATGTTTATATTTGCAACATATTTGTTTATAAGAGTGAATGCACACGGTACGAGGTGCGCGGTTCTCTCTTTATTTATTCACAAAAGAATTTAAACAACATGCAGAAAAGATTGCAACTACTTCTGGCTTTGCTCGCCTTCGTGGTGACTTCGGCAATGGCTCAGATTACTACCTCTGGAATCAGTGGTAAAATTTCTTCCAATGGCGAAACCGTTATTGGTGCTACAGTTACTGCTACACACCAGCCATCTGGTACTGTGTATCGTGCTGTAACAAATGTAGATGGTCGCTATACTATTCAGGGTATGCGTCCAGGTGGTCCTTACAAGGTAAGTATCTCTTATATCGGATATAAGGACAAGGTTTTCAACAATGTCAGTCTGAACTTGGGTGAAAGCCAGAATCTCTCTTGCTCTCTTCAGGAAGATGCCAAGCAGCTTCAGGAGGTTGTTGTTTCGGGTAAGGCTGGTCTGAATGGTACGAAGACCGGTGCGGCCATGAGTATCAATGCTCAGCAGATAGCTGATATGCCTTCTATCTCGCACAGTATTGCGGATGTGGCTCGCCTGAATCCACAGCTTACTACAAACGGACAGTCTGGTTCTATGTCATTTGCCGGTATGAACAACCGTTATAATTCATTCCAGATTGATGGTGTGATGAATAACGACGTGTTTGGTCTTACTGCTAATGGCAGTAATGGCGGTCAGGCAGGATCTCAGCCTGTTTCTATGGAGACTATTGACCAGATTCAGGTAAATATTGCTCCTTTCGATGTTCGCCAGGGCGGTTTTACCGGTGGTGCCATCAACGCGGTAACCAAGAGTGGTACCAATGAATTTCATGGTAGTAGCTATTTCTATGGTAACAACCAGGATTTGGTAGGTCGCCATTATAAGAACATGGATGGTACCTATGCTCAGCCTTATGATGATGAGAAGGAGGCTTTGTTTGGATTTACGCTCGGTGGTCCTATCATCAAGAACAAACTCTTCTTCTTTGCAAACTATGAGAATTCAGAAAAGTCGTACCCAACTCAGTATACCATCGATTCTCCAGACGTTAAGTTTAATCCGGATCTGGCTAAGGACTTGATGTCTAAGATTTATGACTTGGCTAACCGTCAGGGTTATGATTATGCAACTTCATGGGCAGATAAGGATAAGAACGTGAAGAGCCAGAAAGCTGGTTTGAAGTTGGATTGGAACATCAACGAGTTCAACAAGTTCTCTATACGTTGGAGTTATGTTGATGCTAAGCAGACGCTTGGTCTGGGTGGTATTGCTACATTGAATACTACCGACCACTTGTATGATTTCAAGTCTAAGACTCATTCTTTCGCAGCTGAGTTGCAGAGCCGCATCTCTCCAAACTTGAGCAATGAGGCTCGTGTATCTTATGTTCGTGTTCGTGATGAGCGTACTTCTGGTCAGCCAGCTCCATCTATCACTATATATAAGGTAGGAAATGGTACCATGAATATCGGTAATGAATATTCTTCAATGGCTAATGCCTTGAACCAGGACATCTATACACTCGAAGATAACTTTACATGGTTCAAGGGTAATCATACGCTGACTTTCGGTACTCATAATGAGCTTTACAAGTTCTCTAACCTCTTCCTTCAGAATCTCTATGGATGCTATTATTTTGATACTCCCGACGATTTCATGAATTATTATAAAGGTTGTGGAGCCGATGGTTTGGGAGGTGATGGTAAGTATATCAAGAACTTCTATTTCACACAGGCTAATGTTGAGGTGACAGGTAATCCTCGTTGGGCACCAGAGTTTAGTGCAGCTCAGTTGGGCTTCTATGTACAGGACAAGTGGGATGTAACAGACAGTTTCCAGCTTACCTATGGTCTCCGTATGGATATGCCTCTGTTCTTTGATACTCCTGCCGAGAATGCTAAGTTCAATGAGTGGGCAGCTGGTAAGGGATATGGTTTCAAGACCAACCAGAAACTTGCCAGTACACCAATGTGGAGCCCTCGTGTAGGTTTCCGTTGGGATATTGAGAAGAATCGCAAATATATTCTCCGTGGAGGTATCGGTGTATTCACCGGTCGTATTCCTTTCGTCTGGTTGAGCAATAACTTTACGAAAACCGGTGTACAGTTGTCTTCTTATTCTGTATCAAACAATTCTGCCGTGCAGCTCGTGATGGATCCATTCAAGCAGACGCTGAATGCTGATAACTTAAAGGCTACAGGTCGTCAGGAAATCAATGTGTTTGATAAGGATTTCAAGTTCACCCAGACCATGCGTGTTAACCTTGGTTTCGATTTCAATCTCCTGGGTATCGACTGGACTGCTGAGGGTATCTTCAGCAAGAGTCTGAATGATGTTTATTACAAGAACTTGGCTTATGAGGAGTCTGGTAAGACCTTGTCTCAGACCTCTTATATGAACTGGGACAACCGTCCTCTTTATACAAAGGTGGCAGATGCTAAGTCGTTTACCAACATCTATGCAATGTATAATACCAGCAAGGGCTACAGCTACAGCCTGTCTTTGTCTGCAGCTAAGCACTTTGCCTTCGGTCTCGACCTGAATGCATCTTATACATTCACTCACTCTGAGTCGGTAAGCAGTATGACATCATCTGTTGCTCAGAGCAACTGGCGTAATACTCATACTTATCGCTTCTCAAACAACCCAGAGTTGGCTAATAGTGGTTATAATGTGCCTCATACCGTGAAGGCTTCTGCTTTCTATCACTTCAATTGGGGAACAAACAAGTTGTTTACTACCACAGTAGGTCTTATCTACCAGGGTCAGAGCGGTTCTCCTTACTCTCTCGTTTATAGTGGAGATATCAATGGAGATAACGGATCAGGCAATGACTTGATTTTCATCCCTACAGATGCGCAAGTAGACCAGATGCAGTTCTTGGGAACTGATGCTTATACAGCAGATCAGCAGCGTGCTAATTTGAAGCAGTGGCTTGCTACTACTCGTTATGTAAAGGATCATCGTGGTGAGTACTTCGAGCGTTATGGTGATAACTTGCCATTCGAGAGTCATTTCGACTTCCACTTCGGTCAGAA
>ERZ1026894.1077-NODE-1077-length-17444-cov-5.638910_pt1 | contig 17444 bp, 17 predicted proteins | sample MGYA00380177_ERZ1026894 | MGnify/ENA primary metagenome ERZ1026894 (study PRJEB33269, sample SAMEA4719813) | human gut metagenome | biome: human-associated habitat; feature: organic feature; material: feces | place: Cameroon | collected 2013-10 ... | reverse complement strand
AATCCCCGTGGCCGCAACAATACCAGCAATGCCATATATTTTAGCCAAAATATACATTTTTTGCTCCAACCGACGATAAAAGCCCTTGACTACGGCGAAAGAAAGGCTATACTATAATTAACCCGTCCTATAACGGGCCACTACAAGAGGGGCTTATGAAAAAAACATTCATACTAGATACCAATGTGCTTCTGCACGACGTAAACTGCCTGCATGCCTTTGAGGATAATGACATTATTATCCCGATGGCGGTGATTGAAGAATTGGACGCTTTTAAAAGTGAGGGCGATACCCGCGGCAAAAATGCGCGTATGGTGTCCCGCACATTAGATGAAATGCGTTCCCACGGCCGTTTGAACGAAGGTGTAAAACTGGACAAGGGCGGAATCCTTAAAATTGAGTTGGATAAACCCAACATTTTGCCCCAATCCTTGGCGTTTAACAAGGCAGATAACTCTATTTTAAATATTGCCTATACGTTAAGTAAAAAGGAAGGTTCCTACCGCAAGAACGCCGCGCCTGTAATTGTGGTAACCAAAGATATTAATATGCGCCTGAAAGCCGAAGCCCTCGGTTTAGCCTCGCAAGACTATACGTCCGACAAGGTCAACGTGGACGAACTTTATACGGGCGTAGCGGAATTGGAAGTTTCGGCAGAGCAGATTGACGCGGTTTATTATCCCAACGAGTTTATTATTTTAAAGGCGTCCGACGGGAGCAAAAAATCCGCTATCGGGCGCGTGGCCAACAGCGGGGAATTTGTACTGCGTCCGCTTTCCACCCAGGAACCGACGGCTTGGGGCATTAAGCCGCTAAACAAAGAACAGCGCTTTGCAATGGAACTACTGTTAGATGACAGTTTGGACATTGTAACCCTCGTGGGTACGGCGGGCACAGGGAAAACGCTTATCACCTTGGCTACCGGTTTACAGCGCACAATGGACGAAAACGCCTACCGCCGCTTGGTGGTGTGCCGCTCAATCGTTCCGGTCGGAAAAGATATCGGCTTTTTGCCCGGAACTAAGGAAGAAAAACTGGAAGCGTGGATGGGGGCTATTTACGACAACCTCGCGTTCTTGGCGGACCGCCGCAACCCGGATGAAGGCGAAGAAAAAGCCCATTACCTGCTGGACAGCGGTAAAATTGAAATTGCCTCCGTTACGCATATGCGCGGCCGCTCCCTCCCGGGGCAGTATATGATTGTGGACGACGCACAAAACCTGACTCCGCACGAAATGAAGACGATTTTAACCCGTGCGGGCGAAGGTACAAAAGTTGTGGTTACGGGCGATCCGTATCAAATTGATACGCCATACTTGGATGTGGAATCCAACGGGCTTACCTATTTGGTGGACCGCTTAAAAGGCCAAAAGAGCCACGGACATATTACGTTTACCAAGACGGAACGCAGCCACCTGGCAGATTTGGCTTCCAAGTTGCTTTAAGGTTATTAGCATTGAAAAGCCCCCGGTGCAACAACCGGGGGCTTTTTATAGATTTTGCAGAAAGCCCCGGGCTTGATAACCCGGGGCATTTTTAAACCAACTTTTTATTAGTGCAGACCGCACTTGCAAACGTGGTCCTTTTGGTAAAGTTCCAAACTTTGCGCTTCTTGCGGGCGGTACTCGGCGGTGCGGCGGATGAGTTCGTCAAAATCAATGGTTTTAGACGGGAACATAGGTCCTTCCACGCACGCAAAGCGCACTTTTCCCTCCACCGTTACACGGCAGCAGCCGCACATCCCCGTGCCGTCCAACATAATGGGGTTGAGGCTGGCGTGCGGATTCATATCTAATTTATCCATTAAACGCGACGTAAATTTCATCATTGGAATCGGCCCAATAATAAAACCGGCATTAATTTTTTCGCCCTCGTTGTGCAATTTTTGAATTGCATCCGTAACCATCCCTTTCATACCAAAGGACCCGTCGTCCGTAGTGCTGACTGTTTTATCACACAGCGCACGCATTTCAGGTTCCAAAATAAGCAAATCTTTGGTGCGCGCACCCAATACGGCAATCACGCGGTTGCCTGCCTCTTTAAACGCGCGCGCAATAGGGTACACCTCTGCAATGCCGACTCCCCCACCTACGACGGCTACGGTGCCGTAATTTTTGATTTCTACGGGTGTTCCGAGCGGGCCGGCCACGTTCAAAAATTTATCACCTTGGTTCAAGGAGTTAAACAAACCGGTAGTCTTGCCGATGGCTTGGATAATCACGGTAATAGTTCCCTGTTCTTTATCCCAATCCACGAGCGTAACTGGCACGCGTTCTCCTCCCTCCCGTCCGCGCAAAATGACAAATTGCCCCGCACGGGCGGCTTTGGCAACCAACGGTTTATAAATGACAAATTTTGCTACTACACTGCTTAAATTTTCCTTTACTAAAATGGTATTTTCCTGCATACTATTTCCCCTCCAAGTAGGCATTTATGCGTTTAGCGGCTTCAATACCGTCTTTCATTGCCAGAAGCACCGTGGCTCCGCCGCGGATAATATCGCCCCCGGCATACACACCCGGCATAGTGGTTTTGCCTTCTTCGTCCAGCACTAACACGCCGCGTTCGGTTGTTTTGAGTTCCGGCGTAGTTTTGGCAATAATCGGGTTCGGCTTTTGACCGATAGCCACAATAATCGTATCCACAGGCATTACAAACTCTGAGCCGGGGATTTCCACCGGACGGCGGCGGCCTCTGGCATCAGGTTCGCCCAATTGGTTGCGGGTGCATTTCAGCCCGGTTACACGGCCCTTATCGTCTGCCAATACTTCTTTGGGGGTTACCAAATATTCAAATTGAACGCCCTCTTCCTTAGCGTGTTCCACTTCTGCGGCGCGCGCAGGCATTTCCGCCGCGCTTCTGCGGTACGCAATCGTAACGGAATCCGGCCCCAAACGCATTGCACAGCGGGCCGCATCCATTGCACTGTTTCCGCCGCCCAATACCACAACGTGTTTACCTACCTGGATAGGGGTATCCGTTTCCGGGAATTTAAACGCCTGCATTAAGTTAATGCGGGTTAAAAATTCGTTTGCGCTATATACACCGACGGCATTTTCGCCGGGGATACCCGTCAAAGTCGGCAATCCGGCACCGCTGCCCACATACACAGCATCAAAATCTTTCAGTAAATCGGCGATTTTTTCCGTTGCGCCCACCAATACGTCCGTTACAAACTTAACCCCCATAGATTTAACGGTTTCAATTTCGTGGTCAATTACTTCGCGCGGCAAGCGGAAAGACGGAATACCGTAGCGCAAAACCCCGCCAAAGGCGTGCAAGGCTTCAAAAACAGTTACGTCGTGTCCCGCGCGGGCCAGTTCGGCCGCCGCCGCAATAGAGGACGGCCCGGAACCGATACAAGCCACTTTTTTGCCCGTCGGCTTGGCCGTTTGCGGTGCTTTTAATAAACCCTCTTTGCGGGCGGTATCGGCGGTATAACGCTCCAACATACCGATATTGACAGAGCCAAAGCGTTCCTTTAAAACACAATTTCCCTCACAATGTTTTTCTTGCGGGCAGACACGTCCGCAAATAGCGGGTAAAAGGCTCGTTTCCATAATTTTGCTGGCGGCCTCGCCCACTTTGCCATCCTTTAACAGAGCGATAAAATCCGGGATTTGCACCCCTACCGGGCAGTTGGCCTGACAGCGGGCATTTTTACAATGCAAACAGCGGTTTGCCTCGGCTTGGGCTTCTTCCTTGGTAAAAATTTGGGCCACTTCTTCAAAGTTGCGTTTGCGGACTTCGGGGGCCAGTTGTTTCCCGTTTTGACGGGGAGCGGACGGATTTGGCATAGTTACCTCCAACTAATTAAAAATAGGTCTGACAAAAACTAAATTTACGACTATACTATGTATAAGGAATTGAACTTCCTATTAATTGTTGTACAATATATATAACATTATAGCAAAGCAAAAGGAGGGGGACGTTATGTGCCATAAATGTGAATGTGCCGGAGCGGGAATTGCCGCTTTCTTATTGGGGGCGCTCGTGGGCGCCGCCGCCGGGGTGCTGTTGGCTCCGGCCAAGGGCGAAGTAACCCGCCGCAAACTAAAACGCTGGGCGGATGACACCTACGAAGAACAAAAGGAATATGTGCTGGAACACGCGGGTGAACTGAAAGAAAAAATCAAAGACCGCGCGGAAGATTTCCGCCACAAATTAGCCGACCGCGCCGCAGAAGCACGCGAAAAACTGGAAGACGGCAAAAACAAAGTGGTAAAAGAATTTAACCGCCGCAAAGACGAAATTGCCGCCAAGTTCAAAAAAGACGAAGAGTAATTTTGAACCGATAAAATACCCCCACTCTGGAATAACTCCGGAGCGGGGGTTTATTTATTTCAAGTTTTTATTTTTCAAAGGTACTGCGGGCCATATCAAAAGCCTCTTTATAGTCCATCGGTTCCGGCCCCATAAAAACTTTGCTGATGAACATTTCGTGGTTGGAAACCGCGTGAATAATTTCATCCATTAAGAATCCTCTGTCCACTTCCCGTTCAATCGCATCAATAACAGAGGAAGCATCTTTGGGAGCCAAAATATCCTCAATGCCACAATGCAACATTTTAATTACGCTTGCATCCTCGTAACGCAGCCTCCCCTTAAACAGCGGAAAACTGACCACGCAACCTTTGTAATTAAGCCGTTTTTTAAGAAGCCCCTTAATCATTTTGTCCGACAGCATGGCTTGGTTATCGTTATCAATATTGGGAAACGTCATATCCGAGGGCATAATAGCATCGGCACGGCGGAAAATATGTTTATAAGGCACAAATTCTGCATCTTCCATTTGCGCCAAAGTCTTTAAAACGCCGGACACACCGGGAAAATACTTTACGCAGTTCAATGCGCCGCCATTGGAAAGCCCCGCAATAAAATCTCCCGCCAAATGGGTAACTGCCAGCGGCACATCGGAGAAAGCCGGGGAAGCATACCCCAAGTCCACAACCGGGGCCAACACCCAATCAATTCCTAAACTGCGCGCCATACGCGCCAACAAATTTCCCTTGCGGTACGCACCGTCCTGCGGAGAGGGAAAGCGGCTCAAAGAAACATTGGACGGCAAGGACGGGGCATCCGTAATAATTTCGTTTAAATCCTCGTCAATATCCGCGCAAAAGAGCAAATGGTCATATGGGGACACATCACGCATACGCCGCGTAAAGTCGTATGCTTCCCGGGCCGTCGCCCCATAAAGGCAAAAACCCCCGACACCGCGGCGGGCCAGTTCTTCGGCTTGCTTCAAATCGCTTTCGCCAAACCAAAATCCGGGAAAAACAATACGAGCAGGTTTCACAAGACTCTCCTAATCAAAGCACAGACGGCACCAGAGCCTCCTCGCTCTGGGAAGGGGCCACTAACGCGCCGTCCGACGGAATCGGGTCCGGCGTAAGTTTTGGGTCCGGCAGCACCTCGGGCTTATGCGGTGTTTTGAGCCACTGGATAAGCGCCGGGCGCAAATATTTATCCAACATTTCGTGCGAGGTTAAATCGTACGCGGTTAAAAAGGTTACTTTTCCTTCTCCCGCACTTAAAAAAGACACATTGCGCAGCACGCTGGCTTCCAAAAACATTTTTTTGTCGGCCGCGCCGGCGGCAATCAGTACATCACCTTTATATAACCGCATAGCCGGTATGGAAAGAACATCACGGTTATTGGTAGTCGGACTGATAAGAGCCAAGGCGGAAATATCCGGCCAGAAACTTGCGCTCTTGGACGCAACATTGGCCCCCAAACCGGTGCCCAACAACACGGTTTCCGTCGGGGTAATGCCCTTTTTTTGCAAGAACTTCATCGCAGCGTCCACGTCGCGGGTCATTTTATTAAACTGGTTATCCACCCCTTCTCTTGAAAAGGTTTTGGCCTCCCCTTCGCCCGTACTTTGCCCGTGCCCGCGCAAATCCAATGCCAAATAACCGAACCCCTCACGCGCCAGGTCGGTTTTAAAAGAGGAAAAATCTTCTTTCTTTTTATTTAAATCGTGCAACAAAACAACGGTTTTATCCTGCGAAGAAGCAGGACGGTACACGGCGGCAAGCGCCCAACCGTCCTGCGTGGACAAAGAAACCGTTTTTTCTTCCGTCTCCGCCCCTAAAAGCGGAGTGAAAACACACGCCAACATCACAGCCGGCGCGACAGTTTTTAATAAACGGACAAACATTTAGCGGTCCAACACCTCTTCGGGTTTAAACCAAAGCGCAATTTCTTTTTCCGCATCTTCCGGAGAGCCGGAGGCGTGTACGCAGTTTTGCATTACATCACCGATAAAGCGGCCAAAACTGCCGCGAATCGTCCACGGAGCGGCTTTTTCGGGGTTTGTACTGCCGATTTCCTGGCGAACTTTGGCGATCGCATTTTCACCTTGGAAAACGAAAGCGTAAATTTTATGGTTCGGCACATTGTTAAATTCACCCATCATATACTGGATTACTTCTTCCAAGAAGGGTTTGCCTTCCAAATTCTTGTAGTGCGCGCGGGCCAATTCTTCCGTAAGCGAAACTACTTTGGCCCCGGTCATTTGCAGACCGAGGTGGTCAAGGCGGTCCAAAATAAGACCGCTGATGCGTTTTTCAATAGCATCCGGTTTAATTAGAACAAGTGTTCTTTCCATATATCTCATATTCACATTATACCAAGATTAAAAAGCCTGTCAACTTTTTTGCGTGCGCAAATGATTTTGCCCAATACAAGGGCACATTAGGTATAATAGATAATAACGGAGAAAAGATTTATGGTCCAAGACAAACCTATCAAATTCGGCGTTATCGGCGCCGGCAAAATCGGAACTTTCCACACCCGCACCCTTGCCAAAATGAAAGGGGTTACGCTGGTGGGCGTGTGCGACCCGGACGTAATGCGCGCGCAAAAACTCGCGTGGGCGCACAACTGCACCCCATATACCAAGCCGGAAGAACTCGTCGGACAAGTAGATGCGGTAATTGTAGCGGCTCCCACGCAGTTGCACCACCAAATCGGTATGTACTTTTTGGAACACGGTGTGCATACGCTGGTGGAAAAACCGATTGCCGTAACAATGGAAGAAGCGCGCGACTTAATCCAAGCCGCCAAACGCCACAACCTTGTCTTGCAGGTGGGGCACGTAGAACGCTTTAACCCGGCGGTGGTGGAAGCCGTAAAATATATCAAAGACCCGCGCTTTATTACCATTACCCGCCAAGGGCCGTACGACGGACGTATGGCCAACATCAGCGTAGTATTGGACCTGATGATTCACGATATTGATTTGCTCTATACTATTGTTCCCAGCGAGGTTGTTCACGTGGATGCCGTAGGACTCAGCGTGTTTTCTCCGCACGAGGATATCGCCAACGTCCGCCTGCATTTTGCCAACGGAGCCGTAGCCGACGTAACTGCCAGCCGCGCCAGTTTTGAACGCGCCCGTTTTATGCATCTTTTCCAACCGGACGGATATGTATCCGTGGACTTTATGAACGCCCGCGTGAAAACATACAGCAAGGACAAACCCGTCATTAATAATATGAACGATTTGACGGTCAATTATCCTAAGGTAGAAAAACAACTACCCATTACCGCAGAAATTTTGCACTTTATTGACTGTATCAAAACGGCCCGCACACCTGCCCCCAGCGGCGAAAAGGGAACCAAAGCCCTGGAACTGGCGTTGCAAATTTGCGAAAAAATGAACCGTTTTGATATCCCCAAAACGGGACACCTGCACACCCCCAAACCGTTGCAGGCTATCAGCACGGTTGCCCGCGCCGCGCAGGCCGTATTGGACGAAACCTTGGGCCAATTTAAAGGAGACGAAAAATAATGTCCACCATTACCCCCATTTCTAAAAATATTCTCATCGTGGCGGGGGACGTGTCCGGTGATATCCACGCCGCTTCCTTGGTGCGCGCCTTAAAGGCGGCCGACCCCGACGTACGCGTTACGGCTATCGGCGGTAAACAGTTAGCCGCCGCCAGCGATACTTTTATGTATGATTTAGCCAGCCAGGGGGCAAGCGGATTTATTGAGCCGCTTAAAAAAATGCCGCTTTGGATTAAACTGTTAAACCAAATCCGCGATTATATGGAAACGCAAAACCCGGTGGCTCTTATTGTGGTGGACTTTTACGGCTTTAACCACCAAGTATTAGGTATGGCAAAGCACCGCAATATCCCGGCTTACTATTATGTAACGCCGCAGGTGTGGGCCAGCCGCCAGTACCGCGCCAAACAACTGGCCGGGCTGACAAAAAAAATGTTCGTCATTTACCCCTTTGAGCCGGAATTTCACAAACAGTTTGGCGGAAATGCCGTCTTTTTAGGAAATCCGCTCCTGGACTATTTACCGGCCCCGCAGGATAAGAATTTTAATGTAGCCGACCACAAAAACCACGCTTGGAAACTGGGTATGCTGCCGGGCAGCCGTATGGGTGAAATCAAGCGTTTAACACCTGTTTTTTACCAAACCTTTAAGCAAGTATTAAAGGAATTTCCAAACACACAGGCGTATATGTTCTTATTACCGGATGCGGACGAAAAAGTATTTTTGGATTTAATCGGCGAAAAACCGCACGAGAATTTTCACTTCGTAAAAGATACCCATTACGCCAAACGTGCGGAAATGGACTTTTTGCTGGCCTGTTCCGGCACTGCCACCTTGGAAAACGCGCTTTTAGGTGTTCCGATGGTAGTAGCGTACAAACTCTTTTGGCCGACGTACGAAATTGCCAAACGCGTGATTAAAGTGCCGTACATTTCTCTTGTCAACCTGCTTGCGCGCCGAGCGCTGGTAAAGGAACTTATCCAACAGGACGCCAACGCAAAGTCCCTCGCCGCCGAAACAATGGCTATGTTCCAAAATCCGGACAAACTGACCGCCATGCGTGAAGATTTATTAAAACTGCGCGCTTCTTTGGGCGAACCGGGTGTAGCCAAGCGGGCCGCAGCGGAAATTTTAAATGATTTAAAACACGAGTAAACCTATGCAAAACGCTCCCGATTTACCGGCATTGCTCCGCAAGTTTAAAGAATACAACCCCAATCAGGACACCTCTTTGATTGAAAAGGCCTATCACTTTGCCGAAAAAGCACACGAAAAGCAAAAGCGCGAAAGCGGTGAACCGTATTTTACGCATTGTTGCCACGTTGCCAATATTCTAATGGATTTTAACCTGGATGCGGACACCATTTGCGCCGGGTTACTTCACGATACGGTAGAAGATACTTCCGTAACCTTGGACGACCTGCGCCGGGAATTTAATCCGGAAATTGCCCATATGGTACAAGGGGTAACGAAAATCAGCGATTTAAAATTTTCCTCCACCGACGAGGAAACCGTAGAAAATTGGCGCAAAATGCTTATCGCCGTGGCCGAAGATGTGCGCGTTATTTTAATCAAACTGGCAGACCGCACCCACAATATGCGTACGCTTGATTTTATGCCGTCGGACCGCCAACAGTTTAAGGCGTACGAAACTATTTCACTCTATGCGCCGTTGGCCCAGCGGTTGGGTATGTTTACTATTAAAACAGATTTGGAGGACTTGTCCTTTAAATATCTCCACCCGCAGGAATATGCCGACATCAAGGCCCAAGTGGAGGCCCGCACCGCCGACCGTCAGGCCGCGCTGGAAGCCTTTAAAAAGCAATTAGAACCCGCCCTAAAAGCCGACAATTTGGACTTCCGCATTTTGGCCCGCGCTAAAAACTATTATTCCATTTACCGTAAAATGCAAAAGCACCATTGTACCTTTGCAGAAATACAAGATTCCCTTGGCGTACGCATTATTACAAAAACGTTGCAGGATTGCTACCGTGCCCTGGGACTTGTACACAGTGTATTTAAACCGATTGCGGGTACATTTACCGATTATATTGCTACGCCAAAAGCCAATATGTACCAAAGTATTCACACCACGGTTTTATCCCCCACCGGCGATATTATTGAACTGCAAATCCGCACCGAGGAAATGCACCGCACCTGCGAGTACGGTATCGCGGCACATTGGCGCTATAAAATGGGCAATGTAAAACCCGACAAAAACTTTGACGAAAAAATTAACTGGATTCGCCGTTGGATTGAGTGGCAGCAGGACTTAACCGCACCGCGTGAGTTTTTGGAAGGTTTTAAAACCGACGTCAATTTGCAGCAAATCTTTGTGTTTACACCGCGTGCGGACGTAAAATCCCTGCCGGAAGGGTCCACCCCCATTGATTTTGCTTACGCGATTCATACCGACATTGGGGACCATTATGTAGGAGCCAAGGTAAACAACCGTATGGTGCGTATGGACTATGCGTTTAAAACAGGCGACGTGTGCGAAATTATCACGCGCAAAAACGGTGCACCCAAACGCGATTGGTTGGAATTTGCCAAAACCGCCGGGGCACGCAGCCATATCAAACGCTACCTGCGCAGCAAAGGAGTGGAACTGTGAACGAAATAAAAACCTGCCCGCATTGCCATAACAAAGCGGACGAAACAGACAATTACTGCCGCTTTTGCGGACGCAGTTTAAAGCCGGGCCGCGGATTTTTTTACTCCCACTCCGGAATTATTTTGCTAGCCCTTGTATTGGGGCCGTTCGCCTTGCCAATGGTGTGGCTGTCCAAAATTATTTCCACTCCCGCCAAATGGATATACACCCTGCTTCTCATACTTTTGGGCGCATATTTAGTGGTGGCATTTTATCACGCATTTTTGTTGATACAAGACGCCACGCAACTAATGCTGAACGGCGGCCTGCCGGCCTTTTAATTTTCCCTCTCTGGTGTGCCTATATTTTTGTACAATATAGAGTACCCTTTTAATTAAACAAGGAGAAATAAATGACAGACAACGAAGTAAAGCATAACGTTACCAAACACGGTCAACCGAAAGCGCTGTATATGCTGTTTATGGTTGAAATGTGGGAACGTTTTAACTATTATGGAATGAGAGCTCTTCTGTCGCTCTTTATGATTAGTACCGTAATTGGATTTACCAAAGCAACTTCCAGTAAAATTTACGGTATGTTCACGGCCCTGGTGTATTTAACCCCCGTCTTGGGCGGATACCTGGCGGATCGTTATATCGGCAAACGCCACTCTATTACCATTGGTGCTATTTTAATGGCTATGGGTCAATTCACGCTGGCGTCTTATGAACTCATTAACCCGATTCTCGCATTGGGTACGGGTTTAACGCTGATTATTATCGGAAACGGTTTCTTTAAACCCAACATCTCCACCATCGTGGGCGAACTTTATGAACCCAACGACCCCAGAAGAGACGGCGGTTTTACCATTTTCTATATGGGCATTAACGTAGGTGCGTTTTTTGCGCCGTTTATCTGCGGTTTCTTAGGCGAACCTACCGACCCGATGAACGTATTGGAAGCCTATAAATGGAAATACGGTTTTATGGCCGCTGGTACGGGTATGTTAATCGGCCTCGTGTGGTATTTGGTTTCCCAAAACAAATACTTGGGCCACATTGGCTTACACCCCGTAACTAAAAACGACCAGGACGAAGACCCCGAAGAAAAAGCCAAAGCCGAAGCCGCCAAAAAGCCGCTGACGGAAGAAGAATGGGATAAAATCAAAGCGATTTTCACTTTCGTATTCTTCGCTATTTTCTTCTTTGCGTTCTTTGAACAAGCCGGAACGTCTTTGAACTTCTTTGCCAAAGAAGCCACTAATTTGACCCCGGTTTTACCGATTATTGGGCAAATTACGCTTAAAGCGTCTTACTTCCAGGCAGTGAACCCTATTTTTGTGGTGCTCTTTGCCCCGCTGTTTGCCAAACTGTGGCTTAAAATGGGCACGAAAGACCCCTCTATCCCGAGCAAATTCGGTTGGGGCTTGTTCTTGCAAGGTATTGGTTTTGCCGCGGTTGCAATAGGGGCCGCCTTGTACCAAGCCAACGGCCCGGTCAGCGCAATTTGGCTGATTTTGGTCTATCTGTTCTGCACGATGGGCGAACTGTGCTTGTCCCCGGTAGGGCTTTCTATGGTTACCAAACTCGCGCCGCTTAAATTTATGTCCCTGTTTATGGGCGTATGGTTGACGGCCAGTTTCTTCGGTAACTTGCTTGCCGGGTGGTTGGCCAGTTACTATGAATCTTGGAGCCTGACCACGCTGTTCTCCGTTCCGGCCGTTATGTCTATGCTGTTTGGCGTAGTCATGTGGATTATGACGGGCAAAATCAAAAAGTGGATGCACGGCGTACACTAATCTTTGATTAGATAATGTGAAAACCCCGCTCAAACGAGCGGGGTTTTTTAGACACAAAAAAGCGGAACGCAAAACCCAAACACAGGTTGCGTCCCGCCCGTTACTAACTAAAACAGCCCCTATTCCTCGGTTTCCGGCTCCTCGGAGGGTTCAATATGCAAACTGGCCAATAGCATATCCACCAGGCGGATATCGCTCGGGTATTGCACCAATTCACGCGCCTTTAAAAGAGACACCCAACGGATTGAAATAATCTCAGAGGCATCGTGCTTGCCAATGCGCCCCAGTTTCTTCATCAAATACCATTGGACCATCTTTTTGACGTAATTTCCCTGAAAAGTAAATGCATACTTCACCCGAATCATCGGCCGGACGATAACGGCTTTATAGCCTGTTTCTTCCAATACTTCGCGCAGCGCGGCCTGACGTGGCGTTTCCCCTTGTTCAATGTGTCCTTTGGGAAACGTCCAAATCTTTTTGCCTTTCATATTTTTGACTTGGACGAGTAAAACCTTGCGCCCGTCCAATATCACACCGCCGCACGAAAATTCGGAAACAATCATACGCCCTTCTCTAAGTTATATGCCGCGTTTAAAATTTTTTCTTCCTGCAAAATCGGCCCGTAAAACTGTACGCCGACAGGCAAACCGTTTTTATCCTTGCCAAACGGCACGCTGATACCGGCAAGCCCGCCGATATTGCCCTGGCAGGTATAAAGGTCCGCCAGATACAGGGCCAACGGGTCCTCGTCGTGCGCGCCCAGTTTAAAGGCCGTCGTGGGCGAGGTGGGCGTCAGCAAAATATCCACCTTTTCAAACGCTTTTTTAAAATCATCGCGGATGAGTTCGCGCACCTTCATCGCCTTTACAAAACACTCCTCGTAACGGCCGGAGGTCAGTGCGTAAGTACCGATAATAATGCGCTTTTTTACTTCCAATCCAAAAGGCTTGCGGGAGCCTTCGTAATAGGCGTTTAAATCTTGGGCTTGTTTATCGGCATACCCGTAACGGATACCGTCAAAGCGGCCCAGGTTAGAACTGGCTTCCGCACTGGTGATAATATAGTAACACGGAGCCGCATATTTGGCGTGAGGAACTTCCACTTCCACCAGTTCCGCACCCAACTCCTGCAAGCGCTTGGCAGCCGCGTCCACCTTTTCTTTAATATCCGCGTTTAAACCGTCCAAAAAGCCCTTGGGAAGCCCTACTTTTAGGCCTTTTAAACCGTCCGTAAAAAGTTTTTCATAAGCAGGAACTTCTGCGTCCAAGGAAGTTGAATCGTGCACATCTTTACCGGCCAACACTTCCAACACGCGCGCAGAATCAGCCACCGTTTGGGCCAATACGCCCACTTGGTCGGCGCTGGAAGCAAAAGCGATAACGCCATAGCGCGAAATACGGCCATAACCGGGCTTAATACCCACCACCCCGCAAAAACCTGCCGGTTGGCGTACGGAGCCGCCCGTATCGGTGCCCAAAGCCACGGGAACCATCCCCGCCGCCACAGCCGCCGCACTTCCGCCGGAGGAACCGCCCGGCACGCACTCCAAATTAACCGGATTTTTAACCGGACCGTAAACGGAAGTTTGGTTGCTGCTGCCCATTGCAAATTCGTCCATATTGGCACGGCCGATAATGACGGCATCGGCAGCCACTAATTTTTCCACCACCGTAGAGGTGTAGGCGGCCACATAATTTTCCAACATTTTGGAACAGCAGGTAGCCTTATGCCCTTTGTAAAGGATATTATCCTTAATTGCCACCGGCACACCGGCCAGCGGCCCCAGTTTTTCACCGCGGGCTTTTTTGGCATCCACGGCTTTGGCTTGGGCCAGGGCATCTGCTTCAAATACTTCTACCAGAGCGTTAATTTGGGGGTTTAATTCGGCAATTTTTGCCAAAGATTCCCGGGTAATTTCTTCGGCGGTCTTCACGCCTGTTTCAATAGCGTTTACAATTTCCAAAGCGGTCATCATATTAAAGCACCTTCTTCACTTTCGCGCAGTCATCTTCCAACGCGCCAAATTCTTGGCGCAAAGCAGCGGCGCGGGCCAAGTCGCTGACGGGTTCGTCACGGCGGATATGCGCCGAGTGATTTACGTTGGTCAATTTGACCGAGTCCGTATTCACGGCGGAAAGTTCCTTTACCCATTTAAACAGGGCTTCTAATTGTTCTTGATAAATAGCGGCTTCTTGTTCGCTGACCTGCATTTTGGCAAGTTTGGCGGCCAAGGCTACATCTTTTTTAGTTATTTCCATAAAATAGGGCTCCCTTTAAAAATATATTTTATATAATAATTTAGCCGTTTGGCTAGGCATTATGCCCGCTTGGCGGCAAGGGGGAAATTTATGGAAAACCAAACGCAGGAAAACAAACCCGTCTGCACGCCGGATAAACGCAACGCGGACGATTGCAAATGCAATTTAAATGGCACAAACTGCATTAACAGCCATTTTACGCTTTCGGTCATTGCGGTAATTATTTCGTGCTTTACGGGATTTTTTACGATTCCGCTGGCGATTGCCGGGATGATTTTATCCTTACGCGCACAAGATTTGGCCCGCACGAACCTGCCGGATGAAGCCCGGCGCGTGGCTTGGTGGGCGGGGCTCTTTGGGTGGCTGACGGTAGGGATTGCCGTCGTACCGCTTGTACTGGTGTTATTTTTCGGCGGGACCTTGCTCGCTTTGCTGACGGCCATTTTGGCCTCGGCTTAATTTACTATACACGCTAACAGACAGGAGACTTTCAAATATGAAAAATAAAATAATACTATGCTGGATGTTGTGCTTGGCTTTACCCGGTTGGTCGGCTGTTACACTCCCTTATATTGAAAACTCCCCGGCCCCGGCGAACTTTTCTTGGTTTTGCCCCGAAAGACTGGCAAAAGGACAGCCTGAAAAAGTTGTTCCTCCTGCAGAACTGGATGTCCGCTCGTGTGATATATCCGCCTGGGATTTCAGCGGATATACCAAGGATGAACTGGCTGATGTACTGACCTTTGACAGTAAAACCGTTTTGCCGTCCAAAAACAAACTGCCCAAGGGATTTAATGCTAAAAAGATTTTAAAAAATGGCAAAAACCCCGGCTTACATTTACATAAATTGCATAAACAAGGCATTACGGGAAAAGGGGTTTCTGTGGCGATTTTGGACCAAAACCTGTTGACTACGCACCAAGAATACGCGAAGAATTTAGTTTGGTACGAGGAAAATATTTGGTGGAAACCAGCGGACAGCAGTATGCACGGCGCAGCCGTAGCCTCTATTTTGGTGGGGAAAACCGTTGGGGTGGCTCCACAGGCTAATTTGTTTTTTTTCGCACCTGAATTCGGCCGGACTTCAGAAGACCGCTACGACGCCGCACCCAATGCCCGTGCGTTGCGCCGGATTGCCCAAGTAAATAAGCAATTACCTGCGGAACAGAAAATCCGAGTGGTGTCTATTTCGCGCGGATTCACCCCAGACGATTTAGATGCAAAAGAATTTGCCGCTGCAAAAAAAGCATTAGAGGATGACGGGATAGCCGTGTTTACCGTTCAGGATGTTCTTACATTAAGCCGCACACACTCGCGGGATAATCCGGACAAAGCCGACTATTGCCGCCCGGCATATTGGTGGGAAAAAGAAGAATTTCCATCTTATGCGACTTTCCAAAGAGTATTTGTACCAGCAGATTTTCGCGTAGTTGCCGCGCCCAATGGTGACGGAGATTATGTACATTATGCTAATGGCGGACTCTCGTGGGCGGTGCCCTATGTGGCGGGTTTGTATGCGCTAGGCGTACAAGTAAGGCCGGGGCTTACCAAGGCAGAATTTTTACAAGCCGTTGCCGCCACAAACGACACGCGCCAATGCACTTTTCAGGGCCAAGCGTTTACATCCAAACTTGTTAATCCGCAAAAATTAATTAAATTTTTGCAAAAATAACTATTCCCCAGGTTTAAAAAAGCCTGGGGTTTATTAAGAAGTATTTATAAAAGAACGCCCCGGATACTTTTGAAAGCACTCCGGGGCAGTTTTGATGTGTAGAAAATTTTACCAGCCATTGTTAACCAATTCACAACTATAATGATCAATATGAAGTGTTGTGCCGCCGTTAATACAAGATTCTAGGTTACAGTACCCATGCGTACCAGAACAAGTACCGCAAGAAGTGCCATAATTTCTATTACTGCAATCAACATACCGATCTCCGCTTATTACAAAAACCCAATCCCATTTATAACATATCCCGTCTGCCGCCGTCTTAGGGACCCAAGGACAACACTCGGCCTTATGAGTGGATTTGTAAATAAGACCAGAACAATCATCCGTCGGAATAGTTGGAATCGTCGGTCTGCCGCTTCCGCAATTTGCAAGTGCCAATAATTTCACTTTTTTATTGTCGCTCGTCGTACGCTCTTCCCATTTTAAGGTGCAGTTGCTAAGGGCCGCGCCTGTATTGACGTGCGAAGATGTCGGCTGCGGAATATCGTTCCCGGATAATGTAAACCCGTCCGTTGTGGCTTCATCATAAAGGCTTGCATCCTCTAAGCCGCTGACAGATAATTTATTAGCGCGCAGAGTGGCCGCCTTTTGTTTTAAGCGGTTTACCGCATCCAACGTGGATATATACGAATCGTTTTTAACCGTTGTCGTTCCGCCGTTTACATACACATTATTTAAAAGTGCCGTAGGCGTACCCGTATTGACAGCCTGATAATTATCATAAGTATTGGCCGCCGCCCCGTGGATAGCCGTGTTCGGCATATCAAGCGTAGAGCCGGACTCCCCCACCACGGCGGGAACATTATAATTTAAATTAGGTGAACTGGCACTCACAGTACCGCCGGAGCGGACCGTCATCGTGTTGGCTTCAATACCGCCTTTTAAATTGGCCTTATCGGCTACCTTTAAATAAACATAATCGCCCATACGCGACGGATTATACGACACCGCGGAAATGATTTCCGCCGGGGCATTTACCGCCGCAAATAAAGTAATCAGAAACATAACAACCAACCGTTTGACAAAGGATCTTGCCGTGCGGCCACTTGTTGTTAAACCGTCATCCCCGAGGAATTGGCGACCCGCTAGGGTGCGGCTCGCAGGGCTCAGAAAACCGTTGTCTCCGTTCTTGGATTCGTAGTCATTCCCGATTGTCGTAGTCGGGAATCTGTCGTTTTCCTTTTTTAATAAAAACAGTTCCCCGACAGAAACCTTCGGGGATGACAAAATAGGTTTTACCGTGCGGCCACCCCAAACAAACGTCA
>ERZ1026894.1076-NODE-1076-length-17490-cov-15.788644_pt1 | contig 17490 bp, 14 predicted proteins | sample MGYA00380177_ERZ1026894 | MGnify/ENA primary metagenome ERZ1026894 (study PRJEB33269, sample SAMEA4719813) | human gut metagenome | biome: human-associated habitat; feature: organic feature; material: feces | place: Cameroon | collected 2013-10 ... | reverse complement strand
AAGCTATTATGCAGAGATTGAAAACCCGTGAATTTGGATTGCGTGCCACCAGCAGAATCAAGACCTTTGTTTTCAAGTTCATCTCTGTTCCTGCGAAATGGATTAAGACATCACGTAGGCATGTATTGAACATTTACTCAGACAACAATGCTTATGCCAACCTGTTCAAGACAGACTTTGGTTAAAGACCATGCTTTTTGGGTTAAACCAGCGTATTACCTCAAGTCGCTTTATGGGGTAAGGGGATTTTGCGTTTACGACGTTTCTGTTATGCAAGGAATATGTACAATAAAAGAATTTTTGTCGTTTTACAAACAAAATCCCACGAAACCAAATAGGTTGCGGATTTGAGGTTTAATAAACAAATCACGAGAAGCAGCCAACTTGTCTTGCGCACTTTTTGCATGAACATACTTAATATTAAGCATGCCAACCTCTTGCTCATACTTTTTGGTATATTCCTTACTGGCGCTGATCACTTTATCCAAGTCATCAAGAGTCGGTTGCTTAGCTGTCGTAATTGTGTTTCCACCCATGCAACACAAGGTATGGAAAGACAATAATGTAAAGAATAAAGACTTTGTCATTATTTGCTGGTTTTAAAGTATTAATGCCCTAAAAGACATTTTTTAAGCTTTTCTAAATCTTGCAACCAACTGCAGGAAACTCGGTATGAGAATGCACAAGGAGAAACCTACAGCGTAATATACAGTCTTCTCATCGCCATGGAAGAGGTCGATCAGTTTGCCATCGCTCTGAGGCACAAGGTTCGCCAGGATATAAGCCATGGTATTGTTGACCCAGTGCATCAAGATGCCAGGTACCAGACTCTTGGTACGGTAATACATCCAACCCAAAAGCAACCCCATCAACAAGGCGTTGACAAACTGAGCGGTATTGCCATGTGCCAAACCGAACATCGCTGCAGAAATCATAATGGCTACCCAATGGTTCTTCTTGCTCATCATATCCAACAAGCTACGAAGGATGGCCCCACGGAAAACAATCTCCTCGGTCAAAGGTACCAAGATGCCCACTGCCACATAGCCCCAAGGCTCTTTCATCAAGCCCTCGAAGAGTTTACCTGTATTTTCGTCCATTTCCAATCCCAAATGCTCATAAAGGAACTCCAATGGAATGATGGCTCCAAGGGTAAACAGTGCCACCCATAAGAGCGTGAGCCAAGGTTTCGACAACAAGTAATCACGGGTGAGCACGACCCATTTCGCCTTGAGGAAGACAATGAGAGTGATGATGCTGCTGAACACCGTGGTGATAGCCAACAAGGCTGGGTTGCCACCAGTCTTCACAGCCTGCAATGTAGCTTGAAAGCCCTCATGCTTCACTGCCGCCCAAATGCCGGCACCAGCATACAAGACCACCAACTGTGCTACTATAAAAACGATGATGTATAATACTACATCCAATATACCTTTCTTTAAACTAATCTTTGCCATATCTACTTTTTTTTGCCTTTCCTATCGGCATTATTTTTCTTTTTCTTCTTCAAATATCTCCATGATGGTTTGCTCATCTTCCTTGAGTTGAGCTGCTAGCTCCTCAGGGCTGTCAAACTTCTGTTCACCACGGATGCGCTTCACGAAGCTCACCAGCAAGAGTTGGTCATAGATGTCGCCATCAAAATTGAAAATGTGTGTTTCAAGCGTGATGCGCTTGCCATCAAAGGTTGGACGAGTACCGACATTCATCATGCCATGCTTCCAAACCATCGAGTTCTCCATACGAACCTTGACGGCATAAACGCCCGACTCAGGAATCATCTGCCCGAAATGGGAGAGGTCGAGGTTGGCTGTAGGGAATCCCAATTTGCGGCCCTCATGATAGCCATTCACCACCTTTCCGATGATAGTATAAGGATAGCCGAGAGCTTGGTTGGCAAGTTCTACCTCCCCTTCCTTCAAGAGAGAACGAATCACCGACGAAGAGATGTTGACTCCATCTATTTGGAACGCCTCGTTCTTGATGACCTCCATGCCCATCTCCTTGCCATAGCGCACATAGTCATCGAAAGTTTCCTCCCGATTGTGTCCGAAGCGATGGTCATAGCCGATGAAGAGTTTCTTCACATGAAGATGGTCGTGGAGTACCTGCCGCATGAAGTCACGAGCTGACATCTTCGCCATCTCCTTGCTGAAAGGCAAGACAACGGCATTGTCTATCTCCGTCTTCGACAAGAGAAGCAACTTAGACTCCAGGGTGCTCAACATCTCTGGCTGATAATCGCTCTGCAACACCTTGCGAGGATGTTGGTCGAAGGTAATCACCGTAGATGCCAAACCATCCTTACGTGCCGTATTCACCAGATGCTGTATCAAGAACTGATGCCCACGATGCACACCATCGAAGAAGCCGATGGTGGCAACGCAAGGTTCCAGTTGCACTTGTTCATTGTAATATACTGTTTTCATTGTCATTCAAACTATTGTCCCTTAACTTCCTCCTAACTTCTCTTTACTTCTTTTTAATTCCCCTTTTCAATTCTTTCTTTTAGCCAAGAGACGCTTGAAAGCTCGCCATATCTCACCTACCCAAAGAACGATAGATGTAGCACCGATGATGACCAGCCACTCCGTAAGCGATAATGGAACGGTACGGAACATCTCGCCTCCGAAGGTGACGATGAGCCACTGTCCGACGAGCACCAAGGCAAGCACCAATATCATACCTTTGTCTTTCAAGAAGTGGCGGAAGGCAGTGCGATTGCTACCCAACGACTTGGCATTGAAGAGATTCCAGAACTGTATCATCACGAAAGTAGTGAAGAAGACGGTCAACTCATGCACATCCACGCCTCCCTTGCCTCTTCGCTCACAGTAAATGAGCATGGCAAACATCACGATGAAGAAGGCGATGCCACAGAAGAGAATGCCGAAAGCCATACCCTTGTTGATGATGAAGTCGGTAGCCTTGCGTGGCTTATCGTTCATCACCTCATGCGATGGAGGCAATGAGGCGAGGGCGAGGGCGGCAAAAGTATCCATGATGAGGTTGACCCAAAGTATCTGTGTCACCGTAAGTGGCATCTCGGTGCCGATGATAGAACCACCCAATACAAGAAGCAAGGCTGCTACATTGACCACCAACTGGAAGAAAAGGAATCGCTGCAAGTTGCGATAGAGCGAGCGTCCCCACATCACGGCATTGGCAATGCTCTTGAAGGAGTCGTCGAGCAAGGTCATATCCGAAGCCTCCTTTGCCACGGAAGTACCCGAGCCCAACGACAAACCGACATGGGCATAATGGAGGGCAGGCGCATCATTGGTGCCATCGCCAGTTACGGCTACCACCTCACCATGCTTCTGAAGCATAGCCACAAGACGCTGCTTGTCGGTAGGACGAGCACGGCTCATCACCCTGATATCCTTGGCACGCTTGTATGCCTCCTCATCGGAGAGTGCCTCCCATTGTTCACCTGTAATCATCTGCTGGTCGAGCGAAGTCATATCGCCATCCGCTCCGATATTCTCAGCCTCATCCTCGAATACACCTATCTGCTTACCGATTTCCATGGCAGTGGCGGCAGTATCACCCGTCACCACTTTCACCTCGATACCGGCATGGCGGCATTCCTTCACGGCGGCAGGCACATCCTTGCGGATAGGGTCGGTAATGGCTACGAGAGCCTGGAGGGTGAAATCCTTGGCAGAAAGAAGCTGACCGATCGTTGGGACAGACTTTTCGGATGCCGCCTCACCTCTATCAATTCTTCTATAAGCAAAAGCAAGAGTTCGCATCGCCTTGTGCTGCCATTCATCCAACTCACGAAGAGCCTGGTTGCGGTATCTCTCCTCCATCTCACAGAGATCGAGTACTATTTCTGGCGCACCCTTCACGAGGAGGTATTTCTCACCATCCACCTCGGCAATCGTTGCCATGTATTTCTTCTCGGTAGAGAAAGGCTGTTGCTTCAACACCTTTGCCTGGTGTCTCAACTCCCGATAATCTTTATCTTGCGATTTCAACCAAAGCAAGAGTGCCGACTCGGTAGGATTGCCGATAGCCTTATCCTCGTCCAGTTCGGCAGTAGAGTTGATGGCAATGGCGACATCGAGCAAGTGCTGGTTGTCATCCTTTGGCAAGAGTTCATCCACCTGCATTTGGTTTTGCGTCAGTGTACCAGTCTTATCCGTACAAATCACGGTCACCGCTCCCATCGTCTCACAAGCATGGAGCTTGCGCACGAGGTTGTTGGATTTCAACATACGGCGCATATTGAGAGCCAGCGAGAGGGTTATCGCCATTGGCAATCCCTCTGGCACCGCCATCACGATGAGCGTGACTGCCATCATGAAGTAGTCGAGCACGATCTCTGCCATATAGAAGTAGTCCTTGCCACCCCAAGCAGGATTGGTAAGAATATCATGTACGAGGAAGATGACGAAGGCTGCCACCGACACCACGCTACCCACCTTGGAAATCATGGAAGCCAACTTGTCAAGTTGCACATAGAGCGGTGTCTTCACAGAAGTCTGCTCGGTGGATTTCTGCGCCACCTTACCTATCTCTGTTGCATCGCCAACGGCAGTCACCACAAATTCGCCACGTCCGTTCATCACCATCGTGGAGCGAAGGATAACGTTGCGAGGATAAGCTCCATCGCCACCGCCTTCCGTATTTTTCTCTGTGATAGGTTCGCCCGTGAGTGTGGATTCATTGATTTGCAAGTCGGTACTAACGAGCAACTCACCATCAGCAGGCACCTCATCGCCCACCTCGATGAGCGCCACGTCGCCCACCACGATGTCATGGCGAGGTATCTGCATCACCTTACCGCCTCGACGCACCTTCACAGGTTGCTCCTCGCTCAATGCCGTCAGCACATTAAACTTCTTGGCAGCATCACGTTCGAAATAAAATCCCACGGTAGTGGCCAGGAACACAGCGACGAAGATGCCGATGGTTTCCATAAAATTATGTTCGATAAAAGCGAGGATGAGTGATACGAAAGCCGCTACGAGAAGTATTTGGATAATCGGGTCGCGATACTTATCCAAATACAGTTTCCATAAAGAGGTACGATGAGGAGGGGTGAGGACATTGCGCCCATGCTGTTCCCTACTCTGCTTTACTTGTTCATCGGTCAAGCCGAATCTTTTGTTTTTGTCTATATCCATTTCTTGAAAGAAATCTTTCCTTTTATTTAATAAGAACGCCCACGCATGTGGATGTTGGGTGCAAAGATACGGCAATTTTCTGACTTATCCATCGTCACACCTATTAATTTATATGAAAAATGGCGAAAATATTTGGTTATTTAACCAAAAACTAGTATCTTTGCATCCGAATTTGATAAAAATTCCTGGACTTGTAGCTCAGTTGGTTAGAGCAACAGACTCATAATCTGGAGGTCCTAGGTTCAAGCCCTAGCTGGTCCACGCTAATTATCAGCGACTTACGCTTTCGAGCGCAAGTCGCTTTTTTATTCTGCGAAAACATATTACCCCAAAAATCATCGAAAAATAGCAAAATGCCTACTTCTTTATAGGGGCAAGACTAGTGAGGGGGAACTAAGAATTACCATCGTAACTTCGAGTTTTTCTACTTCTTCGCAGTATTCTACGTGAAACACGAATTTTCTCTGCTTTTCATGGTTTTGTAACAAATTAATCGTACCTTTGCAACCGAATTTAAAACATATTACAATCATAAAGCAAAGAAGACTATGAACAAATTCTTCAAACTCATCTTCGTGCTTTGCGCCATCTGTGGTTTCACACAGGCACAAGCACAACCTGCCCGACCTAAACTCGTGGTAGGACTGGTAGTTGACCAAATGCGATGGGATTACCTCTATCGCTATCAAGACCGTTATTGCGAGGGTGGATTCAAGCGTCTGCTGAACGAGGGATTCAGCTACGAGAACTGTCGCATCCCTTATATCCCTTCTGTCACCGCCATCGGTCACACCTCTATCTATACAGGCTCCGTGCCTTCCATCCATGGCATCGCCGGCAACAACTTCATGAAGGATGGCAAGAAGACATACTGCACCGAGGACAACACCGTAAAGCCGGTTGGCTCCAACGGCAAGGCGGGCTTGGAATCACCTCGCAACATGTGGTGTACCAACATCGGCGATGAACTTCGCATCGCCACCAACGACCGCAGCAAGGTAATCGGCGTTGCCATCAAGGACCGTGCCTCCATCCTCCCTGCCGGTCATCATGCCAATGGTGCCTACTGGTTCGACCCAGAGGCTGGCAAGTTTATCACCAGCAGTTTCTATATGGACAAGTTGCCTGCATGGGTGAACAACTTCAACAAGCAGAACTTGCCTAAGAAATATCTCTCCGAGAAATGGAATACCCTCTATCCTATCGACACCTACAAGCAGAGCACTGCCGATGACACCAACTATGAATGGGAAGTGAAGCCTGGCGTAAAGCCTGTTCTTCCACTCGACCTTCCTGCCTTGTATAAGAAATATGGCTACGACATCTTGCGCAGCACTCCTTTCGGCAATAGTTATACCCTGGAAATGGCAAAGGCGGCTGTCGCTGGCGAGAATCTCGGTGGTGGCAATGAGACTGACTTCCTCGCCGTAAGTTGCTCTTGCACTGATGTCATCGGTCACCAGGTAGGTCCTAACGCCGTGGAGATAGAAGATACTTACCTCCGCCTGGACAAGGACTTCGCTGATTTCTTCAATTATCTCGACCAAAAGGTAGGCAAAGGCAACTATACCGTGTTCCTCAGTGCCGACCATGGTGGCATGAACAATGCCCAGTTCCTGCTCGACCGCCGCATCCCTGCTGGCGATTGGAACACCAAGACTGCCCAAAAGGACTTGAACGAGATGCTCAAGGCAAAGTATCCTTCAGCAGGAAATCTCGTGACTTGGGTTTCCAACTATCAAGTGTTTTTCGATACCCAGAAGATCGACTCCCTAGGTCTCGACTATGCAGCCATCAAGCAAGAGGTAGTCAACCGCTTGAAGAAAGACAAGATGATACAGTATGCTTGCGACATGGAGAAAGCCTCCATCGAAAGCATACCAGAGGAAGTGAAATATCGCATCATCAACGGTTACAACCGTGAGCGCAGCGGTGGCGTGCAAGTTATCCTGAAGCCAGCCCACTACAGCAATGGCATGAAGGGTACCACCCACGGAGCATGGAATGGCTACGACACCCATATCCCTTTGGTTTTCATGGGATGGGGCATCCAACATGGCGCAAGTACAAAGCCTGTCTATATGACCGACATCGCCCCAACCGTATGTGCATTGCTTCACATCCAAGCACCTAATGGTTGCATCGGCGAGCCGATCTTCTAAATCTAAAAGCCTCGCAAGAAACAAGCAATGTTCTTGCGAGGCTTTTTAAGTATTCTATATTTTATTCCTCATTCAAAATCTTCATATATTCCTCGTAGGAGATATATCTGCCACCCATAGACTTGAGATGAGGAGTCTCCAACTGGCAGTCAATCATCTTGCCACCATTTTTCAGCAAGAATCGAGCCAAGAAGATAAGAGCAAGCTTGGAAGCCGAAGGTACCAACGAGAACATACTCTCACCGATAAAAGCCTTGCCAATCGTCACGCCATAAAGACCTCCTACTAATTTGCCCGTCTCATCATCCCAAACCTCTACACTCGCCGCAAAGCCTTGGTCGTGGAGTTCGGTATAAGCCTTTATGATATTTTCGCCTAACCAAGCACCTTCCTCGTTGATACGCCCCTGTGCCTCGCTGCATCCTCGTATTACTCCCTCAAAATCCTCATTGATACCCACAGAATACTTGCCCTTGTTCATGAGGGTTCGCATGGAATGACTCACGTGTATTTCTTCTGGGAAGATAACGAAACGTTGCATCGGACAATACCAAAGGATGTCTTTCTGGTCACGGAAGCTGTACCAAGGGAAGATACCATTGCTATAGGCAAGGAGCAAACGATCGATATTCAAATCACCGCCAATGGCAAAGCAACCATCAGGGTCTCCCAAATGAGGGTCGGGAAAGTAAATCTCATCAGAAGATTCATCTATCTGAACTACCATATTTCTTAAAAATTAAGGATTTATAGGAAAGCATGTAGTTAAGCCAACACCAATTCCTTGCCATCGAAGTCAACGACCGCCTTGCCGCCCTTCTTCAACTTGCCGAAGAGCAGAGCCTTCATCAAGAGAGGTTTCAGGCGATTGCCGATGACACGATCCATCTCACGAGCACCATACTCCTTGGTGAAGCCCCACTTCAAAAGTTGCTCACGAGCCGCATCGGTCATATCCACAAATACGTTCTTCGCTTCCAACTTATCATCGAGCAGACCAAGTTTCTTGTCCAAGATGAGCTCCGCCATCTTCTTATCCATGTCATTGAATACGACGGTATCAGAAAGTCGGTTGATAAACTCTGGCTTGAAGGTCTTCTTCACTTGGGCAAGCATCGCCTCGCCACGACTCACGCCGCCACCAAAGCCTACACTAGCTTGAGAGGCATATTGAGCACCGGCATTCGAGGTCATGATGAGGATGACATTGCGGAAGTCAGCCTTCTGTCCCTTGTTGTCGGTGAGTCGAGCATAGTCCATCACCTGCAAGAGGATATTATAGATGTCGCTATGCGCCTTCTCTATCTCATCGAGCAAGAGCACGCAGTTAGGTGTCTTGCGGATGGCATCTGTCAAAAGACCACCATCCTCATAGCCCACATAACCCGCAGGCGAACCGATGAGCTTAGCCACGGTATGTTTCTCTGTGTATTCCGACATATCAAAGCGCACCAGTTCGATGCCCAGCTCCTTGGCGAGCACACGAGCCACCTCCGTCTTACCCACTCCCGTAGGACCTACGAAGAGCAGCGAAGCCATCGGCTTGTCGTCATCCACCAGTCCAGCCTTGGCCATCATCACAGCCTCCACCACTTTATCCACAGCCTTATCCTGACCATAAATCTTGTCGAGCATACGCTTTTGGAGTGTTGCCAAGGCATCATTATTGTCGTCCTTGATGGCAGCAGCATCTATCTTGCACACCTTGGTGAGAATCTGTTGGATAATCGCCTTGGTCACATAAGAGCGTTGGCGATTGGCAGGATGCACCTCCATATAGGCACCCGCCTCGTCTATCAAGTCGATCGCCTTATCAGGAAGATACCTGTTGGTGATATACTTGGCACTGGCATGCACGGCATATTCCAAGGCATCCTTGCGGTAGGTCACCGTATGGAACTTATTGTACTTATACTGCAAGCCCTCCAGTATCTTGATAGCCTCCTCCTCGGTAGGTTCCTTGATGTCTATCTGCTGGAATCGGCGCACGATGCCCTTGCTTTGGGCGATGTAGCGGTTGAACTCCTCGTAAGTGGTGGAACCGATGAATCTGATGTCGCCAGCCTCCAAATATTGCTTGAGCATATTGGAAGCATCAGGTCCGCCATCAGAGCCACGGCCTGCGCCCATAATCGTATGTATCTCATCGAGGTAGATGATGGTGTTACCTTCCTTAGAAGCCCCTTCCATCACCATCTTGATACGCTTCTCGAAGTCGCCACGATACTGGGCACCAGCCAGCATCTGCGCGATGTCCATGCTATAGATGCGAGCACCTTTCAGACGCTTTGGCACTTGGTTCTCATTGATGAGCTTGGCAAGACCATATACCAAGGCGGTCTTGCCCACACCCGGTTCACCGATGTGAAGAGGATTGTTTTTCTCTGCACGACAGAGCACCTGAATGGTACGGTCGAGTTCTTGCTCACGTCCGATGAGCGGATTGTGCTGCTCCACCAAGTCGGAGATGCAAGTCACGAGTTGGTGCCAGTCGCTCGGTTGTCGGCTTCTTCCTTCCTCGTCATCATAGTCGTCATCGTAATCCTCGTCATCATAGTCATCAATGCCCATGTTAGCCTCAGCCGCCGGTCCTTCGAGAGGATAGTAACTATCCACGCTGGCGATGAACTCACCTTGTCGGTCGCCCACGTTCTTGCAGAGCAGATAGGCAGCCTCTGAGTTTTGCAAGCCAAACATCGCCTGCACGAAATGAGGCACGTTGACTTGTCGTCTATCAGCCGCAGCAGCCAAGGCGCAAGCCGTGCCAAACATGGTCTTGAAGAGCGAAGAAGGTTCCGGCAGATATTTCACCGAAGAAGGCACACGCTCTTGCTTGGCGAGCCATCCCACCAAGTCTTCGTGCATCTTCAGGGCATCCACGCCTTCCTCTTGAAGTGCCTGACAGAACGCATACTGTCGCAAGAGAGACAGAAGCATGTGCTCAGGCATCACGAACTCATGGTCGAAGAACCGAGCTTGCTTCATCGCATCGTCCATCAAAACACTCATATATCGGGTTAATCCCATACTGTCCATTCTGTTGTTTTCCTTTCTTTTCTATTTTATTCTGGCATATAGGTCAATTTCAGCGGATATTTTTGGGAGCGAGCTTGCTCCATCGCTTTCTCCACCTTGCTCTTGGCGATGTCATAGCTATAAGTTCCCACCACGGCTTTCTCCTCATGGTGTACCTTGAGCATGATCGCCTCAGCCTCAGCTTGCGACTTGAAGAAGACGGTTTCGAGGATTTGCACTACGAAATCCATCGGTGTGAAGTCATCATTGAACATCATCACCACGTAACGTCCCGGTTCTTTCAGTCGAGTCTTTTGGCGTTCACGAATTGCGGTTTGTTCTTGAGCCATATTATTTATCTTTTTACTTCTTGTAAGCGTTGGTAATCTCTACTACATAAACATCGTGGAAACCGCCCTTGGCACCATACCACTGCAAGAGGCTCTTGTCGAGGAACTTCTCGGCGGTCATGCTGTCCTTGTAGAGTTTGCGGCATTCCAAGGTAAGGCGAGCCTGCTCGAAACCGATACTACCATTCTCTGTCTCCACAGGAACCAAGCCAGTCTCCTTCGCCTTATCGAAATCACGTCCCGACTTGGAGCCGCAGAAGTTATATATCTTTCTAGCCTCCTCGCTATGTCCCAAGAATGAAAGAGTCATGTACTCATTCTTCTCTATCAGTTCGTGAGTATGACGCTCAGGACGAATGAAGACCACAGCCACTGGCTTGTTCCAGAGCCATCCCAGGCAGCCCCAAGAGGCGGTCATCATATTGAATTTCTCCTTATTGCCGGCGCAAACCAGCATCCATTCCTTACCAATCGTCTCGAAGACATTATCATTCAGTTCTTTTACGTTGATCTTTTCCATTTTATCTGTTCCTTTCTTTTTATTTACTAATAGTTTTAATGATGAAATCATACAGCATTCAACAAAAGCCATGCCAATTCATTGCCGAAGGCTGCTCATATCAGTTGCAAAGATACAAGAATAATCTGAAAAAGCAAATGATTCTCCAAGAAAATCGCAAAATAGATAGGAATAGATTGTATCTTGCTCCAAACAATTGGCGTGAAAGCCACTCTCGATTTTACCCTTCACCTTTTCGCCGAGAACCCCTGTGTTTATTGGCATTCCAAGGGGTGAAGGGTGCCGCTAACCCTTCACCTCTCAAAACCCCAGTGTTTATCGGCATTTCGGGCGAAAAGGTGAAGGGTGAAGGGTAAAATGCAAATTCGCAGTTCGAAACATCTTAGTATAGTCTTCAACAGAGGTAATTGAAGTTGCCGGAAGAGTTACTATCTGTTTTTAGAAGACATTGCTTCTAAGACCACACATCAGCTGTTGTGCGCATGTCGCCCAGCTGTTGTGCACGTGTATCTCAGCTGATGTGCAGTCTCTTTTAATAATTTTGCTTTTCTTTGTACCAAAAAGAGATGTCCCCCACGTATTCTTATTTTTGTACAAACAAAGGGGAAGTAATCACAATTTTACTGCCAACCAAACATCTACCCACAACATTTTTAGATAATTTCTCTCTTTTTTGATACAATTTTCAGAAATAATCACTATCTTTGCAACCGTAATCCTTGCAGAAAGCCCACGATTGGGCTAAGGTGGGGATACATATACATAAATAAAGGCGTAACTGACGCTTTGGTTTTGACGATTCGTGAATCTCGCAAGTTCCAATTAAGTTGTCAAGAACAAAGCAATGGGGACGCCCTACAGGGTGTATTATATACAGCCCTCATTGGCTTCGGACGTTTTTGTTCGTTGGTAGGGAGGTGAATTATATATTTACATCTACGTGGGGTTTTCGGCATTGCTCGTTTCGACTGACAGGGGCAATGCGAAGGTCTACGAATCGTGAAACGGGCAGCAGATTGGCTCCACGTTTTCGTTTTTGTATATCCAAAAACTTAATATTAACTGCCAATCAGGGAGTCGTTGGCTTAATTGAATTTAGACAATGAAAGTAGTTCGTATTTTAAGCGTTTTATTTTTGGCGTTGCTTGCATCCCCTTCTTTTGCTCAAATCTCAAAAGAACAAGCAAAAGAACAAGCAAAAGAACGCAAGGTGATTATGAAATCATCCAAGTCTGAACTAACCCAGAAAGCAACTAAAATTGCCAGAAAAGAAGCCAAGAAATTACAGAAAGAAGGCTGGGCAACAGTTCCAGGAGCTCTCCCTATTGAAAAGCAATTAGATAAATCTTACATGATGGCATACGAATATGATGACAATATGTATCCAAAGTACATCATGGGAGAAGCCATGAGTATTGGTGAGAATTATGACGCAGCCAAGATGCAAGCATTGGAACTTGCTAAGCAAAACCTTGCAGGACAAATCCAAACGGAAGTAACAGCCCTAATAGAAAATACGGTTGCCAACAAACAATTGTCACAAGAACAAGCTGCATCCGTAACTCAAAGCATTATGGCAAGCAAGAACTTGATTTCGCAAAGTATCGGAAGAACGATTCCTGTCATTGAAGTTTTCCGCACCTTATCTAATAAAAACAAAGAAGTTCTTGTGCGTATCGCCTACAATAGCAACATGGCGAAGGAAGCTGCCAAGAAAATCGTGCGTGAAAACTTAGAGAAAAAAGGCGATAAGTTGCACAAGGATTTAGACAAAATGTTAGGTTGGTAAATGAATTTGCGTATTTTTATCATCATTCTTCTACTGATGCCAATACTATCTATATTCGCTCAAAAGATGGAGAGAGTTCATGGTGAATACGCTTATCATGTCCCCGATAATGTTTCACTGGAAGAAGGTAAGCGTACAGCCCTCGAACGTGCCAAGATTCAAGCTCTAGCTGATGCATTCGGTACACTTGTATCTCAAAGCAATTCCACGATTGTAAAGAATGAGAATGGTAAATCTTCCGTTGATCTCTTATCTATTGGTAGAAGCGATGTCAAGGGAGAATGGATAGAAACTCTTGGTGAGCCAAAGTTTGATATATTTTATGAGAATAATATGCTAATCATCAAAGTTATAATTGATGGAAAAGCTCGTGAAATCAAGAATGCAGGTATCGACATTGAGGCAAAGCTCCTTAGAAATGGTACTGATTTGAAGTTTGAAAGCGATGAGTTCCGGAATGGTGACGACTTATATCTATATTTCAAATCTCCCATTAATGGCTATTTAGCAGTTTACCTGTTGGATGAGACCACCCAGCAAGTCTTCTGCCTTTTGCCTTACAAAAGTTCTAGTGAACCAGCCTATACGATTGGTCATGACAAGCCTTATGTTTTCTTTTCTTGCCAAAAGGCAGATGGGAATCCAAATGCAGTTAATGAATATAACATGACTTGCGAACATTCTATGGAACTGAATACCATTTATATCGTTTTTTCTCCCAATATGTTTGCCAAGGCAAATACTGAAAACGCGAATGCAGGACTTCCCAGACAACTACCATTGAAGGAATTTCAGAGGTGGTTGGGAAAGTGTAAGACTAAAGATACTGAAACACAAATAAAAAGTATAACAATCAAAATCTATAAATGATGAATATTTCAGAATCAATATTAAGTCATCAAGACTTTTGTTATTTTCTTGCTAAGATTATGCAAAAATAGAAGAAAATCCTTCATGCAAAAAACTTTTGCTTAGTAACAGTTAAAACAATCGTTCGTTAATAATTCAATAATGTGCTAAGCAGAGCTATACGCTGTAAGCACATTATTGAATTATTAACGAACGATTATTATATTAGTCTGTAGAGCTTCCTGAAGGTCTGTGGCTGAAGACTATCATGAAAAGAGTGGAGAACATGAAAACAGAACAGCCATCTTTGCCATTTTCAGATTTAAAGGGACCTAATATTGAAATTCAGAGGACGATTACTAATTTATAGCAAGTTACAGAGCCCAAAACGTGATTTTGAGTTTTTATCGGACAGCAATAATAAAAAACAATTCAAATATCTACAAAAACAAATAAAAAGCGGAAAAACATTGCTTTCATAAAAAAAACTCCATTTTTTTGATACGACTTATCGAAATTATCACTATCTTTGCAACCGTAACCCTTGCTGAAAGCCCACAAGAGGGCAGGAGGTCGGGGCGACATATACATATTAAGGCGTAACTGTACGCTTTGGTTTTGACGATTCGTGAATCTCGCAAGTTCCAATTAAGTTGTCAAGAACAAAGCAATGGGGACGCCCTACAGGGTGTATCATATACAGCCCTCTTTGGCTTCGAGCAATATGCTCGTTGGTAGGGAGGAGAAATTATATACACATCTACGTGGGGCTTTCAGCATTGCTCGTTTCGACAACTTGGGCAATGCGAGAGCCTACGAATCGTGGAACGAGCATCAGGGCTGGCTCCACGTTTTTTTATGTATATACATAATATAAATATAGCAACCGCCAATTAGGGAGTCGTTGGCATATATTTTTAACAATTATATGAAAAGAATTCTCTTTCTGTTAACTCTATGCGGTCTCTTTTCATTGGGAGTATCTGCAAAAAGTAAGTTAAAAACTGCCTACCGCAATTTATTGATTTATGCGTATGCAGAATCTTCCATCGAAGATGACAACATCAAGTTAGAAATTATCAATGGTTCCTTGTATGCAACCAACAAGACCAAGAAAACTATCTTCTTGGATTTATCACAGTGTTTCATCGGCATCAACGGCAATTCCAGTCCTATGTATGATGAGAACCAAGGCAAAAGCAAGAAATCCAAAAAGGGAATAACAACTTCTACAGATGTATTCCTCACCATTGCGCCTTCGCTTGGCGACAAACAAGAGGCAACTTTCATACGTAGCTTGACACCTTTTGTCTGGGGAAATTACACAACTACAGAAACCCCTCTCAGTACAGATTTCTTTGGGAATGTCAAAGGTGGCGAATTAACAAAGGCTGACAAAAACTTATTCAACGTACTTAACGACTTGGCGGAAAAAGCCAAAGCTGCCGACCCCAAAAAGAAACAATACATAGGAACTGCATCATGCCATCTTACAGAAGACGAAAGCATCCAGACAATCTCCGTTTCCATAGCATATGCTTTTAACAAGAGAACAGAAGATTGGACTAACTGCCAACTTTCCACATGGGTCAGCGATGTTATATTGGCTCCTTACTATGTAGAAATGCCAGAAGACGTCAAAAACAAGAAAGGCTTTGGAGTTAAAGAACAAAAGCCTGCTATCATTCATGTAAAAGCAGAATGGCCTTTTGAGAAAGACAACAAAAAGCCAACAGGTTTATGCTCTGACTGGGAAGGCAATTACAAGAAAGGTACATTCACATTAGTATGTCCTAGCCCTTCCAAAGCTGACAAGAGCTTTTCTTCATACCTGAAAGGTACACTCAGAAATGTCCTTACTGGGACTAACGCTCCGCTTGACCGAAAATATTATGAATCCATATATCAATTTGACGGCGAAAATTCCGACTGGGGAGAAATGAATTTTGTTGATGATATCAACAAGACAATGCAAGCAAAATAAAAAGCACTTAATCCCCTATTACCAAACTTTTTTGGCAACAGGGGGTTAAGTCCATAAATAATGAAGGACATGGACAAAACGCTTACTATATTTTTATTATTCTTAAACAGTATCGGCTTATTTGGGCAATCCATGAGTTCCCGAACCCAATCTGCCATTGAATCGATTAGAGAAGGCTACATTCTTCATGGAATTGAAGAGCTCAAAAAATCTGTTCTAGAAAATGATGTCAACGCTCAGTTTTTTATGGGAAGATGCTATGAAAATGGTATCGGGGTAAAGCAGAACTACCAAGAAGCCTTTAAACTATACCGAAAAACCGCAGAAAGAGGACTTCCTGACGCAATGTATCATCTTGCATCTTTTTATCAGAAAGGCTTATCTGGTGAAAAGGATTACATCAAAAGTGAGGAGTGGCTCTCTCGCTACAACAAGAAAGGTGGGGTCTGTAAACTGCCAAATATCGTTGATTTATACAACGAGGGACTGAAACACCCAGAGAAGTACTTATTGGGCATTAACGAAAAAGATGAGACTAAACAAAAAGTCCCTGGCTACAACCCCAATGTCACCAACAACATTACCATAGTACAGCAAGTCGCCCCAACTGTCGTAAATACGCCATTTTCAAGTACAGAAACATCGGAAGGCAATAATCATAGAATATCAGATATTGATACTACAATCCCAACAACACCTCAAAAGAATGAAAACACGTTTGTACTAATCATAGCCAACGAGAACTACAGAAAAGAAGTTAGCGTCCCATTTGCAGGTAATGACGGAAACTCGTTTGAACAATATTGCCACAAAACTTTAGGAGTACCAAAGACGAATATCCATACAGTATCGGATGCGACACTCAACGAGATGCGACACGAGATAAAATGGCTTCAAGATATCATATCCGTATATAAAGGAGATGTAAAAATTATCTTCTACTACGCAGGTCACGGCATCCCTGACGAACAAAGTAAGACTGCATACCTGCTCCCAATTGACGGTTATGGTTCTGATGTCAGCACTGGCTATTCTCTTACCAACCTTTACAACAATTTAGGAAATGTAACGTCAAAATCTGTCATAATATTTTTGGACGCCTGCTTTAGTGGAACCAATCGTGACGGGAACATGCTCACCGCAGCACGTGGTGTTGCAATTAAAACAAAAGTTAGCTCCCCCAAAGGCAACATGCTTACCATCACAGCCGCCCAAGGAGATGAGACGGCCTACCCATACAAAGAGGAAGGTCACGGTCTCTTCACCTACTACCTCTTGAAGAAACTTCAAGAAACGAAAGGAAATGTTACATTAGGCGAACTTGGCGATTATATTCAAACACAAGTAAGACGCCAATCCGTGGTTACCAATGGCAAGATTCAATCACCTTCCATCCTAGTTTCTCCCAACATTGGCAATAGCTGGAAAAGTTGGAAACTGAAATAAATCTAATTTGTTTCAGAATCACCTATTTAGAGTTATTAATACAACAACGAAAATGGGCGATTTTTTACCCATATCCATGTTTTTTATGAGATATGGGTAAAAAATCGCCCATTTTTACAATTATTCACTAAACAGGTCATCTGCCATAACCTCACTCTGCACCCTATTCCAATAGGCATTATGCACTACCCCATAAGTGGTAACCATCGTAAGATGAATCGCCTTGCGATGAGAAACGGA